>ERZ772889.1320-NODE-1320-length-22600-cov-10.055001_pt1 | contig 22600 bp, 34 predicted proteins | sample MGYA00512127_ERZ772889 | MGnify/ENA primary metagenome ERZ772889 (study PRJEB29015, sample SAMEA2737689) | human gut metagenome | biome: human gut; feature: human-associated habitat; material: faeces | place: China | collected 2012 ...
CTTTATTCTCCCCTTTAACATTAACATTTCCGTTGTTCGGAAATGAGCGTCAACATGTGCGGTATGGGTCGGCCGAAGTGCCGGGTCATTCCTTGGGCTCTTTCGGTTTGCGGGTGCTTTTTGCGGGTGCTTTTTCCGCCTTGGGTTCTGCCTCTGCCTTGGGCTTGCGGGCGGTCTTTTTCACTGGCTTTTCCTCTGCAGCGGCAGCTTCTGCCTTGGGCTTGCGGCCCGGCTTCTTTACCACCTTTGCTGCAGCTTTCTCCGCAGCGGTCTTTGCCTTTTTGGCTGCGGTCTTTTTTCCCGCCTTATCGGTCTTGTCCGCTGCGGCCTTGCGGGTGCGCTTGGCGGGCACTTCAAAATACAGGGTGCTCATGGGCGGCAGGGTGATCGTGATGCTCTGCTCAAAGCCGTGCATCGGCTTTTTGTGGGTGCGCACGGCCTTGTTGTGGACTGCGCCGGAACCGCCGAACTCTGCATCGTCGCTGTTCAGGATCTCCTTGTAGGAGCCTGCCACCGGTGCGCCCAGAGTGTAGCCCTCGCGCAGGACGGGGTTGAAGTTGCACACCACAAGGATCTGCTTGCCGGAAGTGTCCTTGCGCAGGAAGGCGATGACGCTCTGCTGCGAGTCATCCGGCACGATCCACTGGAAACCCTCCCAGCTGTAATCCACCTGCCAGAAGGCGGGATGCTCCTTGTAGAAGGCGTTCAGGGTCTTGACGTAGGTCTGCAGCTCGGTGTGCTTATCGTAGCCCAGCAGCATCCAGTCCAGCGGCTTTGTCTCATTCCACTCGGCGAACTGGCCGAACTCCTGACCCATGAACAGCAGCTTCTTGCCCGGGTGGGCCATCATGTAGCCAAAGAAGGTGCGCAGGTTTGCAAACTTGGCGTCGTACTCGCCGGGCATCTTGTTGATCAGGCTGCCCTTGCCGTGCACCACCTCATCGTGGCTGATGGGCAGCACAAAGTTCTCGCTGAAGGCGTAGAAGAAGCTGAAGGTGACCTTGTTGTGGTTGCCGGAACGGAAGAGCGGGTCAGTCTTCATGTAGCTGAGCATATCGTTCATCCAGCCCATGTTCCACTTGAAGTTGAAGCCAAGGCCGCCGTCCGAAGCAGGCTTTGTGACCATGGGCCATGCAGTGGATTCTTCCGCAATCATGTACTTGTGGGGGTGACGGCCCAGCACGGTGTCGTTCAGCTTGCGCAGGAAAGCAACAGCCTCCAGATTTTCCTTGCCGCCGTTCTTGTTCGGCTCCCACTCGCCCTGCTTGCGGTTATAGTCCAGATACAGCATGGATGCCACCGCGTCCACGCGCAGACCGTCGATATGGTACTGCTCCAGCCAATACAGTGCGCTGGAGATCAGGAAGCTCTGCACCTCGCTGCGGCCGAAGTCGAACACCATGGTGCCCCACTCCTTATGTTCGCCGCGCTTCGGATTCGGGTCCTCGTAGCAGGCTTCGCCATCAAAGTTGTACAGGCCGAACTGATCCTTCGGGAAGTGAGCAGGCACCCAGTCCATGATCACACCGATGCCGGCGGCATGGAGCTTATCCACAAAGGCCATCAGGTCCTTGGGGGTGCCGTAGCGGCTGGTGGGTGCAAAATAGCCGGTGACCTGATAGCCCCAGCTGCCATCAAACGGATATTCCATGACCGGCAGCAGTTCCACATGGGTATAGCCCATCTCTGTGATATACGGGATCAGCTCGTCTGCCAGCTCGGAATAATTGTAGGGCTTACCGCCCTCCTTCATCTTCCAGCTGCCGGCGTGCATCTCGTAAATATTCATCGGGCTGTTGATCACATCAGCCTTTTTCTGTGCTGTCTGCCATGCATCATCGTGCCACGCAAAACCACTGATATCGTAGACCTTGCTGCCGTTGGACGGGCGGGTCTCGGCGTGGAACGCATAGGGATCGGCCTTATAGACCAGATCACCTGCGCGGGTGGTCACGCAGTATTTATAAACATCATATTCCTTCATGCCCGGGATGAACAATTCCCATACGGAATCGCCATCCACCTTGCGCATCGGGTGGCTGCCCGGCTTCCAGCTGTTAAAGTCGCCCACCACGCTGATGGCTACAGCATGGGGTGCCCACACGCGGAACACCACACCTGCTTCACCGGCACGCGTTTCCATGTGTGCGCCAAAGTAGCGGTATGCTTCACAGTTATTGCCCTGTTTGAACAGATACACCGGCAGGTCCGATGCATTGCTTTGGATCTTCTCCTCGGTCGGTTTCATAGACTGCTCCTCCCCGTACAGATGCACAAAGCGCACCTGTAGCTTTTTACCCTTTTATATTAAAGAATTTCGGTCTGTTTTTCAAGAGTTTCGCCGCATTTTACTGTAAAATTTACCATAATCTTTTCATTGATATTTTTTCCTTATATACATACCCGCCAAATTTTTACAAATTTTATGGTGAATCCTGCCAATCTGACAATAAAAAAGAGCCTCTGCGCACCCTCCCAAAGGGAAGGTGTACAGAAGCTCTCTGTTTCTGTTGAAAATTTTCAGTTCCGGTTTCCCCGGTTCTTTTCGGCCTGCTCAGTCCACCACGTAGACGTTCACCTGAATGGCTCCATTGATCACGCTCTCGGCGTAGGTCTCGTAGAACAGGTCCACAAGGATCTGGCCCTTCTGCACGGCAATGCCGGTATCGGTAGCCACCGCATAGCCGTACACGAACTTGCCGTCGGTGGAGGTGATATACAGCTTGGTGCCGTAGGGGATCACGTCCGGGTCCACAGCCACAGTGCCGTAGCCCAGACCCAGACCGGAAGAACCCTTGCCGGTCTTGGAATAGTAGCCGGTGGCCTTTCCGGTGAGCACCTTGCTGTAAGAGGCGGGTGCATTGGTGGTGCCGTCCGGTCCGGTCAGCGGGGAGACCGGCGCGCCTGCGCCATAGGTCTTTACGATGTGGTTGGTCGGCTCCACAGTGGTGGTGGAATCCACCACGATGCTGTTTTCCAGCTCGCCGTCCACATAGCGGTCGCGGGTGGTGATAGTCTGCTGGCCTTCCGCACCATGGCGCACCGTGGTGGCGCGGCCGGTGTTGCGGAAATACAGGCTGGTGTAGACGTACTCGGTATCGTAGGGGATGGCCTGCGTCTCCACACGGTCGGTGTAGTCCACGCGGTGCACCGTGATGGTGGAACCTGCGCTCACCAGCTGGTCCAGAGCAGGCTCAGTGTAGTCGTCACCCTCCAGGGTGATACCGGCACGCTTCAGGGCATCCGCCACGGTGCCGAACACCATTTTGACGGGGTACTCCTGACCGTCGGCAGTGATGCTGACGGAGAATGCGCGCTCAATGTTCAGGGCGGCAAGATTGCCGCTGTAGGCCGTGTAATAGACCTGATCGCCCTCTTCGGACTGGATGCCGGAAAGGTTCATAACCTGTGCAGGGTCGGTCTCGGAGGTGAGGATCACCTGCCGGGCACCATTGGAGTCTGTGACGTAGGTCAGCCGCAGATTCGCAGCGGTCACACTGAGTGTAGCCACAAGGCACACGACCATGACACAAAACGCCAGCACACGGGGAGAGACTGCATGCTTGCAGTCAGACAATGCTTTCTTCAATTTTACGGAAGCGATACGAGACAACTCCTCTCTTTTCAAAATTGGCTGCGGCTGCGGACATGTTTTTCATGCCCCGGCCGCCCGGACTGCAGGGCGGGCAGAAGCCATCTGGCCCCACAATCAAATACGATGCCCTCTTTTTGGTAAAATCGAGCATCGTATACAATTTGGACTCCGCTGCGGAGAGTGCAGTTACCCTCCCGGCCCGGACCCCATCTGCCCGCGCCGCGCCGTATATAAGACGGCTTTTTACTTCATCCAGATAAATTTTAAACGCTGCAACGTCTGTTGGTTCCGTTGAGCGGCTCTTATTTTACCAGTCCAATGGCCATTTGTCAAATCACCTTCTCATACTTTGTTAGTTTTTTGACGTTATTTTTTGTGCAACTTTAACATTGTTTTCTCCAAAATATTGTTTTTTCGGTTATTTCCTTCCGATTTTCGACCTGTTTTCTGGGGTGTTTTGTTCACGAATTTTTAACATTTATTTTGGACTTTTTGCACCGGAAACTGCACTTTTGGGTTCGTTTTCCCATGCGGCAAGCGGCCAAAAATCGCTGGTTTTCCGTACGAAGCCACCTCTTTTTCATCCCATTTTTCACCCACAAAGAACTGTGCGAATTACTCATGAAAAGCGCCTCCCGGCAAAATGCCGAAGCACAGAAATTTGTGCAGCAAAAGACCACACTGGCAGCTGCCGGGCAGCGGCTGTACAATCAAACAAAAAGCAGAAAGGAAGGTTTTCAAGTGAACATCAAGATCATTCAAAGGCAGTGCGGCGGCACTGAATTTCTGTCCCAGCCGCACCGCCTGCACCTCGGTGCACAGAACGCTGCCGGTGTGGACGAGCTGTGCTTCACGCTGCCGGAAGCATGGGCCGGGTGCACCGTTGCGCTCTACCTGCGCCGCAGCGACGGCACCCTGCTGGCACCGGTCTCACTGGACACGCAGCACTGCGTCACCGTGGACCGCCGCCTGACCGGAAGCACCGGCGGACAGTGGATGCTGGCAGCCATCGATGCCAGCGGCTACGCCGCCTATACCCGGCCCGGCAGCTACGACACCTACGCCATCCTGCCCACCGACGGCGGCGCGGAAGAGCTGCCGCCCTCGCAGTATGAGCAGTTCGTGGCGCGTGTGCTGGAAAGTGCCAGTACCGCTTCCACCGCCGCGCAGCGTGCCGCAGCCAGTGCTGCAAGCACGGCATCCAATGCGGCACAGGCCCAGACCGCGGCACAGCGCACCAGCGCCGACAGTGCCGCTGCATCCCGCTGTGCAGCCCGTGCCGAGGCTGCTGCCGCACGGGCAGAGGAGCTGGTGCCTACCGACGGTCAGGTAGTGAGCGTGAACGGCAAAAGCGGCATCGTAAAACTGACGGCGCAGGATGTGGGGGCGCTTCCCTGCCCGGCAGTTCCGGTCTCCGGCCAGCTGCTTCGGGTGCTGAGCGTGGACCCCAACACCGGGGCCGTGTTGACCGATACTGCCGCCATGCCGGATCTGTCGCCCTATCTGCGCAGCAGCACGGTGCCCACGGCTTCGGCCCCCGGCGCAGTGCGGGTGGACCCCGCCTGCGGCATCAACGTGCGCAGCGACGGGACCCTGATCACCGCACCAGCTGCCCGCGAACAGCTGGACAGCATGACGGATGCACTTCTGCCGCTGACCGCAGCCCTGCTGCCTTATGGCGTGAAGAAGGCTCTGACCACCGCCGCAGCCGCCGGGGAATGGACCGCTGCCGAAAAGGCAAACGCCCTGCGCACCTTCGGTGCCGATTTTTCTTCCTATTATACAAAGGAAGATGTCGATGCTCTGCTGGCCGCACCCAGCTCCGCTGCCTACCCGGTGGGCAGCATCTACCAGAGCACCGACCCCACCAGCCCTGCCGCCCTGTTTGGCGGCACATGGGAGCAGATCGCATCGGAGCGCGTGCTGATGGGTGCCAGCAGTAGCCACGCAGCGGGCACCACAGTAAAGGCCGGACTGCCGAACATCACAGGCTCTTTTGTCGCGGATGTAAAAAAGGGTGAACATAAGGTATCCGGCGCATTCACTGCCGGCAACGTGATCGCATCTACGGGCGAATACAATTCCTTTTCTGATGTATATAAGTTCAGTCTGGATGCGTCCAAGTCTAATGCCATCTACGGCCGCAGCGCCACCGTGCAGCCTGCCGCCTACTATGTGCACATCTGGCGGCGCGTGGCCTGAGAAAGGAGGTTTTGAACCATGAAGATCATTGACGAGAACGGTGCGGTCTTGGAAAACCCGGACCTGACGCTTGGGTATCTGACCACCAGCACCGAAGAAGTCACCCATCCCGCCGTAGAGGGCGTGGAGGAGCAGTGGCACTGGGAGACCGTGACCGAGTACCCCAACGGCGGTAAGGACGTGCAGAAGGTCGTTGACCGTCCGGGCGTGCAGGCGCAGGAGGAATGGGTGGAACAGGTGCCCATCCAGAAATACATCCGCTACACCGCCGAAGAGCTGGCCGCGCAGGAAGAAGCACGCAAAAAGGCCGAAGCCCGGGAGAAGCTGCCGGAGACGGTGGAGGCACTGCAAAAAGAAAACAAGATGCTCAAGCAATGCTTGCTTGAAATGAGCGAGATTGTTTATGCATAAAATCACACAAAGAATCGAAAGGATGGTATTTATGATGGCAATGTTATGGGCACAGGAAATTATGTCTGCTGAGACTATGGAGGACGCAAAGGCTCTGTATGAGCGCTGCCCTCGCCTGCTGAAGGAGAAGGTCAAGGCGATTCTCATCAAGAGCGGCTTTGAGGAGATCACGCAGTAAGGAGGACGCTATGGCTGAAATCATGGATGTGTCCCGATATCAGGGCACAATCAACTGGGAGAAGGTCAAGGCAAGCGGCAAGGTGGACGGCGTGATGATTCGCGCCATGGGCAACAGTGCAGCGGGCAGACCCAGTGCGCCCTACACCGACCCGCAGTTTGCCCGCAATTACAGCGAGTGCAAGCGGCTGGGCATACCCTGTGGCGTGTATGGCTACTTTAAAGCGGTCAACCGGGAACAGGCCGACAAGGAGCTGGCTTACTTCAAGAAGCTGCTCACCGGCCGGAGCTTTGAGCTGCCGGTGGCCGTGGACATCGAGGACGAGGTGCAGAAGCCGCTGGGCAAGGATGTGCTGACCGACCTGACAGCTTACATGCTGGGCACGGTGGAAAGCTGGGGCATGTACGCCATGCTCTACACCGGCCTGTGGTTTGGCAGCACCTTCTTGTACATGGGCGGCGCAGCCCTGAAGCCTTACGACGTGTGGCTGGCTGCCTACCGCACGAAGAAGCCCGCTCCCAGCTGGCCCTTTGGCATGTGGCAGTACACCAGCACGGCGCGTGTACCCGGTGTGGCCACTAACGTGGACATGTCCCACGCATACAAGGACTATGCGGGTATCATCAGCAAGAAGGGTCTGACCCGTCTCCGGGAGGGTAAATGACCGAAAAAGAAGCTTTACTGTGGGTGCTGGGCATTCTGGGCAGCCTGTGCGCTGCGGTCATCACCATCGACAAGGTGTTGGACATCATCCACAAGTACGTCAAAAATGCACAGGCCCCAGACGATGCGCAGAACAAGCGAATGGATACGCTCGAAAAAAGACTTGGCGTGCTGGAACAGGGACAGCTTCAGCACGCACAGGCCCTTGCAAGAGACCTGCGCCGCTTTGACGGCCTCGATGAAGAAATGCGTCTCGTACTCGTTGGCGTACAAAATCTTTTGGATTCGCAGCTGTCCGGCAACAACCGCGAAGGTATGCAAAAAAGCAAATCCGATATTAACAACTACCTACTGAAAGGAGTAACAAATCATGGAAGCAATGTTTAACTTTATCCCCGCACCCATCGCACTGGTACTGATGCTCATCGGCTTTGCCGCGCTGGCCGTTGGTGCCATCCGGCTGGGCTACAAGCAGTACGTCAAGCAGTGGGCACTGGAGCTCGTGACCATCGCCGAGGACAGCATCATGGGCAGCGGCCAGGGCGCAAAGAAAAAGGCGCAGGTCTTTGCTGCGCTGCGCGGCGCACTGCCGGACTGGCTGAAGCCTTTCATCACGGATGAAGTGCTGGACAGCGTGATTGAAAAGGCCGTCAGCATGATGAAAAAGGCACTGGCAGAAAAGAAGCCTACCATCAACAAGGGGTAAATTTATGATTGAGCTAAGCGTATCTCTTGCATCTTCCGGCGTGGTCAAAGTGCCCGGCTATGAGCAGCTGGTGCGCTTTGGCTACACCAAGAACCGGGGCGTGTACAGGCTTGCCGTCAGTGCCACTGGCGAGTGGGAAGGGCTGGCTATCCGGGCGTTCTGGCATGTCCCGGACGGCAAAGACCCGGAATCCTCGCTTGTGGTTGACGGCTATGTGGACGTGCCCGCCAGCGTGACCGCACAGCCCGGCAATGGCTGCGTCACCTTTGAGGGCAGCGACGGCACCAAGACCGTCACCAGCGCAGACCTGCAGTATCGTGTCAGCGCCAACAGCGGCACAGAGGATGGCACAGAGCCGGAACCGGGCACCCCTGCATGGCAGCAGCTGGTGGATGCCGTGCACACTGACGCCACCGCCGCAGAGCAGGCCAAGACCGATGCACAGACGGCAGCACAGCAGGCCGGGGCATCTGCCCAAAAGGCTGGGAATGCCCTTTCTGACACCATTACCGCCAAAGAGGATGCTCTGAAAGCCACCAAAGACGCACAGACCGCTGCTAATGAAGCCACCACCAGTGCGGGCAGTGCAGACAAAAGCGCTCAGGAAGCCGCTGGCAGTCTGCAAGAGCTGAAGAACGGCATCGCAAGCGGTGAGTTCAAAGGCGAGCCCGGCAATGACGGAAAATCCCCAGTCGTAACTGTAACTGACATCGAAAATGGCCATCGTGTTAGCATCACTGACAAAGACGGTACCAAAACAATTGATGTCTTGAATGGCAAAGACGGCAAAGATGCTCCACAAATTGATGACACTACCGTGACCGACTCTGCCCCATGGAGCAGCAAGCACATCGTGGATGTGCTCTGCCCGCCCATTTCTGAGACCGGGAACCCGGCGCAGTTCTACCCGGTGGCGGGATATCCGCTGGGCTGTAAGGTGAGCTGGGAGCCGACGCAGGAAGGCAGTGGGACACCCAGCCCCGAAAACATTCGTCCCATCAAGGGACGTGACAGCGTCACAGTGACAAGGTGCGGGGAAAACCTGTTTAATCCTGCATGGATGCCAGAAAAAACCTTGAACAACGGATTAACGTGGACAATAACCTCCGATGGCACTGTAACGGCAAACGGAACGGCAAATGGGACGTCATACTACAACTCTGATTATTTTTCGCTTCCTGCGGGCACATACACGATTAGCGCAATGCCGTATTTCCGTATGTCAATTCTCAATAGGGATGTAGGCGATACTACAGTTGCTGCACAACAGGTTGGGCAGCCGTGTACATTTACGGTAGAGACTGACATACAAAATGCCTCCTTGTTTTTTGACACCTCTGGCATACTGGATAATGTTTCGGCAAAACCGCAGATAGAGAAAGGCACGACTGCAACAACCTACGCCCCTTACACCGGCCAAACAGCCACCCTTACACTGCCCCGCACCATCTACGGCGGCACGGTGGACACAGTGAGCAGTGAGGGGCAGGAGACGCGGAAGCTGCTGACGCTAGACGGGACGGAAAAATGGATGGTATCGGGCAAGTTTTTGGACAATAAAACCGACTGGTACTATGTATCGTCAAAAATTCCGAACGCTGTCAATGCAGCGCCGCAGAAAGGCAACGAGATTTGCAGCCACTATCCTCATGCAGATATCGCTAACACCAATACCGCGCAGGGATGTGCTATTGTGTGGGGTGCTATCCGTGTACGCTGGGGCGACACAATCCCGGATGATGCTGATGCATGGAAAGCCCACCTTGCCGCCCAGTACGCCGCCGGAACCCCGGTGCAAATTGCGTACAAGCTGGCAGAGCCTGTGCCCTTCACTGTGACAGGCGCACAGCCCATCTCTGCTCTGAGCGGCGTGAACACCCTGCTGACCGACGCAGACAGCGTGACGGTGACCGGCAGAGCAGACCCCATCAAACGCATCACTGACCTTGAGGACGCCGTGGCATCCATGACATAAAGGAGGTACATACATATGGCAATCAGAAGCAAAGCTCGCCACGACCTGACCCTGCGCTCCATCAAGCGGGAAATCGCCGTTGGCCACGATGTGGCCTATTGGCTGGATAAGGCGTATACCCATCTGGACAGCGGTCTGCTGACAGAGGACGACATCGCAGAGGTGGAAGCCCTTGCGCAGGCGTACTACGATGCACTGGACGCTAAAGACAAGGCGAACGCTGAGGAAATCACGCAGTAAGGAGGCAAAAATGTTTCATTATCACTACATCAAAGTCATTGCTGATTCTGAAAACATGAGTACGGAAGAAATCACTTCTGTTCTGCAAAAATACTTTGCAAAACAGAACGATGGTTTTTACCTCGAAATCGACTTGGATAATCATGCCGCTGATTTCGATGGTAGCGGAAAATGGCTCATGCGGTTGGAAGGAAGTATTTTGTGGCTAAATGGCGAATATGTTGCGCTCAGCGGTGTGCAACAAAACAACCCGGACGATAGCGTTATCGTCAAAATTTCCACAATTCGTTATATCATTGTTCACAATAAGGAGTGATATCATGGCAAGCACTACATACCGCCATCTCGGTGACGTCACCGGGATGTTCGCCGCACAAGAGCAATTTCGTGACATCACGAAAATTGTGACGTTTTGTCACCGGTTTGCCGTGCTTGGCACTATGGTGCGCAACGCCGGAGAGTTGCCGCAGCCTTTCTGGCTCGGTGCTGCCTGTGGCGGCGGCTCGTGTAGTGCTGCCCGCTGCGCTGCGAGGGCTTGACCGGAAGAGGATGATCGCCGCCATCAAAAGCGCGCCGCTTGGGAGGGTAGACCGTAAGATAGCCTTACTGCGGTACGTTGAGCGGCTCCCGCTGCCGGACATTGCAGCACAGACGCATTACAGCCGGACGGCGATAGGCTACCGGCTGAAAGTTATTGATGAAAAGCTAGACGAAAGGAGCTCACCGTGAACATCGAAATTATTCCGACCGCAGATCTTATTACAGAGCTTCGCAAACGCGAGGGCGTGGAAACGACCGTTGTTGAGCCCTATCAGGACGCAGCGTTCAGCGTCAACGGCCCTGCGCTGGTTCTTGTCGTGACGGATTGATTGTGGTATAATAACACCAACAAATCCACCCGGCCTCTCGAAGAAGCGCATTAGGGTGGATATTTGCCAGCTAACCCCGTGCTTTATCTGGGAATGAAAAAAGCAGTCGCCAGATTCGGCGCTGAACAGTCTCCCGCCCGCCTACTTATAGTGCGTACCATGCGGGAGACGCAGAAACCCCCGGTGTTCCGTTTGGAGCATCGGGGGATTTTGTTTTTTCAAGCGTTCATGCGGCTTTGTGCCGTGTGGGCGTTTTTCTTTTTTGTCCTTCGTTGTACCTTCGTTGTCTCTCCCGCCGGGCGGCTCTGCTACACTGGGCGCAAAGGGGGTGAGCGCCAGTGTGGCACAAGTTTAACCCTAACCCCCACGGGAGCAGCGTCGGAGACTGTGCCGTGCGGGCGGTAGCAGCAGCCACCGGTCAGAGCTGGGAGCAGGCGTATATTGCGCTGGCGCTCACCGGCTACGCCCTCGGCGATATGCCCAGCGCCAACCGCACATGGGGCGCGTACCTCCAAAAGCAGGGTTACAAGCGCCGCATGGTGGAAGCAGACTGCACCATCTGTTACACCGTGGCAGATTTTGCCCGGGAGTATCCGCATGGCGTGTATGTGCTGGGTTGCTCAGGCCACGTCTTGACCGTGCTTGATGGAGATTGGTTCGACAGCTGGGACAGTGGCGCGGAATGCCCGATCTACTACTGGTATAAGGAGGAAAACGATGCCGATTTATAACGGATACCCTCAAGTATATTACCCGCAACAGCCGCAAGGGCAACTTGAACAGCTCAGGGCAGCACAGTACCAGCCTCAGCCCGTCATGATGCCGACAATGCAGGGACAGGCCGCACCGACTGACAGCGGCTTTATCTGGGTGCAAGGCGAAGCAGCGGCCCGGGGCTATCTGGTCGCCAACGGGAGCCGGGTGCTTTTACTGGATGCTGATTCCGATACCTTCTACATCAAAGAAGTGGGGCAGGACGGCAGGCCGTTCCCGCTCCGCATCTACGACTACAAGGAACGCACCAGCGGCCCCAAAGCGTCGATTGCAGCCACGCAAGCCGCAGGCGGGGAGTATGTCACCCGCAAGGAGTTCGACGAGTTGGCGGCAAAGTTGGCGGCGTTGGAGAAGCAGGAAGCACAAGAGCCGGAAAAGGAGAGCTAAACGATGAGCAGCAGCTTGTATAACTCGATGGGCCGACAGACCCAGAACCCCATTGGCGGGCAGTTCCAGCAGTTTATGGGCCAGATGCAGGGCAAGAACCCGCAGGAGATGATAAACCAGATGCTCACCTCCGGCCAGCTCTCACAGCAGCAGCTCAACGCCATTCAGCAGCGGGCGCAGCAGATTGCGCCGATGCTCAATGGAATGAAAAATATGTTTGGGTTCTAAAATGCGGCCGCGTTTAGAATAAATTCAAAAATCTAACGTAAAGGAGTAAAACTATGTCTCTTTCTTCTGATAGCACGGTTCTGACCATGCCGGTACAGCCCGCCAACGGTTACAGCAACGGCCTCAACGGCTGGGGCGGCGACTGGATGGGCTGGATCGTCCTCTTCCTGATCTTCGGCATGTTCGGCTGGGGCGGCATGGGCGGCTTTGGCTGGGGCGGCGGCATGGGCGGCGCTTCGCCTTATGTAACCAGCGCTGTCACACAGGCAGACCTGCAGCGCGGCTTCGACAACCAGAGCGTCATGAACAAGCTGAACGGGCTGGAAAGCGGCCTGTGCGACGGCTTCTATGCCATGAACACCGGGATGCTTCAGGGCTTCAACGGCGTGCAGCAGGGCCTGAACGGCGTTACCAACGCCATGCAGCAGGGCTTCAACGGCACCAACGTTGCGCTGATGCAGGGGCAGAATGCTCTGGCTACACAGCTGGCAGACTGCTGCTGCAAGACCCAGACCGCGATCCAGGGAGTCAACTACAATCTGGCCACGCAGGAGTGCGACACCCGGAACCAGATGCAGCAGGGCTTCTGCGCAACGCAGAACACCATGAACAACAACACCCGGGACATCATCGAGAATCAGAACAGCAACACCCGCGCGGTGCTCGACTTCCTGACCAATGATAAGATCGCCACCCTGCAGAGCGAGAACAACGAGCTGCGCCGGGCTGCTTCTCAGGATCGCCAGAGCGCGTTCCTGACCACCGCGATGAACGCGCAGACCAACCAGATCATCGGGACTCTGCAGCAGAAAGCTCCCGTACCTGCCTATCAGGTGCCTAACCCCAACGCCATTTACTATGGCTGTGGGACCGGCTGCGGCAGCTGCGCATAACCGAATCACGGCAACTGACTGCGAATTGTAGTCTGTTCAGCCCCTGAGCTGATTTTGCAAACCAGAGCGCCGGGGCAAAAGTCCCGGCGTTTTTCTATGAAAGGAGCCGATAAAATGGCTGAATTTAGCAACTCCAACACCGTCATCGTGGCGGCGGGTGAAAACCTTCCCCTGACCGAGACCGCGGTGAAAGCCCCTGCCTGCATCATGCACCGTGAGGGCAGCGGCCTCGTGACCCTGCGAGGTCTGACCAATCAATGCAAAGCGCGCTTCAAGGTAAGCTTTGGCGGAAATATCGCCATTCCCACCGGAGGCACTGTGGGACCCATTTCCGTTGCGCTGGCCGTCGGCGGTGAGTCGCTGACCAGCGCGACAGCCATTGTCACCCCGGCGGCAGTCGAAAATTACTTCAACGTTTTCGTGGCTGCGTTCATCGAGGTGCCGCGTGGCTGCTGCGTGACCGTGGCGGTTAAAAACACCAGTACGCAGGCAGTCAGCATTGCAAACAGCAATCTGATCGTTGAGCGGGTAGCATAAGAAAGGAGATAAAGTCATGCTGGATAAATTGAATCATCTGAAGGATGAGATGTGCGACGAGCTCATGGAGCTGACTGACAAAAAGAACCGTTCCCCGGGTGATATCGAGATGATCGGCGAGATCGTGGATATCATTCTGGACATCCACCGCATCGAGGACTACTGCGAGGGCGGCGATTACAGCCGTGCGGGCGAGTGGGAAGCTGACATGCGCGGGACTTTTGGCCACGATGCCGGGAACGGTTACAACCGGGGCAACAGCTACGCCAACCGTGGCCGTCACTATGTGCGCGGGCACTACTCCCGCACGGATGGCCGTGAGCGCATGATCTCTGACATCGAGGATATGATGCAGGAAGCCACCGGCGCGGAGCGAGACGCATACAAGCGGGCCGCTGACATCTTGCGCAACGCATAAGAAAGGGGGCGGCAGGCATGGACATTGACGAGATCAACACCCATATTCACAAGTTGAAATGCGGTTCAACGGACTGGCAGAGCGTGGAAAAGCTTGCCGCCCTCTGCACTGTGCGGGACGAGCTGGAAGAAGCGCACGCACCTGAAACGCAGACCCAGGCATTGTCGCCCACGGATTACCGGGCGGCGTACTCCACAGCAGCGGAACCACAAAGCGACTTTGTGGCGGCTGCCAGCTCTGTTCCTTTCGGCGGTCTGATGCAGGTTCTTGACGAGCACATGAACGCAATAAAGCTTGCATATCCGAAAGAGTATGAGCTGGTCATGCGGAAGATAAGCGACTTGTAAAAAGACATAAAATGTGCTATTTTTACATAAGCTTTAGCGTTTGGGCACGAGGCACATAGTCTAACAATAAGCCAACAAATAAATAATTATTTACATTAATACGTCAAATAAACTTGATTTGTAATCAGTGGGTTGCGGGTTCAACTCCTGTCACCAGCTCCAAAAATAAACGCACGAACGATAAAAACAAACCGTCCGTGCGTTTTTCTTTTTGCTTGAAACGACTTAAAATCTCCTGAATGAACGTGATAATCTAACAAACAGTCTAACAAATCAGTATTTCATCTTCTGCATTTCCCGCAACAAATAGGCTGGGTCGTTGTGGGACACGTACTTGTTGGCCGTGGTTGAGAAATTTTTGTGACCCAAGATGGCCTGCACGGCGGTCTTTTCCAGACCACACTCCACCATTTTACTGCTGGCCGTGTGACGCAGGGTGTGTGGATGCACACCCTCTATATTGCACTCCTGCATCAGGGCTCGGAATTTTGTAGCCACATTGCGTTTGTCCAGCTTTGTGCCGGCCTTGGATGGTATCAGCCATTCGCACCCGCTGTTCAGCATCCAAAAAGCTACCGTCTTGTAAATCGGCTCAAGAATCGGGATAATGCGGTTTTTGCCTGCCTCGGTCTTTTCGCCGCCCTGCATATAGTGTTCCTTCAGATGCACGTCCTCACAGCGCATAGAGAGCAGTTCATCAATGCGCATACCGGTGTACAGCAGCACCATGGCGATCTGAGCCGTCTGCCCGAATTTTGGGTCATTCTGGTAGATGCTGATCCGCTCTATCTCGGCCGCAGTCAGAGTGCGCTCCGCTTTTCCTGTAACCGCCGGGAGCTGCAGCAGCATGGCATAATTTTTGTTTATGATGTCCTGCGCCATTGCCCACTCGCAGATCTGGCTAAAAAGCGTGCGCTGCTTTTCGCAGGAGCTTCGGGAGAGCCCCTTTTCCACCATTGCGTCAATGACCTGTTGATAATCTGCCGCTTTTAAGTCCCGCAATTGTCGGTCGTATAGCGGAGCAGCCTTTGCATAGGCTAGCTCGTACCCTTTTTGCATGTCCGTGCTGAGCTTGTCAAATTTGGGCTGTGCTTTCCATTGGGTATAGGCATCTGCAAAGGTGCATTTCAGACGCGCTGCGGGGGTGTTCTGGGCGTTGTAAGCGTCCAGCGCTTGTACTGCTTCGCCTGCTGTTTCAAACGTGCCCAGAACGTCCCTTTTGGCTGTCAGGGCCACATACGGTCTTGCCCGCGTCCCGCTCAGTTTATACACGCTGCCGCTGCCCTTTGGACGGCGGCGCTTTTTTCTTTGCTGCGGGGCGGCCTCCGGCTGCTTCTTCCCGCACCACGGACAAAAAGAAGCACCATCCGGGATCTCCTTCCGGCAACATGGCCTTACGCATTTCATAGCTTACTCCTTTTTTCGCCCGATGTAACTCTGCGCGCCTTTTTCCGAAGCTTCACGCCCGGCCTTGTAATTTACCTTCAAATCGTCTATTGGCGGCTGTGGGTCGTCCGGGCAGGGGTCTAATCCCATGTTCTGGGCAAAATTGTATTGGTTGATGATGATTCCGCACACGCTGACCCGGTTGTTGAGTGGGCAGTGCAGGTTGGCGGCTACCTCGGAGATCACAGCAGGCGGGCTGCTGCCGTGACTGCCTTTCAGTATGAAGAGAAGCAGCCTTTTTGTCAGTGGCGGCAGGCTTACCACGAGACGGCGCAACTCCGCGTTTAGCTCATCGTCCGCCTTTCCGTCATCCGGCACTTTGTACAGATCCGGGTGGGTCATCTCCATGAATACTGTGATGGGCGACACGCCACACGCCGTGCACCAGTCCATGATCTCGTCACTGTCCGGGCTGGTGCATCCTTTTTCCCAGCTCTGCACGGTGCGCTCTCCTTTTTCGATGCGCCTTGCAATCTCCGCTTGGCTCAGGCCAGCAGACACCCGCGTTTTTGCAAGTGCCTTTCCGATTTGGCTCGCTGTAAAATAACTCATACTTTCACCCCCATAAAACCAGTGTGTTTTTAACAAAAAATGGCGCAGACTTTTTCTGCGCCATTCGACAAATTTTATCCGTATTTTGTTTTCCAACGGCGCATGGTAAAATCTGGATTATAAATCGTAGACGTGCACAAAAGAAAGGAGAAACGCAAAATGGATTTTGAGCAAAGAAGCAGTAAAGAGGTTGAAATGACCATCATCGACGGAATGCCCGCCAGCATCCTGACCGGCACCGACCACACCCCTTCACCCTGGGAGGAATGAGTTATGAAAAATCTGTCACACTTTCGCACCCATGCCCGTGCCCTGCTGGCCTGCTATTTGGATATGACCCCGGAGCAGCAGCGCCTTGCTCGCGCTTACATTCAAGATAAGGCCCTGCCGGAGGTGCAAGCCCTGCGCAACGCAGCCGGTACGCCCGGCGGGGCGCTGGCTGCTGATCTGTTGCAAAATTTGCAGCAGCCTTGCAACCACGAATAGCAACGTGCATATTTTGCACATTGCTCGTGCATTTCGCGCGTATCTTGCAAATTCTCATTTTTCTGTGGATTTTTCCACCGAAAACAATGCTCGAATGGGGATTGACGTCAACAACCAGCGGTTTTATAATATGGTTGTGAACATGTTTTACACGTTAGTTTTTGCGGTAAATGACCTCAAGTCCGTGATCTGGATGATACGACCATGTAACGGTCACTTTGTCAAAAGCTTCCTTTTGCCTTCCGTCAATGGCACGAGTGCTCACAATTTCTTCGTAAAGCCAATCGGGAAGCCCTAGCGATTCATTAGCTTCTCTAACATGCATAAGCCCAATCGCTTTATTAGTTGTATTGTCCTTCAGGTCGTATGGATTTGTATCAATTGACAGGTATGAGCCATCGTCCGCAAGCGTTATGGTGATGTCGGCATATACATCATGCAACGTCCGAAAAACGCTATCGCTTGTTGTGCCACAATCGGTAACATCCCACATACACTTGCCTATTGAGGTCTCTATTTTTTGATTTTTTTCATTAAATGTGATTTTTTGGCTGATAAGAATAATCGGAGCTCCATCACCGGCTGTCTGCTGATATTTTCCTTTAAAAGTGAAAGTTTGATTTGCAAATGCGGTTCTCGCGTGCTCATACTGTACACTTTTTACAGCGGCATAAAAACGTTTCCCACTTTCATCTATGACGGAAAAGCATTTGTAATCGGTTTCAGGAAAAGGATAAACGGAATAATCCTCCGCGGTATAAGTGTAAAAATAGTCGAAATCGGTTCGTCCGGAAAACTCGACTGTTTGACCCACTTTGTACTGGTTCCCATCTGCAAAAGCCGTCATGGCAAAAGGAATGGACAAAGCCGCAGTCAAACCCAATGCAAGAAACGTTCTTCTTTTCATAATAACCACCTCATATACAAAAATAGGCAGCCAACCAGCTGCCTAAAAAGCTAAATTATCAAGGAAAATGCCAAAGGGGGAAAATAAAGTGCAAGAAAATAGCACAAAATTTGCAAAATGTGATACAATGGAAGAAAAGTGCCGCCTCAAAGCTTTATTTTCTTCTCTGTCGGCACAGGAAAAACAAGAGGTGCTTTCCTATGCGGAAAGCCTGCTCAACAGCAGAAAGGAGTAAATCTGTGGATAAGTACGAAATTGAACTGGGCCGGTACAAAACCAGAATTTTTGCTCTTCTGGCAACGGAAGCGTCCGGCCTGCCCGGAATCAAAAGCGAAGAGTGCGCAAATTGCGACCACCGGTGCTCTCTTGAAATCGGGTGTTACTGCTTCAACTACGGATGCGGAAAGGGCAAGACCACGGAAGAGCTGCACGAAGCATTTGACCGCGTTTGTGATGCCCTTAAAATTTCTGACCGAAGATGGTCACCAGCAAATCCAATGCGGCCTGAAGTATTTGATTCTCCCGATCCGCTCGAAGCTCTTGAAGATAGGCTTCTCCAGCTAGCGGAAGAGAATAAATGTACTCGCTGGGAAGAAAACCACCCACCCCGTCAGGAATGTACTCTTTGCGGCGCTCATCAATCAGACCGCGTCCCTTCAAGTTCTGAATGTACCGATTCTGGCCGTTGAAACTGAAATCCTCGCCGGAAATGAGACAGACTTCGTGCTGGTTCATTTTCCCGTTGTGCTTCTCCATATATAATAGGAGAGCCAGGCTCTTTTTGTCCAAAAACTCAGCCATTGGGGTTTTCCTTCCTCTTTGCAACCTTAAATTCCATATACTCCAGCAGATCTGCACGGTCTGCATCGGTCATCTGACTTAGCAGCGCGTCAAACCTTGCGTCCAGCCCACTCCCTTCACCGGGGGCGGGCTTTTCTTTTTGCTCTTCGCCCATAAGCTCTTCAATAGAAATTTGTAGAAAATCAGACACAAGCAGTAGCTTATCTTTCGGCGGATAGCGCTTTCCATTAGCCCATTTTCCTACTGTTCCGTTGGCAAATTTCAAATCTTTCTCCATTTTTGTAATGGAGCTTCCTTGATTTTTGCACGATGCACGGATAAATTCTACCAGTTCAGGCAAAGAACGCATAAAAAATTCCTCCAATAGCCTAATTTTCTATTGACAACTAGAAAATTAGGCTATATAATAGAGAGCGTAAGGAGCAGACAAAACCAAAGCCCCTGACAATATTATATCGGGCAGACGCTAGATTTTATTCACTTTGTACCTCGCAACTACATAGTAGCATATTTTCTAGTGATTTTCAAGCCCGGAAAGGAGAATTGCTAGTGAATGTTTCAAAAATTGACCAGTTTTGCAAGCTGCACGGGCTGAGCCGCACCGATCTGGAGGCGGCGGCAGGCCTGAGCAACGGCGCAATCGGCAAGTGGGAGCGCTCGATTTACGGGCCTAGCCTTTCGCAGCTGCTCAAGCTCGCAAAGTATTTCAAGGTCACACTGAACGAGCTTGTGGTCTACGATGAGGAAGGAGGAAAGCCTGAATGAACGACATTATCTTATCCACACAGAACGGCGAGCCAGTTGTTTCCAGTCGGGAAGTCGCCAAGAACTTTGGCAAAGAGCACAAGGACGTGCTCAAAGCCATCAACAATCTCGTGGCGCAAAATTGCGCCGCCAAATCTATGTTCCATCTTTCCGACTTTGAGAATCGTGGCAAGAAGTACCCCATGTACCTGATGAACCGGGACGGCTTTTCGCTGCTGGCGATGGGTTTTACCGGCAAGGAAGCTCTGGAATGGAAGCTCAAGTACATCCAAGCCTTCAACGAGATGGAGAAGCAGCTGGCACAGCGCCCGCAGCTTTCCCGCTCTGAGCTGATGGCGCAGGCCTTGATCGCCGCCCACGAAGAGTTGGAGCACAAGGACAGGCAGATTGCAGAGCTGACCCCGAAGGGCATCTTTGCCGACGCGGTGAGTGCCAGCAAAAAGAGCATCCTTGTGGGCGAGTTGGCAAAGCTGCTGTGTCAGAACGGCGTGCAGATCGGGCAGAACCGGCTGTTCAGCTGGATGCGTGAGCGCGGCTACCTTATCAAAGACCCCAAGCGCAGCGACTACAACATGCCCACCCAGCGGGCCGTGGAGCAGGGCCTGTTCGAGATCAAGGAGACCACCGTGGTGCACTCCGATGGACACACCAGCATCAACAAGACGCCCAAAGTGACCGGAAAAGGTCAGATCTACTTTGTGAACCAGTTCGTGAAGCGGTAAAGCCACGGCGTGGCGTAAGCAATATATTTTGGAGGCTACTATTATGAAAAAACTGCATGTGAAAGCTACGTTTATTGAGCCGGTGCTTGGCACCTGGCCCGCAAACCCCAATGTGGCCCGCGAGTTTATCGCCAGCAAGTCGCCGGATGCTGCAAGCATCGAGGATGAAGTGGCGGCTCTTGGCCCTGATGCGGTAGCTGATAAGGGCATGACCGTTTTCCCGCGTGACCCGGACGGCAATCCGATCTTTTACGATTACCAGATCAAGGGCATGTTTAAGGATGCTTGCGGTATGCTTTCCCGCATTGGTGGCAAGACCGAGACCGGCAAGAAGAAGGCCGTGAACGAAAGCGGCAAACTGACCGCTTACAAGAAGGTCATTGACGGCCTGATCTTCGTTCAGCCCCGCATGATTCCGATTCGGACAAACGGAGAGATCGGCGACTGCCAGCGTCCGTTGCGTGCCCAGACCGCACAGGGCGAGCGCGTGAGCCTTGCCAACAGTGAGGAGATCCCGGCGGGCAGCAGCTGCGAGTTTGACGTGATCCTCCTTGACGACAGCCACGAAAAGGTTGTGCGTGAGTGGCTGGATTATGGCATTCTGCGCGGCATCGGCCAGTGGCGTAACAGCGGAAAGGGCCGGTTTACTTACATCGCATATGAGGTGAAAGCCTGAGAGCAAGGGCATGGCATTGACGGCCTGGATTCGCGGAGGCGGTGCGATGCACGGCTTGGCAATGGCAAGGCTGAGTTAGATTGGCCGTGCGATGGCTCTGCGCAGCGCAACAGTGATTTGCATTGCAGCGGCATTGCCGTGATTTGAGAAGATGCGCAACGGCAACGCAAGGAGCGGAATGGCAACGGCATGGCAGGGCGATGCTTTGCGAAGGCTATGAGGTGAACTGCTGTGCAGTGGCAGCGCACTGCGACCTACCGCATCGCGGCGGCACTGAGAAGCACAGACAGGCAAGGCAAAGGCAAGGCGAGGCAGAGCGACGTTTTGCGAAGCAAAGGCAAAGCGTTGCGGGGCTGGGCTGGGCGAAGGCATTGAGTTGAGACGAGAAGCAAAGGCAAAGCGTTGATTAGCTCGGCAATGGAATGGCGAAGCGAAGAAATGCGAAGGAATGGCGAGGCCAGGAGCCGCAGCGGCACAGCAAAGAGAAGACATTTTATTAAACATTTTATTAAAAGGAGTGAACGAGCATGAAAAAAGTTATTGTTGGCGTAGCGTCCGTATTGGCAAGCGCTTTGCTGATGGCCGGATGCAATAAGCAGGTTATTGACCTGACCTATGAATACAGCTGGGCGCAGCTGAAAATGCCTGATGGAACGATTGTCGAGGGGAGATTAGACAGTTGGGACGATTACGAGGGCGACCAGCTGCAAGTGAAGATTGACGGTGTGACCTATCTGGTTCATTCGTCCAATGTTGTGCTGCGACATTGATAGAAAGGAGGATCTTTATGAAAACCACGATGCGCGATAAGGTTTGCCAGCTGATTGGCAAGTATCAGTTCTTTGAAGAGTACTTTCATAACAAGGCGTTTTTGAAAGCCTCGATAGGCCGCGACCCTGTCAGCTTTTACGGTAAGCTGGAAGAATCTGCGCAGGCGGATATGTGCGGCCAGTTTCTGGCAGATCTGAAGAAGCTGCTGGAAGAGGACGAAGCTGCAGCAGCCCAGGATGACCCCCGCAAGACCGCCCCGGCTGGCAAGTGGTGCTCGGAATCAGCGGCACAGGCAGCTGAGAGAGTCGCAAAGGAGGCGCGGAACAATGGGTGAAGTACTATCGATCATCATCGCGTTTGCCGTCCTTCTGGGCATCTCGTGTGGCGTTACCTGCGCCGCCGTGTGGGCCATCTGCGCATTGATGCACTGGACGTTCATTTGGGCCGCCGGAACGGCGGCGTGGATTGCGCTCTGGCTCATCGGCAGCTTTAGCAGCTCTAAGAAGTGAGGCGCTGACCATGCCTGCACAGAAGAAACATACCAATAAGGAAGGTTATAAGCATGAGTGAGAAGATTATCGCATATAAGGCCATGGACAAAAACATGAAGTGCCGTGGCAAGCAGTACGAGGTGGGCAAGACCTACCACGAGGACAAGGCCGACTGCTGCCACGCTGGTATGCACGCCTGCGAGAACCCGCTGGATGTGCTGCACTACTACCCGTTGAAGGATAGCCCGCGCTTTTTTGAGGTAGAGTGCGGCGGGAGCGTGGATAAAAGCGTAGAGGATAGTAAACTGGCTTGCACTGAGCTTACGGTGAAAGGTGAGGTGAATTTTGCAGGGCTGGTAAAAGCTACGTTGAATGCCGTTTTTAATCGGGTGAAGGGCAAAGAGCCTTTTTCCAGCGGCGATTACAGCACGGCGGGTTCCAGCGGACGTTACAGCACGGCGGGTTCCAGCGGCTATTGCAGCACGGCGGGTTCCAGCGGCTATTGCAGCACGGCGGGTTCCAGCGGCTATTGCAGCACGGCGGGTTCCAGCGGCTATTGC
>ERZ772889.1323-NODE-1323-length-22562-cov-13.911005_pt1 | contig 22562 bp, 21 predicted proteins | sample MGYA00512127_ERZ772889 | MGnify/ENA primary metagenome ERZ772889 (study PRJEB29015, sample SAMEA2737689) | human gut metagenome | biome: human gut; feature: human-associated habitat; material: faeces | place: China | collected 2012 ...
GTTTTTAGCAGGATAATATAAATGTGTAATATCTAATCTTAAGTTTATGATGTTGAGCTGAACTGGTGGCTTCTGATGAGTCAATGCTTAAAATGAGAGAGCAGTTTTTTTAATACACCTGACCGTTTAGAGGTACTATCTGTGGCGGGGGCTTCCTGTATACGGTGGCGGAAGTCAGCCGGGGTGGTGCACTGGGGCATGATTAGTCTGGCTTGTTTTTTGAATTGGGTAATATTGTTATAATTTTTTGTAAGGCTCTCAAATTCTGGAAGAAAAGTGAGATAATCGTAGTACCACTTGAAAGAAGGCGGGAATGCTTCAAGAGGCGAAATATCAAGCTTCTGCGCAAACGCCTGGGTCTGCGCAGTAATCTCTTCTGAAATTTCCGGAATTTTCTTGTATTTGCGATACCAGATAAAAATGTCAATCAGCTCACGCTCCATTACGATGGCCAGCTCGCGGCCCTGAATATTGTACTTAGTACATTGGTTCATGATCAGCTGCCAGGAATCAAATTCACAATGGAAGTTTCTGGCACGGTTTCCGACAAGGGATGCGCTGTTATTTACACGGTAACGGACAATCTGCTCGTGGGTGAGCCAGATCCTGTCGGCAGTGAATACGGCTTCACTGTAGAAGGAACGGTCGTTGACACAGACCAGGTTGTTGAAGCGAAGTCCCTTTTCCAAAATGAAATCCCGTTTGTAAATGGCATTCCATGGAACTACACTGATGTGGCTGAAAATTTCGGGCGCCTGGTGGAAATTCAGAACCTTGTCGAAGCACTCAGCGGGCACATCAGACAGTGCAAAAAGCGGGGTATCGGAAAGCTCGCCGGTCTCATTGTCAAAGCAGACGGCGCAGCCCTTTACCATGTCGGCATCCGCCTGTTCAGCAATGGACAGATATTTCTGGTAGGCACCTTTTTCTACAAGGTCATCTGCATCAAGAAAGTGAAGGTAATCACCATGGGCTTCTTCAATTCCCTTATTTCGGCAGGCTCCTGCAAACCGGGTCTTTTCGTTGAGGAAAAGGCGGATGCGGGAGTCTTTTTGCTGGTAATCTTTTATGAGGGCAACAGAAGCGTCGGTGGATGCGTCATCCACACAGATCACCTCCAGCTCCTCTGGATTTCCCAGATCCTGCTGCAATACACTGTCCAAAGTGGCTGTGATGTATTTCTCAGCATTGTGAACCGGGATGATAGTGGTTAATTTCATAGGTAAATCCTTTCGTAAGGAATGGGTTATAAAAAAGCATTCCCACAAATTGTGACGTACATCTTGCAGAAAGCCTTTTTCAAACACGCTCTAGAGCATTCCCTTATCTTTATTTTTGCCAGAGCTTTGCGTCAGCTTCAATCCGGTAAGCTCGGCAGGCAATTCCAGACTTCCTGTATCCTTTAACATTCTGCAAAGAAATGCAATCTGGTGCCTGTAAGGTCTTGAGGTACTGTAGCGCTCTGGGTTAAAGGTGTCAAAAGTATAGGACGCTTTTGGCGCAGCAGCCAGAAGCGTAGCAACCGTTTTTATACTATCTGTGGAAGTGATTACGACTTCATCGAATCTTGTCTCTCCCATGCACTTCTTATATTCTTCCTTCCCCAAGTCCAAAATATGGGATAAGGGATAAAATGAGAAAAGTCCCATCCGGCTGGTGAGCACACTTGCCAGCTTCCAGCGGTTACCTTTCTCGGGATCCGGCTTCAATGGCAGGCTGGAACAGTCAGGTGATAACTGTGCCAGATATTTGGCAGAGTCTGTATTGCGGAAATCATTGTATGCAAGCCAGAATTCTTTTTCCGGTGCCTGTGCTGCCAGGGCATTAAAATCCCGAACCAGATTCTGGGAAAGCTTCCGCCCTGTAAAGAACAGGACGCGTGTGCGCGGTGCCGGTACATCATCGGAAGAAGCTGGAGCATAATAGGGCAGCGGTCGTCCGTTTAAGAGAGAATCTGCAATATCTGTGAGAAGATATTGTGGGGATTCCTCGAAAGTAGTGGCTTCTCCGGAGGAATTCTTTGTGGTCTGTAAATTATGATTATTTTCCATTTGCAGAGAGCTTTTTTTCGAAGAATTCCAATTGTGCTCCTGGGAATCGAACGCACGGTCTGTATCAGAAGTAAACTGGTCAAAAGGTGCTGAATGTAAAGCTTCATTTGTGGCCATCTTCTCAGACATCAGTTCTAACTGTCCGATATATCGTACTAACTCCGGTACATTATCAAATGCAGGATATTCCGGGTGAAATATATCGCAAAGTGTGGAGTGCAGATTGCAGGAATGATTTTTCAAACAGGCTCCAGAGCTCTCGGGCAGACAGGAAGTGGTTTCCAGCAGGACAGGAGCAGCTGGTACAGTCTGATGGTCACTGGTTGCATTTTCGTGTCGAAGAAATGTACCGCACAGAAATCGCAGAATCTGTGTGCCTGTGGTGAATCTGGCAGAAAGTGCATTGTGATAATCCGATATAAAAATATCACACGCCGCAGCGAAATCCGGTACATCGAAATCTTTTGGCATTTCTTTTATATGTCTAAATTCAGAAAAATCAATTTCCCTCTCATGATCCAGATGCAGATACAAAACCTGATGATCGGAAAGTTCACAGTCAAATATGTAGAGGGCTGCCATGAAATTCCGGAATGTCTGCTCGGTGTCCGCAATATAGGACCCTGGAAGCAGCGGCGCATACAAAATAGTCTGCATGGAATCCATCTGCAAGCTGCGGCGGAGCTTTTCCCTGTGTGATTCATTGGGAATCAATGGAATGTGGGTGGAAGAACCGATAATGTAAGGCGTTTTGCAGATATTAGCTGTCATACATTCCTGCAGGTAAATATCCCGGTTCTGTACATTGTTAAAATACAGGCAGTCTGCCATAAACATAGTATGCTGCCAAAGCCCTGTATCAGCGGTGGAATCCGGTGTGTTCAGAACGGTTTCCGGATACAGATTGTGTCCGCAGTAAAGCAGCACAAACTGTCCCTCTTCCTTCCGGAAATAGTAGGGTAAAGGTCCGTCTGTGATCACGTAGCCGGAGAGTGCAAGTGCCTTGCCGTATTCTTCGCTGTCCGGGCACACCAGAGTAATATTCTCAGACAGTGCAGTGCTGTCAGAAAGATAGCGGTTCAGAAGAGCCTGAAACAAGGCATGCTTCTCCTGAGTCAGGGAGACAATGATCTGGTGCTCTCCAAAATTCCTCAGAAGATGCACAAGTAATTTCAATATCCAGGTGGGAATTTCTTTTCCACGGCTGGCTTCCAGAAGAATCTGCTCCGGATCAGGAGCAAGGCTTCCGGTATAGGCAAAGCCATAAAACTGGGAGGAAGTTTTTTCCCGGTGGATCATCTCGGCAGGCTGATAGCTGGGAGATGTTTTGTGAGAAAGCTTGTAATTCTTTATCCAGGCTTTCTGCTGCTGTACGGTCATTCCGTTGCAGGCCTCTATGAAAGAAATCATTTCCTGTCTGGAACCATAAAGACAGAGCAACCGCCCAATATGTGGCGGAAGTGAATATCGGACATAATGATTGTTCTCCCAGTCCGGAATATTGGACTCCATATAATCGAAAAGCTCATTGATCAATTGCAGCTTCAGTTCTTTCTGGTCAGTCTCATAGTTGGTGAGAAGCTTCCAGAAACGGTAGAAAAAATGACGCACAGCAATGAAATCCAGCTCTGTCTGATATTGTTCAAACAGCCCCAGCTTCTCCATTTCTTCCTTCATAAAAATAATGGCATTCCGGATGTGAAGGGTGGAAGGCGTGAGACGGCTGAGGAATCCTACATTTTTTCTGTAATTATAGAAGCACTGATCCACGTATCCGATGGAACGGGCTTTCACAGCCAGAAGATAGGCCACCGGAAGATCTTCAAACCGGATTCCTTCCGGGAAACAAAGTCCGTTAAACAGATCTCTGTGAATGAACTTGATCCATGGGTATGGAGAAATCGCAGGTAATTCATAAGGCTTGTCTGCAACGCGGAAGTTCTGATTATGGCAGGATGCAATGTATTCCTTACGGACTCCGGTCTCAGAGTCTACATTATAGTAACGGAAAAGAACCAGGTCGTTTCCGTCAGCGGTAGCTTTTTCATAAAGAAGTCTGCAGGCGTCAGGCTCTACGAAGTCATCGCTGTCTACAAACCAGACATATTCTCCATGGGAATGGGCAAAACCGTAATTTCGTGCCCTGCTGACGCCGTGGTTCTCTGTGGAAAATATAAAAAGCTTCTCCGGATTTAACGACTGATAAGCCTGCAGAATCTGCAGGCTTCCATCTGTACTGCCATCATTGACAGCTACGATCTCTATTTCCTCAAGTGTCTGTGCCAATAAGCTGTCCAGGCACGTACTCAGGTATTTTTCCACGTTATACACCGGTAAAATGATGCTGACTTTAAAAGACTTCATCAAAAACTCTCTACCCCATTCCTAATTCCGATATTTCAAGTCAAAATTGCAGTTGTTTCGTCAATCTTTTACCTATAATAGTACCAGTTCGACAGGGGGATTTCAAGGGGAAAAGGAAGGGAGAAACTTGTTTATTTTCTGTTTATCTCTTTCTCACCAAATGAACACATTTATATAGTACCATGGAAAACGAGAAGGAGGGTTTTTACTTATGACTGACAAGGAATATTATGGGCTGATTCAGCCGTATGAGGATGCGATGAAGCTATTGCTGACACGTCTGGAAGTGCTGAACCACTCTATTTATGAAACGAAGACGGGGAAGCCCATTCACAACATACAGTACCGGATCAAAAAGAAGGACAGCATTGAGGAAAAACTGGTGCGTCATGGCTTCGAGCCAACCTTGGAAAATGCCAAGGATCAGTTGCAGGATATTGCGGGGGTGCGTATTATCTGCTATTTTGTTGGTGATGTGAATAATCTGGTAAACATGTTAAAGAAGCAGCCAGACCTTATTTTCATCCGTGAGAGAAACTATATTGAGAGCCCAAAGCCCAACGGTTATCGCAGCCATCATGTCATTCTCGGCGTAAATGTCTGCTGTCTGGATGCAAACGAATACTATCCGGTAGAAATCCAGCTGCGAACCATCTCCATGGACTTCTGGGCCGCCATGGAACACCGCGTCTCCTACAAGAAACAATACGACAACAAAGAACAACGTGTGGCCGAACTCCTTCAATACTCCAATATACTGGAAAAGATGGAAAAGGAGTTTGAGAAATATAATGATCATCCGGTTGAAATGTGAGTAGCAATCTGATAAAATAAAGAAAACATTTGTTCGAAGGAGGCTATAAACATGGTGTTTGTAAATGAAGCATGGAACGGAACTGGTGAAATTGTAGTTTACAGTAACTATCATAAATATTGGCTGGACAGAGAACGAAAGATAAAGAATCCATTGTTTGATGTGTTTAGCGGGAAAATATTGGATTTGAAGGATAAGAAACCATCGGCGATTAAATATTTTTACAATTTACTGGATTGTGAGATATGCCCCGGAGTAACTATTTGTGTGGTACCTTCCAGTAATGCGGAAAAAAGAGAATCCGGAATTGGAAAACTAGGAGAAATGCTTGCTGCCAATGGAAGGGATAATAAAGTATATTTTTTAAGAAGAAGCCATTCAATCAACAAGCTTGCAACAGGAGGAAGCAGGAATCTGTCAGTTCATATGCAGTCTATTGATACGGTAGAGGATATAGACATAAGCGGAGACATTGTATTATTGATGGATGACGTAACTACAACTGGAAACTCTCTGTATGTCTGCAAAGAAATTTTATTAAATCGTGGAGCCGCTAATGTAGAAATGTTTGCATTGGGTAAGGCAATATAAAATGGAAAAGCTTATGGAAGAAAAGAAAACAACACTATGGCAGGAAATAAAAATCTGTCGAGTTGATGAAACAAATTATCCACATGATTTGAAAAAAATAAAAGACCGGCCAGAGGTTTTGTACTATAGAGGAAATATTGATATTTTGAATGAGCATAAAAGTATTGCGGTTGTAGGATCACGTAAGATATCGGCTGTAGGTGCTAAGTTGGCTTATAATGCGGGCAGTATTATAGGCAAAAATGGTTTTAATCTTGTAAATGGTCTTGCACTTGGCTGTGATGCAGAAGCTCTAAAGGGGGCTCTGGCAGCAGGGGGGAAATGCGCAGTGGTTCTTCCTTGCGGAATAAATGAAATATATCCGAAATCTAATCAATGGATTGCAGAAGAAGTTTTAAAGCAGGGCGGATGTCTTATTAGCGAATATCCCGAAGGAACAAGACCTGAGAAATATCGTTTCGTGCAGCGCGACCGACTTCAAAGTGGCATGTCTCAGGGGGTTCTGGTAGTAGAAGCTATGGAAAAAAGTGGTACTATGCATACTGCAGAGTATGCAAAAAAACAGAATCGCCGCCTGGCTTGTTATTATCACGGTTTGTTGAAATATTCTACAGGAAATAATGTTTTGGAGAATTTATATCAGGCAGCAGTGATTAAAACCAATGAGGATTTAGAGAACTATTTATGTGAAATTGCAGATATAGAAGAATATACGCAATTGAGTTTTGATTTTGTATAACTATTTCCCCACGAGAAACAGAAAAGCAGCATTGTTTCTCGTGGGGATTTTTATGTTCTGTTTTAGTACAAATTTTATTGAAAAATATTCTACATCATTTCTACTTTTTTATCTTATTTTTCGTACGGAATAAATGGCAAAAATGCCGTAGTTCGCATACTCTTTTCATATTCTAACAGTTGCGAAAGACCCTGACTTTTGCAGCTAAATGGATATAAAACACCCGTCAAACCCAGTAAATACAGGGCTTGGCGGGCTTTCTGCTTTGTCAGATTTTCATGGTGTTTTTTCTATTTTTGGGTCTTTGCTAAAACTTTTTTTATTTCCCCTAGCGTACGGATACGTTTTCCAAAATCAATATCTGTAACTCTTTCGATATCTTTTAAAACTTCATCGTAATAATCAAACAGATAATAGTTTTGCTGGATTAGGCTGCATTTGGCTTTTGACAGAGATTCCAAAATAGTTCCGATGCTGTATTTTCGCTCCAGTTTATTTTCCAGTATTCTAGCGATTGTCAAAGCTACAAAACAGGTAAGGAAATGTGCTTTGATATGTTCTTTTGTTCAGACATACACGGGTCTGGCTTCCAGTTCACTTTTGGTTACTTTAAAAGATTCCTCAATTCTCCATAAACCTCGGTACATATCGATAATCTCGTCGTCAGATGTCTCCATTTCGCTGGTTAAGAGCATGTAGTAACCATCCAGTGATTCTTCCTCCCGGATTTTGTCCTCATCAATGTCCAGCCCAGAAGAGGCGGTAAGGATTTCTCCGGTTTCTTTGTCATAGTCTATTTTTTGACATATTTTGCAGCACCATAAGACGTGGCTCTTGTATAATTCCCTGGATTTTTTGCCAGGTCTCTTGCTTTTGTCAGTGCAGCTTCACGCTCTGCTTTTGCTCGTTTGGCATATTTTTCACTCCAGAAGACAACCTGTTTCTCATTTACCTGCTTTTTTATTTTTTTGCCCGAAACAGAGGATACTTGGATTGTTCTTGGAGATTTGCGGGATTTCCGCTTGTATTCTGTACCAAGCCATTCATAACCTTCCTGTTCCAGAACATAGTCCTTGATGCTTTTTTCTGCGCCCCGGATGGACATACTGAAAACATATCCGTCATGAGTGGGTGTGTTGATCGTGTACCAGATGTTATCACCTGTTGTCATTCCTTTGTCAGCAACGGAAATGACTCTGCCAAGATCAAACTGCTTTTTGATGCGTCCAAAGTTAGGTCTGTAGGTCAGACAGTTATTGGTATTTCCGAGAAAAAGCTCATAAGTAATAGGAATTCCCTGATTATCCATGAAAAGTCCCATCTGCACAATTGGATTTGGACGATGTTCTTTTGAAACTCCTTTACGGAGAAAATCGGTTTGCTCATCTGTCTCAAAATAGTAGTTTGTAACATCATAATAGATGAGGCTGGTATCCCTGCCATAATTCTCTTTGATATGGTCATTTAGCCAGATCTGCAAGTTTTCTTTATGTTTGTCAAGGAAAGACAGACAGCGGTAAACATCGTCTAAAGAGTAGTCTGTTTTCTCAAAGAAATGTTCCCGATCATCATAGGAAGATTTCTTTGAAGCAGGGAAAAGAAGTCTGGAATAGACCAGCATCTTCATGATGGTATTGGCATCATACTGTTCTTTTGAGCGGCGCTGCCGGTTCGTTAGGAAAGTATGGAGACCGAGCTCATGGTAGATCTGGCTCAGTGCAGCATAGCCAAAGTTTTTTCTCAGCTTGTCACCTAAACAAAGGCGATCAGAATCGTAAAAAGTAAAGTGGATGGGAGCCTGTCTGGCTGCTTTTTCAGCTTTTAGCTGCTCGACTCTTTTTTGAAAGTGAGCAATAGGGTCATCATATTTTTTTCTAATTCGTCTAGCCAGCCAATAGATTCTACTGTTTTCTGGCGGGAGCATTTCTTAGCTTTATCGTAATAGGTGTCAACAATGGAAAGGCGAATCCGACCATTCAGGTTTGGTGTTTTTTTGAGGTACATAGCAAGCACTCCGTTTCGTATAATATTTATTGCACCACAAAACGATACAAAACGCTAGTAAAATATGACGAAATTTAAAAATAAAAAAAGCCTGAAAGCAAGGAAACAAAAGGCTTTCAAGCGATAAGTGAGCATATGTTACTGCAAAACTGTGGTGCATGGCGAATCTCGTTGGGCTGCGGTTTCGGTCGTTCGCATCCTTCAAAATGAAAAGTACAAGGGAGATCTGCTTATGCAGAAGTATTATATCCGGGATTTTCTTACGAAAGAGCTGGAAAAGAACGATGGAAAACTGACACAGTATTATGTGGAAAATGATCATGAAGCAATCATAGAGCGGGAAATATGGGACGCGGCACAGCTGGAAATCAACAGAATCAAAGAGTTTAAACGGAATCATCAGATCCGGGAATTGGGAAGCAGCAGTCTGGAACCTTTTTATGGAAAAATTTTTTGTGGGTGCTGTGGCGGAAGGATGGTGAAGAAGAGCAGAAAAAGTGTGTGGCGTTGCATAAATTCCGGCAAAGAAAAGGGTGGATTTTGTAAAGCCAAGCCTGTTGAGGGGCATAAGATGGAAGAATATGTAAGCGCTGCCTGGGCACAGCTGGTATCCCAGAGAGAAAATCTTCTGTCAGGTTGGGAGAAAGATATTGCCCAGGTAAATGCCCTGGAGCGCTTACGCGCAGCACAGATGAAAGAGCTGACCGAAAAGTATCCTGACTGGTTCCAGGTGGCGAAGAATACGAGAATGGTGATTGGGGAAATTATAATTGGGGGTGATAAGGGGTGTGAGATTTTGTTTATGGATGGCGTAAGGCTGGTGACGGATTAGAGCGTGTTTGAAAAATCATTCCCGTTACCAGGGGAATAGGCTGTGAAGAAAGAAAGCAAAAGAATTTAGCAGACTTTCGAAAAATACTTGTAAATCAAGAACTTCAATGTTATTATGATAAAAAGCATATTTCTCATATAGTTCAAGGCATATCCGCCATCTGATTTATCTAATCACACATCAGAAATCCATGCTTTTTACCCATTAACGAAGAAGAGCAGGAGTTCTGAATGAAAGGTATGTATGCTTAGCTTGTCTTTTCTGACTCCTGCAAAGAAAAGGAGGACCAGCCTATGGTAAACAGAAACTACAAGGTCACGATATTCCGGATGCTATGAAGGCAGTAACAGGGAATTGATGGAACAGTGCCAGATACTAAGGGAATATGCAATATATGTAGCGCGGGTTCGTAAATATGCAAAATATATGCAACTGGAAACAGCTGTTCAAAAAGCTGTAGATGAATGTATTCAGGAGGAAATTCTGGAAGAATTTCTTCGGAAAAATAGAGCGGAGGTTATCGCAGTGAGTATATTTGAATATGACAAAGAAGAGGAAGAACGTAAATTGAGAAAAGCTGAGTTTGAGGCTGGGGAGCAAAGTGGAATACAAAAAGGAATACAAGAGGGAATACAGGAAGGAAAGGAATTGAAAACAAAAGAAATTGTCAATTCGTTACTTCAGGATGGAATGGGCATTGAAAAGATTGCGGCTTTACTGAAAATTAGCAAAGAACATGTTTTGGAATTAGCAGGAAGGAGCAAAAATTTATGAAAAAGAATTACCACCTCCACCGGCTGATTCGTTTTTGCCTGATGATTTCCCTGCTTCTGCTGTGCAGTGCAAGCCAGGTATTTGCTGCAGCAAAGGTAAATCTGAAAAACACCAAAATCAAATTATCAGCCACCAAACTCACCTACAATCAAAAAGTCCAGCGCCCGAAGGTAAGCGTCACCTATAAGGGCAAAGTCCTGAAAGAGAAGAAAAACTATGTTCTGAAATATTCCAAGGGCTGCAAAAAGGTAGGCACCTATACGGTTCAGATTATTGGAAAAGGTGCTTATGCCGGAAACGTGAAAAAGCAGTTTACCATTTTGCCTCCAAAGACCCAGGTAATGGGTGGTTATGTTGGAAAAAAGACTGTCAGTGTGATAATAAAAAGGCAAACCGCTCAGACCAGCGGTTACCAGCTGCGCTATGCCACAAATTCCAAATTAAAAAATGCGAAAACCATAACAGTCAAAGGAAACAAAAACAACACCGTTTCCCTCAATGGACTGAAAGCCGGAACTACATATTATATGCAGGCCCGTACCTACATGGCCATTAAAGGAAAGAAATATTATTCCAAATGGTCTTCCACGGAACATTGTAAAACAAGCGGAAAGTCAAAAGGAAATACTTCAAATACAACGCCTACCCCTAAGCCGGTTCCGAAATTAACGCTCGAAGAGGGAAAAGCAAATATAACCCTGGAAAGCGGAAGATATTATGAGATTGAAACGTCAAATGGAATCAAAGACATTAATATTTCTGATCCGGCTGTTGTATATTCTACAGATGAAGCTGAAGGCGGAAATAGCCGCTTATTTGCGACACTTGAGCCTGGGAAATGCGTGATTACCATCACGGATATTTATGGACAAAAAATTACTTCCACGGTTTCAGTTACCCAGAAGCTATACAGTCCGCATACTGAGACTTCTTATGTAGTGACATCTGAAACCGTTGACAGCACACTTCCTGTTCCCACCATCAAGTCAATAGATTATGGTGACGGATGGGTGGATGTGAACTGCCCGGGAACTTTTTCCCAGTCAGATCCCTATGTTGGTTACGAAGGTTATCTTTCTTACAATGATAAGTTTGCATATAGTGTTCAGGATACGCGAACAATCGGTGATGATAATGGGATAGGAAGTGTGAGTTTCTATTATTTAGACTCAGGCCGCAGTTACTATACAAAAGTACGTTCTTACACCATCCGCAATAATGTAAAAGTCGTTGGACTGTGGAGTGAAATCCGTAAAGTGGATTTGCCAATATATGATACGAAAGGCACAACACCTGCTAAATATACCTATGAAATTTATGGTCTGGACAAGCAGAAAGCAGATATTTACACACAGTGTATCAAACCTCTTTTTATAAAAACAGACAATCAGGATCTAAATTCTTTTAGACTGATCTGTGATGGAGAAAGCCCTTTGATAAATGTGTATTCAGGTGGATCAACGCACATATATGATGATATTCCTTATGAAAACGGCGATTCCGAGACCACTTCCCTGAAAAAAGTAAAAGGCGGTTATATCGGATATGTATATTTTGAAAAAGCAGGAACTTACAATATCGAATTCCGGGAATACTCCATGTCTGGTTATACGGTTGCAAAAACAGTGGCATTAAATGTTATGGATTATGACCAGGCTGAGAAAGCATGGATGACTGACATTATCAATAAAGTTACAACTTCCGGTATGACTCCATTTGAAAAAATGGATGCTGTAAGTGATTACCTCACAGAGCCAGGTCGCTTCAAATATGTAACGGTACATGGAAATTATCTGGTATCTCTGGCAGCAGAACCTAATACTCCATTTTTTGTATCTTATCGTTGGGATTCCTGCACATCACCGGCAGCCCTTTGTGAATTTGCAAAGTTAATCGGTGGTTTTGATGATATTCATAATTGTTATGGTGATTATCAGAGAGGCACTGAGGAATGGTCTCGCTGGCATTATGTGGCTAAACTTACGATAGGAAGCGAAACACGAAATTACGCCGTATGCCCGATGAGCCCAACCGGTGAAGTCGGCGAAACACAGATGATCGACCTGACAGACCTTAGTAATATGAGGAAATTTGGGTGATTTCAATTTAAATAATTCTTTTTACCGGGCAGGCCAGAAGTTATTTCTGGTCTGCTTTTCTGCACAATTCTTATGAAAATCATATACATAATCCTCAATTTTTTTGATTGACATTGCCCTTCGTTAAGTCGTATACTTAATTTACTTTTACAAAAGAAAAATCTAAATCTGACCATTCGGTCAGGTAATTCCATTTCGTTATGAATATTTTGCGTGGGGATGAAATAGTTGTTGTAAAGTTGTACTTTTGTATACTAATACTTGAAAAATACAAAATATATGTATATACTAATGATAGTACAAAATGTTCGTTCTTGTATTGTACACATGACTTTATATAACTTTTTCATACCAAGAAAGGAGTGTGCATGCGGGAAAAGAACGCCACATCAATTGAGTACTTTAAGGATCCACGACGGATAGTGGATCTTCTGAATGGAATGGTTTTTCATGGCAGGCAGGTTATTACAGAAGATAATCTGTTGGAGAAAAATCCAGTGCTGCATAATGTCTATCGGGAAAAGAATAAAGTTGTCGCTATAGAAAATACACCAGATCTGTCTGTTGCAGTGACGTGGAAGAGTCTGAAATTTCAGTTTATGATTCAGATACAAACACTGGAGCATTATGCAATGCCGGTCAGACTTTTGCACGAGAAAGGAATTGACTATTATAATCAGTGGAAAAAACTGCAAAAGGATCATAAGAACTGTAATGATTTAAAAGATAATGCCGAGCGGCTTTCGGGAATGAAAAAGACCGATCATTTTTACCCTGTGCTTCAAATTGTAATCTATTTTGGACAAGAGCACTGGCGTGCAGCCTTCAAAATGGATGATCTGACCGGAGCAAATGATTTTCCAGAAGAACTGCAGAAATTATTTTTCGAGACACCAATGCTGCTTTTTGAAGTGTATTATTTCAAAAATATACACTGGTTCCAGACCGATTTACAACAGGTTTGTGGATTTTTGCAAAGAACGAATGACAAAACGGCTTTACGGGAGTATGTAAAGGCAAATGAAGAGGTTTTCTCCAAACTAGAAGAAGACACATTTGACCTACTTACTGTAATGTCGGGAATTAGGGCCATGAAACTTATAAAGAGAGATGTTGAAACGGTGGGAGGTGAATTTGATATGTGCAAGGCGTTTGATGATATGATGAGAGACAGCAAACAGGAAGGTATTCGTGAGGGCAGACGTGAGGGCGAACGTAAGACAGAAGAACGAATGAATGAATTAATTCAAAAGTTAGTCTCTGCTGGGCGTATTAATGATTTATTGCAGGCAAGTAATAATAAAAAGTATCGAAAAAAACTGATGGCGGAGTTGGGAATTGCATAAGGGTAAAATTGGGTGGCAGCCTTTGATAGCAGCCACCCAATTTAATTCCAGAAGAATTACAATTCTTTGGGTAAATATAGTTCAACCTCAGTATTTTCATTTATTACATTGTACTTCACGAGCTTATATGTTACTCTATTCTAAGAATCGCAATTGTATTTGACTAATTCAGGCATATACAGTACTGTCGCCGATAGGAGACATGTTCGTTTATGGAGCAAAGGAACTATGAAGAAAAAAAGAAAAGGTTTTACACTGGCAGAGCTTCTCATTGTTGTTGCCATAATAGCAGTATTGGTGGCAATAGGTATTCCCATATTTACCAGCCTGCTTGAAAAAAGCCGAGAAGCAGTCGATGCTGCAAATATAAGGGCACAGTATGCACAGGTTATGGATGAAGCAATTACAGTCGATGGAAATGTGAATATTGATGGAAAAGATTTTGAAAAAATCAATCTTAGGCAAAAACAGCCAGACTGGCAAACGGAGACAATCCCCAATAGTCTGGGAAATTTTTCTGTTATTGAAGGAATTCCCGGGACACAGGCGTGGGTAGAATATCATGCTGATACAGAAACGGTTTACATTAAGTTTGAGGGAGAAAGCCAAAATGGTGATAGCGGTTCAAATGGGGAAAATAATATCCTGATAGATAGCAGTTTCTGGGATAGCACAGCCGGATGGGAGGTAATAAATGCGAAATTTGAGAATGGAAAGGCAATTCTAACTCCTTCTTATAAGGATAGTGTGCTAAAACGGGGTGGCGATGAAACGATTGTGTTACAGGCGAATAAAAAATACAAACTTGTTGTCAATATAGAAGAGTGCGGAGCGAATCTAAAGGTCAGACTGTCTAATAGAAATGGCAATAAGACCTACCTTGAACAAAATATTCAAACATTGGGGAAATATGAATTTGATTATACGCATGAAGAAGGGCGTGATGATGATGTGAGAATTTCTTTTGAAGTTCCGAGAAGTCAAGTGGGAAAAGGTCCGGTATGCATTACGTCAGTCTCTTTTATACAAGTAAATAACTAAACACACAGTCTGTGCGGATGTTCAAAATTTGCGAACATAACCGAAAAGAGGAAGAAGAGCTTCGGCATAGGGAGAAATATGATGTCGGAAAAGTTGCTGGAGTTGAAATGGAGCAAAAATGATTTAAAATTAATAAGGGTAAAAAGTTCTCTTAAGGAGCTTTTTACCCTTTTCATTGTAGAAGGTTTTATTACAGGCTTTTTCTCATGGCCTCAAATAAATTAATTGCTTAATTGATAATGGCTGTATATTATTGGGTAATTATCTGCCAATTAGTATTTCCTGATTCTGGTGGGGTGCACCAATTTTGATTGTTATAATCGGCTTTTAAAATATAAAGCTTATTATTGTAATCCTTGTATATAGTTCCTCTACTAGCTCCATTAAAATGAAGTTGATTAGGATCTGAGTAATCTAAATCTTTCGGTGTCAATACGGTAGGAGAATCAACTAACTGAACATACAACCAAGTATCGTTTTTATCAGGAACAATACCATTAAAGTCTCTCCAGCTACTATCAGCAGAACGAGTATCTGTACAAACATAATATTTTCCGTTATAACTGTAAACGTTACCAGCAGTAACACTTACACCTGATTTAGGGATAAAGGGTGTAATATTATTTATTGAAAAATTAGGCCAAGTATGATTTGTAGAATTTTCATTAGATGAATCACCAGATCCACCTTCAGTAGATCCTCCTGACGAGCTGTCTCCGTTTTCTGGTTTATTTCCTGAAGATTCGTTATCTTTCCCCACAGTCCAATAAAACGAAACATATTCATCCCCTGTACTTGTCGGTGGATGATATATAATTTTGCAAGATCCTCCAGCACCAGGAACACCAACCCAATAAGGCTCTGAAGCACTTGATGACACACCACCGATGGTAATCGGCAACGGTGTTTGCCAGTCATCTTTCTGTTGCTTTAGAGGCGTTACCATAATAGAATAGGTACCATCCGTTTCTTTGTATATTTTCTGTCCGCTGTCTTTCGTATATGTGGCACTGGTATCTCCTGTAATCGCCGCCATCATCACTTCCGCATACGCTGACCTGACATCCGAAAGATCCACCGCTTCACGGCTTCTCTCAAGCTGACTTGTAAAGATGGGAATGGCGATGGCAACCAATACACCAATTATTGCCACAACGATTAAAAGTTCTGCCAGCGTAAAACCTCTGTCAGACTTCAATTTTCTTTTCATAAACATCCCTTTTTCTTATGTATTTGTTGATAAAATGCATATTTTTCTTTTTAATGATAGCATATAGCTTTTTAGAAACCCATTTGCATTTTCGACAAAATAAGCTGTAATTTTCGTAACATTTGCGAATCAAACAAAAAGACAATAATTATCCAAAACAAGATATCAACTAATGTAAAATTATTAGTACAAGCTGTGCCTGAAAGCCAGTAATTCATATTTTCTGATGCTTTTGAGTGAAACAAAATAGAATACTTGCAAACTCTAGATTGCAATGCTATTATAATGAAAAACATATTTTTAATATATACAATGGTATATCTCCCATCTGATTTATCTAATAATATTTCAGAAATTTATGCTTTTAAATCCGTTAAAAATGAAAAAAGCAGGAGTTCTGAATGTAATTGTTGGTTGTTGAATGTTAAATGAGGTTTGTACTCTCTGACGTTTTCCAAAAGAAGGAGCACCCGTCAACCCATATGCCGAACATACCGCTGCGAGCTCTCTTTTATATATCGGCTGAGGCTGATCAAACAGGAAGTACAATCCAAAGGAGGTGGATTTAACGTGTGTAAAGCGATTAAAGAGATGCTACGAGTTAGCAGACAAGAAGGAGAACAGGAAGGACGCTTGGAAGGACGGCAGGAAGGTCAAGATGAAATGGCGACCTTGAGCGAGAAACTTATTTTGGCAGACCGTATCAGCGAACTGTTAAAAGCAAGCACCAATCGGGAGTATCGAAATAAGCTACTGGTGGAGTTTGGGTTGGCGTGAGAATGGCGCTAAATCATGTGATTACATGATTTCTGTGCGTCGCGAAGCAGCTGCTGGTCTCGGAGTGAACAGATAAACTGAACTAAAATAATTTAAAACGTGGGACAGTGATTCATCTTGTGTTCTGTGATTTGTCATGCTACTATAAATCTGTAAGTATCTTTTGATACAAGTTATAGTGGAAGCATATCAAACATAAAAACACATGGAGAGAAGAAAAATGCAAAAGAAGAGAATATTCGCAGTCCTTTTGTCTGCAATTCTGGTAGTTGCGCTCACCGGCTGCAGTAAGCTGGGTTCCATTATTAATGAAATTCATGGCTCATTGATCGGAAACAATTATACCGTATATACCTATGATAATTATGGGAATCAGACCTTGAAAACTTCTGGAAAGAAAATCAGCATTACCGGAAATAAAATCGAAACTGTCAGCTATGACAGCGATGGAAGAGCAGTAACCGGCTATGATCTGTCTTCAGTAATCACGATTACCATTGATGGAAAAGAAATCGAAAGCTGCGGAGACACCTGTGTATTTGTTCAGAAGGGGCTGGAACCGGAGGTGGATTTCTCATTGGACGAGGTCAACAGTAACGGTGGGAACGGAATCACGGATAATGCAGCTCTGGCAAGGGTTTTGAACCGGTACAAAAATGATTTCGGCAAATCCAGGGTTGTGGTCATCAAATCCCAGCTTGGACAGCCTATCGCCGCATTTTCCGGGGATAATGTCTATTGGGAAATTCCGGACGATCTGCCGAAAATGACAAAGCTTATGGTCGATGGGAAGGCACTGTACATACACCGGGCAAACTACCAGATTATTGATAAAGACCTTCTTTAAAGATAAGTGCGTATTTAAGAAATCGGATGTTTTATAATGATAGAAAGTGAAAGACAAGAGGAGTTACAAATGGAACTTACAGAACCAGGGCTACGAGTGAAAAATGCAGAAAAAATGCAGCAATCCAAGAGGGCATCAAGGGAAGAAATGCGACCAGCGGTATCTGTGATCATGCCCGTATATAATGGTGAGAAATACATCGCCCAGGCAGTGCAGTCTGTTTATGCGCAGAATATTCCCTTGGAGCTGATTGTTATTGATGACGGCTCTGTTGATGGAACCCGGGAAGCGCTCATTCCATGGGAAAACAGACCGGATTTTGTTTATATAAAAAATGAGCGCAATCTCGGTGCAGCCGGTTCCCGTAACCGCGGTGTGTCTGTTGCGAAAGGCAGATATGTGGCATTTCTGGATGCAGATGACTGGTGGGAAGAGGGAAAACTGGCGGCACAGCTGGCCGCTCTTGAAATGACCGGTGATGTAATCTGCTCCACGGGACGTGATCTCATGAATCCGGACGGAACCTTCACAGGCAAGTATATTCCGGTTAAATCCAGACTGGACTATCATGAGCTTCTGAAACACAACAGTATTAACTGTTCTTCCGTCCTGATTCTCCGTGAGGTGGCACTGGAATTTCCAATGGAGCATGATGACAGCCATGAGGATTATATCACCTGGCTGAAGGTGGTGCGAAAATACGGACATGCCACAGGAATTAATAAGCCCTATCTGAAATATCGTCTGTCCCAGGGCGGAAAGTCAAGAAACAAAGCCAAATCTGCCATCATGACCTATCAGGTGTACCGTTATGTCGGCTATGGACCGGTGAGAAGTGCCTGTTTCTTTTTGTCCTATGCACTTCACGGAATCTGGAAATATCGTTAAAGTATCAGTAGGGCTCTCCCATTTTCCTGCGCCATTGCAGGGGAGAGCATCCTACCTGTTTCCTGAAATATCTGCTGAAATGGGAAAAATCTGAAAATCCGCACATCAGCGCAATCTGCTGGACAGTCAGTGCTTCATTTGTCAGCAGGTTTTTCGCCTTATCCATACGGATCTGAAGCAAATCTGCATGAGGGGTACTCTGGAAAAATTTCTGATAGCAGGAATAGAACTGGCTTTTTTCCAGACTGACCTTTTTACAAAGCTCTGTGGTGTCCCATGACTTAGCGTAGTTCGTGAGCATTTCCAGCCGAAGCTTTCGAAATGCAGAATAAAGACTGTCTCCTTCTGTTCCACTTCCATGTATCTGATGGCTTTTAAGTCCCCTTGCAATTGTAATCATAAGCTGCTGAAAGAGAGTATACTCGTATTTATCGGAAAATAAATCATTTGCTATATGTTCTTTGTGAAGGAGCCGGATGCAGGCATCGATCTCTTCACAGTTTCCCGGATAAAAAACAGTGTTAAGTGGGATCCCATACTGTTTTTTCAGATCTGCCTTATAGGAAAAATGAAGGTAGCTGTTCCGGAATCTGTGAACAGCCTTATAATGCTGCTCATACCCGGGGGCATAGAGAATACACGCATTTTCCCCGGAAATACTGAGTTTTTTATCCAGATAAACCTTCATGGGTGTCTTAAAAAGCAAAAACAGATAGTCTCCGCTTCCGTTGGGACGGTAGATCTGATCATAATCAGGGTTTGAATAGTTGTATTCGCAGAACTGAATGGAAAAATCCCTGTCTGCAGCTTCGAAAAAATTCATGGTCCGGACTCCTTTCGCCATTTTTTTACTGTAATCATTATCGGAAAAAAAGTCAACTATATCGGAAGAAAAAAACTGGTAAAAAATTCGTATGCCATTAAAATAATAGATACATAAAGAACAGAAAAATGCCATACAACTGGTACCATATAAGGAGGATACCTATGAAAAAAGCGCAGATCGTTATTGACAAATATTTCCTCACCGGAAAGGTGGATAAACGAATTTTCGGATCATTTATTGAGCAGCTTGGTCGAGCTGTTTACCAGGGAATTTATCAGGAGGGCAGCCCGTTGTCTGACGAGCAGGGCTTCCGTAAGGATACTCTGGAGCTGGTAAGAGAGCTGCAGGTTCCTATTGTCCGTTATCCGGGAGGTAACTTTGTTTCCGGGTTTAAGTGGGAGGACAGCGTAGGACCAAAGGAATTAAGACCAGCCAGACCGGAGCTGGCGTGGGGCGTGATCGAGAATAACCATTTTGGTCTGGATGAGTTTGTGGACTGGGCGAAGAAAGCGGATACCGATGTGATGATGGCAGTTAATCTTGGCACAAGAGGACCGGAGGAAGCCAGAAATCTTCTGGAATACTGTAATTTCAAAGGCGGTACCTATTACAGCGATATGCGTAAGGCGAACGGACACGCAGAGCCTCACAATATCAGGACCTGGTGTCTTGGAAATGAGATGGATGGTCCCTGGCAGATGGGACATAAGACTGCATATGAATATGGAAGAACAGCAGCGGAGACCTCCCGCATTATGAAAATGCTGGATCCGGAGATCGAGACGGTTGCCTGTGGAAGCTCCAATCTGATGATGCCGACATTTGGAGATTGGGAGTACACGGTTCTGGACGAGTGCTATGATCTGGTGGATTATATGTCCCTTCACCAGTATTACGGCAATGCTGCTGATGACACCCCTGATTTTCTTGCAAATTCCAAAGGGATGGATGACTTTATTTCCGGCGTAGTCAGCATCTGCGACGCTGTCCGTGCGAAAAAGCATGGCAAAAAGCGCATTAACCTTTCCTTTGATGAGTGGAATGTGTGGTATCACAGCAATGCAGCCGATGAGAAATTGGAAAAATGGGGACAGGCTCCACATCAGCTTGAAGATATTTATAATTTCGAAGATGCCCTTCTGGTTGGAAGCATGCTGATCACTTTACTTCGCCATGCAGACCGTGTGAAAATGGCATGCCTGGCACAGCTGGTAAATGTAATCGCGCCGATCATGACCTCCGATACAGGTGCATGGCGTCAGACTATCTTTTATCCATATATGTACACAAGCATTTTCGGACGAGGAACTGTGTTGAATACACAGGTACTGGCTCCGGTATACGACAGCAGGAATTACTGTGATGTTTCTTATCTGGATTCTGTGTGCATATGGAATGAGGAGAAAGATACTCTTACAATTTTTGCAGTGAATAAAAGTCTTGAGGAAGATCTGGAGGTAAGCTGCGATTTGCGCCAGTTTGAAGGCTATCAGGTGAAAGAACACATTGTACTTACTAATGACGATATGAAAGCTGTAAATACAGAAGCGGATCCCGAAAAGGTTGTGCCTGTGGAATCCGCTGCAAGCCGGATTGACGGCGGTAAATTAAGTACTGTGCTTGGAAAACACAGCTGGAATATGATCCGTCTTGCTAAGTAGTCCGGGATAAATATTTGCAGATGCTGTGTTAGAGCGTGTTTGAAAAATCATTCCCGCAATCTGCACGCCCCACTTTGCGGTATATTTTGCCCGAATTCAGTTGCCGTAGCCCGCTACGGCGCCTTCATCCGGACAAAATCTCCAATAAATTGTGACGCACATCCTGCAAATTGTTTTTGGGAAGTGTGCACATTGTTGTCATGAAATAAAAAAGTCAGAGATTTCGTAACCTGCATGAATCATACGAAATCTCTGACTATATAATTACCAATGCTTCCTACTTCTGCAGATCCGCCTTAATCTGCGTAGTAGAAATCTCCGGTGTCCTCGGAAGGTACACCACGTCGCAGTAAGGCTTCAGAAAGTCAAACTTCCCTTCCCAATCGTCACCCATAACAAAGGTATCTACGTGGTATTCTTTAATATCACTTACCTTCTGCTCCCAGTTCTCCTCCGGAATTACCAGATCTACGTAGCGGATGGCTTCCAGCAGGGATTTCCTTTTTTCATAAGAGAAATAGCATTTTTTATGCTTCTCGTTCCAGTTAAATTCATCTGTAGATAAAGCTACGATCAGGTAGTCGCCATAAGCTTTCGCCCTGCGCAGCAGATTAATGTGCCCATAGTGAAGTAAATCAAAGGTACCGTAAGTAATCACTCGTTTCATGAATTGTGTGCCTTTCATAAAGAAATCTGAAAATAGTCTTGCCGGAATGGTTCCAGGCGATTTACATAGAACTATTTTACCACAGTCCAGGTAGAAAGGAAACATAAGATTATTTATCGGGAGTATTGTGCATTGCGAAGCGCGTTACTGTGAATGGAGTGAACAGTAAACAAGAAGTAAACAGTTACCCTTTATCCATGTTGTAAAAGGTATGTTTTAATGTTAAGATGGAACAATAACAGTGCAGATGTGAGCGGTAACGTGAAAACATCTGCAGGCTGCCGGAAACGAAAAAAGGCAGCGGATGAATAAAAGGAAGAGGAAAATAAGTATGAATGTATTTGACATTCTGGGGCCGGTCATGATCGGACCGTCCAGCTCACACACTGCGGGAGCAGCCCGGATCGGTCTGGTGACAAGGGCTCTTCTTGGAAAAACTCCGGTGAAAGCGCACATATTTTTGCATGGTTCTTTTGCGAAAACCTATAAGGGACACGGCACGGATAAGGCTCTTGTAGCGGGAATACTAGGAATGCAGACAGATGATGAGCGTATCCGTTTTTCCCTTGATGTGGCGAAAAAGGTGGGGCTGGAAATCCAGATCGAGACTGGTGAACTGGAGGATACGCACCCGAATACTGCGGAGATCACTTTGACTGCAGCAGACGGGGAAAAGGTGTCTCTTCGGGGCAGCAGTATTGGCGGGGGGAATATCCTGATCACCCGGGTGAATGGAATGGAGGTTGCCCTTACCGGGCAGAATCCTGCTTTGATCGTGCTTCACAAGGATGCACCAGGGACGATTGCTGCGGTTACAGAGCTGATGGCAGAGTATGGGGTGAATATCTGCAATTTTCACTTGGCGCGCGAGACCAAGGGTGGTCTGGCGGTAATGACTATCGAGAGCGACAGCCACTTTGTCCCGGAACTAAATGAGAAGATTAACCGGCTGGAGAATATATATTCTAGTACGATGTTAGAGCGTGTTTGAAAAATCATTCCCGCAATCTGCACGCCCCACTTTGCGGTAT
>ERZ772889.1334-NODE-1334-length-22448-cov-20.426830_pt1 | contig 22448 bp, 19 predicted proteins | sample MGYA00512127_ERZ772889 | MGnify/ENA primary metagenome ERZ772889 (study PRJEB29015, sample SAMEA2737689) | human gut metagenome | biome: human gut; feature: human-associated habitat; material: faeces | place: China | collected 2012 ...
GCGTCAGCGCCTGACGGATCTCCTCGCCGAGCTTTTTGCAGTTGCGGTACTCGACGTTGGTTTCGGGGTTGCATCTTGCCGGCATGCCCGGGCGTACCGAGGGCGGCGGCGTAATGTCTATAGAGCTGGAGTTGACCTGAAAGCGCATTTCGTTGAAGTAGGGGTTGTTGACAAAAATGGTGATATAAAAATCATAGGAGTATTCATAGCGCGGCGGATTGTAGCTGACCTCCTTGCCATCCTTATCCTCACGCTTGAGCTCCGAGCGGCTCTCATCAATGTCGAGATTGCAGCCTGTCACGTCTGCGAAGTCCAGAACATCCGGGTTTGCCTCTTGCAGATCTCTTGCTCTTGTTACCATAAATTTTCCCGCGTCCTCGTCCAGAAGCACCTTGGTGTTCGTACCGAGCGTCCGGGTGGTGTGGAACGCTGCAACCTTCTGCCGGTTTTCCTCACGGTAGGCAAGCTGCGCCTTGATCTCTTCGACGGTGCTATTGCGTCGGTCAGAGAACCACGGGGAAAGCTTTTGGGCACAGTTTTTGCAGAGATTCCCGTTTTCCAGCTTGCGGTTGCCAAGTAAACCGATCTTTTCCCCGCAAATGTCGCAATATTTCTTATCGAACAGTCCCATATATGTACCAATCTCCTTTGTGCCTGCTTCTCAAACTATGCGGTGTACTGTGCATCTGCCTTGGAATTGAGCACCGCGCCGTAGATGTACAAAGCCGGAACGGCCACGCCCGTCAGAGCGCTTGTGACGTTAAACTCGCCGCCGTTGACCAGATTCATCACGATGCTCAAGACGCTGAATACGGCCACGATTGCGCCCCACACGATGAGCCCGCCTGCTTTTTCACTGCGTTTGCTGTGCTTGACGCCTTTGATACCTGCAATCAGCTGGCAAATCCCTCCGATCAGTGTCAGAAACAGCGCTGCCCAGTAGGCAAATGTCAGACCAGATGCTGCGCCGAGTCCTGCCGCCAATGCACCCAGTCCGCCGACAAACACACCCGCTATGATGGAAAATACAGCGGCAATGATCATCAGAATGCCAGTGACCTTCAAAAATTTGTGTCCATTCATAATAATTCCTCCTCATCTCCTTGTTGTTTGTTTTTATGATTCCGCAGAGCGCATGGCTCCACATTCCATACAAAAGGCGCTGCGGTCATTCGGCATCCCGCACTCCGGACATTTCCATCCGTCGTCCGGCACAGGTATTGAGAAAATCCCGGCCTCTGTCCCCCCGGCAAACGCTACCAAGAGGTTAAAGATGCTCTGTTTCAAGCTTGGATGCAGCATACGCTTCCTCGGCAATACCCAAAACCAAGGCCTCCAGTGCCTCCGCATGGCTGCCGCTGAGCGTTTGGGCCTCGTCCCCGTCATCGGTGCGCCAAACGATCCGGATCTCGCTGTCAACTTCATCATAGCTATCAGAAGACGGTTTTCTGTACGCCGGAAGATCCGACTCTGCCAGCACATTCTGAAGCTCAAACCACTGTACCCATGTGAGCTGCCAGGGAACCGGGTTGGAAAACGCATCCGCCCTGCTTTTCCTTACCTCGTCACTGCCGGACTGGCTTGGGAACCAGCCGCTCAGCAGCGGCATATCGTTCTCCTGATAAAATTTCAGTGAAAAGCTGCTGTAGAAATTCCTGTGGTTCTGCCGCCACTCAAATTCTACCAGATCCTTTCCTGCACGGAATGCATCCGGGTTTTCCATCCTGCCTCCGTCCCGGATACGGCTATCGATAAAATACCGATACAGCCATACGCCTGCCAGTGCGATAAGCGCAACCGCCGATACAACGATCAGTGCATTTTTCAACGCTCTTCTCACTTCTGTCCCCTGTTGTCGAACGGGTCTGTGCACTCATGGCAAAAACTCCGGAGAGCCTGTGCGCTCATACCGCCCACCTGCCCCGCCATAATCATGCCCATGGGTCTTTCACCGCAGGGATACGGATGCCGCTGAGAATGCTGGAGTATTCCCATAGGAACCATTCGCCGGTAGAGGCCTTCTGCCGCAGCTTCATAGGCCGCGGCGAATCCGCGCCCGCCGTTTTCAGGAACACCCGCAGGTAGCCCGGCTCCATATCCTGCGGTCTGGGGTCTGCCAGCACGTTAAGCCGGTATGGCGCCCGCGGCTGATAGCCGTTTTCCGGCGTCGCGCCCTCAAAATATGCAAGCGGCAGATAGGCTTTGCCGCGCAGCCGGTCGCGCAGGAACTGCGCATCGTAGGGCGTCATGGGCCGCGGGCCGCGCAGGAGATTCATTGCGGCAGTTCCGGCGTCCCTGTCCTTGTCAAACAGTGCCAGTGCGCACAGAAACAGGGCGCAGATGCGCTCCGGCTGTCTTCCGCCTGCCGCAAGCGTCTCAAATTCCTGCAGGCTTGCAGGGATGCTTTGTATTGTGACCTGCATATAAAACCCTCCTGTTTATGGATATGTCCGGAGCCATGTTTCCGTATTTCCGGATTTGGTATAGTCATGGCCGTTGGCAGCTTCCATCACATACCAGTATGCCCAGTGCTGCTCGTTCATGTCAGCAAAGACTCTTGGCAGCTCTTTCAGATGGGCACGGATATACTCTATGTCAGCACTGCGTTCGAGCAGGCGGCAGGTGACAGCGGCGACCTCTGCTCTTGTAATGTTGTTGCCCGGCTTGAATGTTCCATCTGCATAGCCTGTGACCCAACCGCGAGTCGCCGCATAGGCGATGGACTTTGCCGCCCAATGAGAGGCAGGAACATCCGTGAAGGCCGCAGCTCCGTCCGTCAGCTGCTCAAACCGGCAGCAGATCGCGGCAAATTCCGCGCGCGTGATCGGCGCGTTTGGCCGGAACGTTCCGTTGCTGTAGCCGCGGACGATCCCGAACTGCTCCATGTAGCCGATGTAGTTGGCCGCCCAGTGCGCCGAGGTCACATCGGAGAAGGAGGCCGGATAGGATTTGCTTGCCTCCATCTGCTCGGTCAGCAGGCGGGCAAACATGGTGGTCACCTCTGCGCGGCTCATATTTTTGCCCGGGGCAAATCCGCCGCCCGGATAGCCCTTTAGGAACGCGAAATGGTCAGTCTTGTTGAGCGTCGCAGGCTTATATGTGGGTTCCGTCACCGGTGCGGTGTTCTCGGTGTAAAGATTGACAAAGCCAAGCCCGCCCTGCGCATTGTCCGGGTTGACATGCACGCTGCCTTCCATAGCTTCAAATTTGTTGTAGCAATCCCAGCCGCCCGTCCACTTGTATTCCCGTGCGGCATCGCTCCATTTATACTGCGGTTGGAGGAACCAGCGGGTCTCATCATACGTCCAACCGCTTTGCTCATCGTTGGTTTCCACAACAAAGATGCCCTGATTGTCGGTTAGAGCGAAGAAGTCGCTTCTGTCGATTTGAATGGTCATCACGCAGCTGAACGTTCCGGCTCCGTTCACAGATACTGTGCAGTTCTGTACATCCCAAAGGCCCGTGCCGCCGGCTTCATAACGGCCATACGACGGATCGCTTGGAAATGCATAGAAGCTGAAAGTCGTTTGCTTCGGCGCAGTATTTCCCCCCAACTCAACGACCTTGGTGATCGGGATCTGAAGCGTCACGATCCGGTCCTCGTCGTCCGGCTCAGGCTGCTCGGGCCGATTCGGCGGAAGAAAGTTGCTTCCCGGCGGCAGGGTCACGGTGAAATCCTCTGCGGCCACCGCTGCGGCAAGGGACAGTGTAAGGATCAGGCAAAGGAAAATCGCAAGAATTCGTTTTCTCATGTGGAACCTCCTTCTGTTATTTCTTTGTCGAATACGTACATGATGCGGCTTTCCGCGCAGGCAGTGAAAACCAAAGAGCTAAAGTGTGTCGATCACGCCCGCGAGGTAGGTCGGCGATACCGACGCATAAATAAAATTGTCTACCAACTGATCCTTCACCGCCTGCCGTACCTCGGAGGCAAGCAGTTCGTCCGCGTTCTCATCTACCAGAAGCAGGACCTTGCAGACCCAGCCGAGCTGCTTTACGGCACTGCATAGCCTCAGCCGTTCGCTCAGCTTCCATGTGCCCTGCCGGATGACCTCCATCACCAACACATTGGCACGGCAGGTCCGGCACAGGGCAAGCGTTTCCTCCGGCTTTGAAGAACAGTAGACAAGGAAATCCGGGTCGCACCCCGAAAGCGATTGCATGACCGCTTCCGCCAGAAGTCCGCCTTTCATATCCAGCACAATCCTTCGCACTGTGCTTTTCCACCGCCTTTCTCTTCCATTGTATGTTCCATTTATATTTTAGCCGCTATCGCTCCTTTTTTCCCCCGCCGATTGGATAGGGTTTACAATTATTTTTTGTTCAAAAGCCGTGGTCCGGCTAGATTCTCTCGGCAAAGGGGCAAAACCGTGTTGCCTTTTTCTGTCCGTATGATATACTATCCATATGAATGTGCAGAGTCAGGAGGTATGCGGCATGAGCAAAGCGACAAAAAAGAGCATCTTGTATGCGCTGGCCGCGCTGGCGCTCATTGCGTTTGCCATGTGGCTCCGATACGCAAGCCGGCATTTTTTTCATTCTCCGGCTGTCAGCCACCTGCGAAGCGCGATCTATGTGTTTTTGTTCAGCGCGTGGTGCTACTCCCTATGGATCCGCATCGTACAGACGCAGGTACGGCGCTATCTGCTGGCGATTTCGGTGCTGATGGTACTGTGGATTCTTCTTCGCTCAATCAAGTTTTCCATTGAAAACACGGATGTAGAGCGCTGGCTGTGGTACTTCTACTATTTTCCGATGCTGTTCATCCCCATGCTGTCGGTCTTTGTTTCCCGATCGCTGGGCAAGGGTGAGGATTTTCGGCTGCCCCGATGGACCAAGCTGCTGTATTTTCCAACGCTGCTGCTGATTTTGCTCGTTTTGACCAATGATCTGCACCAGCAGGTGTTTTCCTTCCCGTCCGGCGTTTTATCGGATCGGGCGTATCGGCATGAGAGCGGCTATTTCTTCGTGCTGGCTTGGGAGGCCCTGTGCGCGGGGTTCGCGTTTCTTTCAATGGTGAAAAACTGCCGCATCCCGCGCAGCAGGAGAATTCGTTGGCTGCCGCTGGTTCCGCTTGCGCTTTCGCTGGCCTATGCTTATGCGTATGTCAAAAAGGTCCATTGGGTCTGGGCGCTTGCGGGCGATATGACGGTGTCCCAGTGCCTGATTTTCGCGAGCATCCTTGAATGCTGCATTCAATGCGGACTGATTCCGTCCAACCTCGGATACGACGAACTTTTTGAGGCAACGAGTTTGCCTGTCCAGATTACGGATCAGGCATTTTGCTCCCAATATGTGTCTGTTGCCATGCAGGAGACTTTGCCGCCAAATGAGCTGCGGCAGATGCGGCAGGATACCATCCATCTGGGCGACGATACGCTTTTGAAGCGGCACAAGCTGCGCCGCGGCTGGGTATTCTGGAAGGAGGACATCTCCGCGCTGAATCAGATTCAAAAGGAGCTGGAGCTGACAGGGGATGAGCTGCGTGATACCGGCGACGTTCTGGCGGCGGAGAATGCGCAGCACGCGAGATGGCTGAAGCTGACAGAAGAAAACCGCCTGTATGACATGATGGAGTCGCAAACCGCCCGGCAGATCGCGATGCTGCGGGATCTGCTGGCTGAACTGCGGAAGACGGAGGATCCGGACAGAGCCAGGCATCTGCTCGGGCAGGTCATCATCATCGGAACCTACATCAAGCGCAGAAGCAATCTGATTTTTGTCGGCGTGCAGCGGGGCGCAATCAGCGTGCAGGAGCTTCGGCTGTGCCTCAATGAATCTTCCGAGAATATCAGTGTCTATGGCGCCGACTGCAAAACCATTGTCAAAGGGGAAGGCCAGCTTACCGTCGAGCAGGCAACGCAGGTCTACGATCTGTTTGAGGCGGTGGTGGAAACGGGACTGGAATCCCTGCGCGCGCTGCTGATCTCCATAGAGGTCGGCAAGCAGGTAGAGGTTGCTCTCTGTGCCGCGGCGGCGGAGCCGCTCCGGGGGCTGTGCGGGCGGTTCCCGGGGCTGGAATGGGAGCAGGATGAAGACGGACTGCAATATCTGACATGGGAGCCGGAAAAAGCAAGGGGGTAAAGGCGTATGGACAGGATTAAGGAGAGCTTCGACAATCTGCCCATCGCTGCCTGCTTCTTCGATAAAAACGGCGTGGTGCGGCTCATCAACCGCCGGATGCTTGCCATTGCGAATTGGCTGCGAAAAGGCGGCATACAGTCCCTTGCGGAGATGCGGGACGCTCTGCGCTCGCCGCCCGCAAACGTCCGCTGTCTGGACCCGCGCCTTTGGATTTACCGCTTTCCGGATGGGAAGGCGCTGCGCTTTGCGCAGGAGCAGATCACAACAAAAGCGGGCGTCCGCTATACGCAGATCACTGCCGCGGAGGTTACGGAGCTGATCCGGAAGCAGGACCAGCTGAAAGTGGAAAACGCGAAGCTGGCGGAGGTGAATGAGCGGCTTCGGCTGCTGCTTGTTCAGATGCCGGAGATTATCCGGGAAGAAGAGACATTGGCGATGAAGCTGCGTGTGCACGATGACATTGGGCACAGCATTCTCGCGGCGCGCCGTGTGCTGCTCCAACACACGGATCTGGAGGAAATTCGCGCAAACGCGGCGCTGTGGGAACAGTCAATTTCGGTGCTTTACCGCTCCAGCCAGATAACGGCGCAATCCGAACCGCTGGAGGCGGCAAAAAAACGAGCGGAAGAATTGGGCGTTAGCGTTCTGATGGCAGGGAATGCGCCGCAAAGGCAGTGGATACGCGCACTGAGCGCCCTGGCGATCTGCGAATGTGCGGCAAACTGTGTCCGTCACGCGGATGGTACAGAATTGTATGTGCGCTTCCGGCAGAAGCCGGACTGCATGGAGGTTGCCCTGACCAACAACGGCGCGGCGCCAAAGGGAAAAATCATTGAGGGCGGAGGCCTTTCCATGCTGCGTCAACGTATCGAGGAAGCAGGCGGCAAAATGGAGATTTGGAGCATCCCTCGCTTTAAGCTGATGCTCAGTCTGCCGGAACAGGAGGAAACAGCTCATGAGAGTGATGATCGTTGAAGACCAGACCATGATCCGCAGTCTGCTGGAAAGCTATTTCCGTGCCGAGGACGGATACCGGATTGTGGCGTCCATCCCCGGCGCAAAGCAGGCGATTGAGGTGTGCCGGACAAGCTCCGTCGATCTGATTTTGATGGATGTGCAAACGGAGAACCGCGAGAACGGTCTGACTGCCGTTCGCCAGATCAAAGCCATACAGCCGAAGAGCAAAATCATTGTTGTAACCTCGCTGATCGACTGCGCCGTTCTGGACGAGGCAAAGAGGGCCGGGGCCGACAGCCTGTGGTATAAGGACTCTACGCAGAGGCGTTTGATGGATGTTGTCCGGCAAACGATGGCGGGTGAACATATCTTCCCGGACGCGCCGCCGACGGTCGAGATCGGCATGGCAAAAAGCACGGAATTTACAAAGACGGAGCTTAAAGTCCTGCGGCATCTGATGCGGGGCTTGTCTTACTCGCGCATCGCAGCAGAAATGGGCTGCGAGATGTCGACGGTCAAATTCCATGTGGCAAACATGCTGCAAAAAACTGGACTGGAAAACAAGCTTCTGCTTGCACTGGCGGTCAGCGACGCCAAGCTGATTGCCGATCTGGCGGAAGAGTGATGGGATTTGATTTTCTGCTTGTACAGCCACAGGCATTTATTGAAAAGAAGAAGCCGCGTCTGATACTAAAATCTAGTAAAACACTTTAACTGTCTTACCAGATATGCTTTACTGTCCTCCCGGCTCCGGTCCAGAAGAATGTATCAGATGAATGAATATGAAGTTTTCAAGGTTCACTCGAAAGGGGCTTCAAAAAACTCCTTTCACCTATCGCGGCGAAAACGGCATTTTGTTAGGGTGTTTTTGAAAAAAATTCTAAAAAAATTTTTTGGACGTGGTTTCAGAGAGATTGCAACAAGCATAAAAAATCCCCGCATTCCAGTTTTTCGGAATGCGGGGAAAGAAAACATGATGATTTTATGGAATTTGTTTTGGGGAAATTGTGTATGCCAACATAGCTCGGTAAAAGTTATAGTATTACGCAGGCAGGCGAATCACAACGCCGTACCAACAAATACGAATCGGAAAACCAACCAAACGTCGGTTTTTCGGGGGCCTGCTAACAGCTTGCTAACAGAGTACCCAGTACAGCATCGTATACGCCATCACATAGGCAAACAATTGCGGTTATAAAAACGGCATATCAGGCCACAAAACAGTATGATTTCTGAACAAATCGTGTGCGTGGCCAATACTCCGTGCCTACTCCTAAGCGGAAGGTCGTTGGTTCGAATCCAATTTGGGGTGCCAAAGAGCCGCAGCTTCCTGTTTTACGGGCTGCGGCTCTTTGCTATGCAGAAGGTGAAAATGGGCGGTCCTTTTGGGGCCGCCCATTTTTGCATATTCTCTTTTTTATTTTCCTGTCAGCAGTATTTGCAGCAGCATCAGGTCCTGAAGGTCTACCCGGCCGTCACTGTTCAGGTCCGCGTTTCCTGTCTCCGCAGTCACGGCCTGCCCCGCCAGGTAGCGGCGCAGCCGCAGCAGGTCTGCAGAGGATACCTTTCCGTCACCGTTGATATCACCGGGCAGGCCCAGAGCAACCGTGACGCCGCCTGCATTTCCGGCAATGCGCACACTGGTCGCCCGGTCATCCACTCCGGTAATATCTGTCAGGGACACCGCAATATCCCCCGTCCCGGCATCGGAAGCCACCCGGAAGGTCAGCGTCAGAATCTCCCCCTCTGCTTCCGTCAGATCCGGCTGGAGCCAGACAGCCCGCTCCTCCTGGCCAACGCCTACCATCCAGTCCCCCTGGGCAAAGCTTTCATTGGGACAGCTGTAGTCTTCCAGGGTAAGCTTGGAGTGGTCATAATCAATGCCGAAATACAATCCGCAAAGGCCGGGATTATCCGTAAGGGAAACGGTCAGCTGCACTGTCTGTCCCGGCTGGGCTGTAACGGTCTCTACAGAGAGCACCGGCTCCTTTTTCGGCTCCTCAGGCGTTTCCTCTGTCGGCTCTGTGGATTCCTCGGCCGCCCCGGTTTCGGTGGGATCGGTCTGATTTTCCGGCTGCGTATCGGCAGCTTCCGTCACTTCCGGTTCAACGGTTGCAGTTTCCGATTCCGTTTCGGCAGAAACCGTCTCTTCCGGCTCGGTGCCGGAATTTTCTTTCGCTGCTTCCGTCTCAGCGGGAATCCGCTCTTCCGCACCGCTTGCCGCAGGAGCGCTCTCTTCCGTTCCCGTGGTCTCGGGTGCAGTATCCTCTCCGACGGTCTCGGCAGGAACGGTCTCTTCCGGCTTCTCCCCGGCTTCAACGGCCGTGAAGGTCAGCCCACGGTTTTCCGCAAAGGTCTGCGCAGCGGTTCCGGCATAGCCGACAATTTCTGCCCGGCCGTCCAATGCCGCCTCATCCACGGTTTCAATGGATGCCGGAAAAGTGATTTTTTCCAGCTTTCGGCAAAGTGCAAAGGCATCCTTGCCCAAAGCGGTAATTCCGGCTCCCAGCTCAACGGTCTGAATATCCGCCCGGTAGGCATCCCAGGGATAGCGGCCGTCCGCACCGCAGGTCACCTCGCCGCTTCCAGACAGGGTCAGCGTCCCATTCTCCAGGGTCCAGGTGCCGTTTTTCCCCCAGTTTCCCTTAGCAGAAGCCAAGGTATGGGTCCCGGTCTGCCGATATGTACCGCCGTTGTCTGCGATATAGTCCTGTCCGGCTGAATTGGCACTGCAATTCACCACGACTGTCGCATCGAAGGCCCGGTCGCCGATCCAGGCTACGCGCTCCGGCAGATATACGGCGGACAGCTTCGTGCACCCGGCAAAGGCCCTTTCGCCAATGCCGATCAGGCTGTCCGGCATTCTGACCCAGCGCAGCAGCGCACAGTTCTCGAAAGCGCTGTCGCCAATATAGCGCAGCGTTTGCGGGATGGTCACATACTGCAGGGCCACGAAATTCCGAAAAGCGCCTGCAGGGATCTCCGTGACCCCATCGCTGATGCGCAGGGTCGTCACGCTGTTCGCCGCATCCGCCCAGGGATAGACCTCCGCTGCTTCTATTTCTCCGGAAATGCACAGCACATTTCCCTCCAGAGACCAGGAAACAGCCTCCGCCGTCTCTGCACCGGCAGCGAAGGGCAGCCCCAGCAGCAGTGCGGCACAAAGCAGAACACAAAGCGCCTTTTTCATCATTCAGACACCGCTCTCTTTCTCGATTTACTGATTTTCCGTTTCTTCCGCTTTCTTTTCTTCTTCAGCGGGCTTCTCCCCGTTTTCCGCGTTCACATAGGCCATGAGTTCCTCACCGGTAATGGTCTCCTTGACCAGCAGATACTCGGAGATCTCATCCAGCAGCGCCCGGTGGTCCCGCAAGATCTTCGCTGCGTCGGCGAAAGCGCCATCCAGAAGCTTCTGGACCTCCTTGTCCACCTGGGCTGCCGTATCCTGAGAGCAGTCCATATAGGCCTGGCCGTCCAGATAGCTGTTCTGCACGGAGGCGGTGGTCATCAGGCCCAGTTCCTTGCTCATGCCGTACTGGCTGACCATGTTCCGGGCCAGAGAGGTGGCCCGCTGCAGATCGTTGGCAGCGCCGGTGGTCTGGGCACCGAAGACCAGCTGCTCGGCAGCACGGCCGCCCACCAGGCTCTTCAGCTCCACCTCCAGCTCCTCCCGGGTGGAGAGGAACTTCTCCTCCTCAGGCAGGTACATGGTATAGCCCAGCGCGCCGGAGGTGTGGGGCACGATGGTGATCTTGGAAACAGGCTGGGCGTGCTTCTCCAGAGCGGAAACCAGGGCATGTCCCACCTCGTGGTAGGCAACCAGCCGCTTCTCCGTCTCGGTGAGCACGGTATTCTTCTTTTCGGAGCCTGCTATGACCGTCTCAAAGGAAACCAGCAGGTCCTCCTGATTGACAGCCTTCCGGCCCATCCGCACAGCCCGCAGAGCCGCTTCATTGACCAGGTTTGCCAGGTCCGCACCGACGGCGCCGGCAGTGGCCTGGGCGATCTTCTTCAAATCCACATCCTCGGAAAGCTTGATCTTCCGGGTATGGACCTTCAGCGTATCCAGACGCCCCTGGTAATTGGGCCGGTCCACAATGATCCGGCGGTCAAAACGGCCGGGACGCAGCAGGGCCTTGTCCAGGATCTCGGGCCGGTTGGTGGCAGCCAGACAGACAATGCCCTTGGAGGGTTCAAAGCCATCGATCTCGCTGAGCAGCTGATTCAATGTCTGCTCCTGCTCGGAATTGTTGCCGTACCGGTTGTCACGGGCACGGCCAACCGCATCGATCTCATCAATGAAAATGATGCACGGCGCCACCTTGGCCGCCTGTTGGAACAGGTCCCGGACGCGGCTTGCACCCATGCCCACAAACATCTCCACAAAGTCGGAGCCGGAGATGGAGAAGAAAGGCACATCCGCTTCACCGGCCACAGCCTTGGCAAGCAATGTCTTGCCGGTACCGGGAGAGCCCACCAACAGTGCACCCTTGGGCAGACGTGCGCCGATTTCGGCATACTTCTGGGGGTTGTGCAGGAAGTCGATGATCTCCTTCAAAGATTCCTTGGCTTCATCCTGACCGGCCACATCCTTAAAGGTGACGCCGGTCTGCTTCTCCATATAAACCTTGGCCTTGCTCTTGCCAAAACCGCCCATCATGCCGTCGCCGCCCATTCGCTTGGTCAGGGTGCGCATAAACAGGAACAGAACGGCAACGGTAATGCCATAGTACAGGATCATCATGATCATGGAGTTGTCTTCCTGGACCTGCCAATCGGAAATGACGCCCTGGGCCACAAGCTCATTATACATAGACAGCCAGTCGCCGGATGGCATGCCGGTATAGCAGGCCTTCTGTTCGGTGGCCGGCTTGGCTGCCTCTTCCTTGGTCAGGTAATAGATGCGGCTGCCCCGGCGCTGGACCTCGGCCAGCTGATGATTCTCCATGGCAGTGTAAAAATCCGCATAGGTCGTCTCCGTATACTGGCTGTCGGACACCATATTATAGATCCAGCCAAACAGCAGTACCAGCGCCAGCGCAATGATCAGCGGCGTCCAGAAATTCTTCTTGGGATTGTTCCCACCGGGCTTTTTTTCGTTGGGCTCGTCCTTTTGTTCATAACTCATTCGATTCTATGCCTCCTCAGGGCTGTTCTTACAGGGTATCATATCACATTTTTGCACTGTACGCAACGAATGATTCCCGTCTTTGGGGTAAATTTTCTGTGAATATGCCCCATTCCCCGTCCATTTTGAAAAATAAGAGTTGTGGAACGGAAAAAAATCTGCTATAATACAGAATATTGTTTCAAACACTTATGAAATGTAACGGGAGATGAACCGATATGTATGATAGAAATGACCGCGGAAATCGCCGCGCGCAGCGAAGCGAAGCCCAGCAGCCCGCAGAGGAAACCGAGGGCCAGCTGGAAGGCCGCAATGCCATCGCCGAAGCCCTGAAAAGCGGGCGGACCATTGACAAGCTCTTCATCGCCTCCGGCGATACGGACAAAAGTTTGCAGCGTCTGGCCGCCCAGGCCAAGGAGGCCGGCGCCGTCATTGTGCCCGTAGACCGCCGAAAGCTGGACGCCATGTCCTTCACCCGGTCCCACCAGGGTGTGATTGCTCTGGCTGCCGCCCACGAATACTATTCCATTGACGACATTCTGGAAGAAGCCGCCAGCCGCGGAGAAGCCCCGCTGATCGTCATCTGCGACGAGCTGTCCGACCCCCACAACTTAGGTGCCATTCTCCGGTCCGCCGAATGCGCCGGGGCCCACGGTGTGATTATTCCCAAGCGCCGCAGCGTCGGCCTGACCGCAACGGTCGCCAAAGCCTCTGCCGGTGCCATGGAGTACATGAAGGTGGCAAGAGTCAGCAACATCAACGCTGCCATGCAGGAATTGAAGGACAAGGGCGTGTGGATTTTCGGGACCGCAGCCGAGGGGGCCATCCCCATGTATAAGGCCGATCTGAAGGGCCCTGCGGCCATCGTCATCGGCAATGAAGGCGTGGGCATGAGCCAACTTGTCCGGAAGAACTGTGATGTCATCGTCTCCATTCCCATGGCCGGAAGGATCAGCTCTCTGAACGCCTCCGCCGCCGCTTCCATTCTATTATATGAGGCCGTGCGTCAGCGCCTCGGATAACCCATTTGGAGGACCCTATGGACAACGAAGAAAAACGCGACCAGGAAGAACTGGACGAGCTCCAGGAATTTGACCTGGACGCCATTCTGAACGAATTTCATACCGACCCTGAGGATGCCCCTCCGGAAGACGCCCCCGGGATTGCCCCGGAGACCGGGGACAGTGAGGCTTTTGACCAGGAGCTGAGCCAGATCCTTCAGGATTTCGGCGAAGAGCCGGGCGAAGAGCAGCCCTCTTCCCTTTCCGAAACGAGGATTTTTCCCCCGGCCCCGTCAGACGCGGAAAAGGCAGCGGCGGCACCCGGCGCAGAGCAGACCATACGCATTGAGGAGCCTCTTGCAGCCGCAGCCGAGGAAGCTGCGGAACCGGAGACGGCTGCTCCCGCCCAGGAGCCCATTCCCTTCCGCAGCGATCTGCGGGAACTGAAGCGGAAGCTCATTGCCGGTCCGGAAAAACGGTATTACGAGCTTTCCGATCAGGGCGTATTCAGCCTGCAGATCGCCATTATACTGAATCTGCTGGTAGTGGCCTTCTGCGCCGGGTCTGCCGTCATGTTCTCTATGGGCATGGTTCCGGACAACCGGCTGCGGTTTGTGATTTTTACGCAGGTGCTGGCGATGTTTATATCCGCTCTGCTTGGCTGCCATCAGCTTCTGGACGGCCTGGGCGAACTTCTCCACGGCCGCTTTACCATAAATACCTTCCTGAGCTTCACCCTGATCGCCTGCTGCGTGGATGCTTACTACTGCCTCCAGGAGCTGCGGGTGCCCTGCTGCTCCGGATTTGCCCTGCAAATGACCTTTGCACTGTTCGGCCGGTATCACCGCCGTTCCACGGAGACCCTGCAAATGGACACGCTGCGCAAAGCCACCCATCTGCGCAGCATTGTCAAAGAAAAGGACTATATCGACGGAAAGCCCGTCTTGCTGCGGGGGGAAGGCGATGTAGACGACTTCACAAATACCTATACCAAAGCTTCTGCACCCGAGAAGATTCAGAGCATTTACTGCCTGCTGGCTATGGCCGCCTGTATTGGTCTGGCCGTTCTTGCAGGGATGCGCTATAACGAGAGCCTGGCCTTTCAGGTTTTGTCTATCTCGCTGTTTGCCGCCGTACCTGCCAGCTTCTTTGTTTCGCTGACCCGCCCCACCGCCATTCTGGAGAACCGGCTGCACTTGGTCGGCTCCGTGCTCTGCGGCTGGCAGGGCGTTGTGGGGCTGCGGGGCAAGGCCTGCTTCCCGCTGAAGGACGAAGACCTGTTCCCCCTGGGCTCCACCAAGCTCAACGGCGTCAAGTTCTATGGGGACCGGGAGCCCGAGCAGATCCTCTCCTATGCCTCCTCCCTCATTGGTGCTTCCGGCGGCGGTCTGGTACCTCTGTTCCGGAACATGCTGAAAAATCGGGGCGGAAGCGAGTACCCCGTCACCGAATTTCGGGATTACGGTGTCGGCGGTGTCGGCGGCATCATCCGCGGGGAAGCCGTACTGCTGGGGAGTCTGGATTTCCTGCAGAGTATGGACGTTGATATCCCCCAGGGCACGACCGTTGCCCAGGCCGTCTATATGGCCATCAACGGAGAGCTCAGCGCAGTTGTGGCCATTTCTTATGCCAAGATGCGCTCCACCTCCGCCGGTCTCACCTCCCTCAACGGCTCCCGGAAGCTCCAGCCCGTCATGCTGACCGATGACTTTATGCTGACCGCGGAATTCCTGCACAGCAAGTTCTCCGTCAACACCCGGCGGATGATTTTCCCGGACCGGGCAACCAAAGCGGCCCTGTCTCAGCGTCATCCGGACCCGGAGGATAAAGTTCTGGCTCTGGCTACAAGAGACGAGCTGGTCAGTCTGGTCTATCCCGCCACCGGTGCCAACGCGCTGAGGAAAGCCTGCGCCCTGGGCCTGATCGTTCACATTCTTGGGGGTATTGTGGGGCTTCTCATCATGTTCGCTCTGGCCTTCCAGGGCAGCGTAGAGATCCTGACCCCTGAAAAGGTTTTGCTCTATCAGCTCATTTGGATGGTTCCCGGCCTGCTGGTCACAGAGTGGGCAAGAACCGTATAAAAACGCAGACCATTTGAAAACCGCCGCCGCAGAAGGCGGAATGACCGTAAATGAAACGAATCCGACCGGTGTGATCATCGGTCGGATTTTTATGTCTATTCGTTTTTCATCTCGGCAAACCGCGCGTTACCAGCGTTTCATATTTCTTTCGAATTTGGTTGTATATGCTTCCTTCAGTTCTTCTTCGCTGATTCCATAACAAAGAAGGACATCGTTGTAATACATTAAAACGTCTGCCATTTCTTCAACAAGATGCTTTCGCAAATCCTTGTTTTCCAGCGGTTCCACATCACCGTTCTTCTTAACGATGTCTACGACTTCGCCTATTTCCCCGACCATCCATAGCAATTTATGTTTCCCTGCCTCCGGACGAATTGCTTCCCATTTATCCTTATATTTTTCCTGCAATGTACGCTGCATGGCAAGCATTTCTTGAATGCTGAAGTCGCTCATAATTTCCTCCGCAAATTCCGAATTATTTCGTACCTTCCCGAAATAACATTCTAGTTGATATCCGATTTGAGAAGCAGTTTATGCTTCCTCAACGGTCATTTTCGCCTGACGCTCACATTTGCGGAACACGACCACAAAGGCGATCATCTGGACGATGAAGGTCAGCACCCAGGACAGCGGGTAGGAAATATACAGGCACTGCTGGGTATGGTATGCAGGGATGCGGAAGATGGTGTAGATCCACAGAATCCGAATGCCGCAGATGCCCAGCACCGTAATGATCATGGACAGGAAGGAAGCCCCCAAGCCCCGCAGGATACCGGTGACCACATCCTGCATGCCGAACAGGAAGTAAGGCAGCACCGTGATGACCATACGGGTCACACCAATGGCGATGGCCTCCTCAGAATCCGTAATGTACAGGCCCAGCAGCTGTCTGGAGAACAGATTCATACCCACGCCTGTGATGATGCCTGCGATCACCGCATAGAGGATGCACAGCCCAGAGATTTTCTTCACCCGGTCGAACTGACCGGCTGCACTGTTCTGGCCCACATAGTTCACTGCTGTCTGGTGGAAGGAATTCTCAATAACATAGGCAAACCCCTCCAGATTTGCAACGGCTGCATTGCCGGAGACGGCAACGGCACCGAAGGAGTTCACCGCAGACTGGATCACCACATTGGAGGCGGAGAACATAGAGCTCTGGATACCCGCCGGAATGCCGATGCGCAGCATCTTCAGCAGGGGCTCTTTATAAACACGGAGCTTTTTCAGGTGCAGCCGGACCATATCGGTCCGTCTGGTCATCACATAAACAATGGCCACAGCAGACAGGCCCTGGGCGATAATGGTTGCCCAGGCCACGCCGTCTACGTTCATGCCACAGCCCTTGACGAACACGATGTTCAGGATCACGTTCAAAACACCTGCCACAGACAGAATGAGCAAGGGTGTCTGCGTGTCCCCTGCGGCACGGACCATGGATGCGCAGAAGGTATAGACCAGATTCAAGGTCATGCCCAGAAAATAGATCTGCATATACTTGGTGGCCAGAGGCAGCACATCCTCAGGCGTGGACATTGCCTCCAGGATGTCCGCAGCAAACGGAACACCTATGGCCGTCAGGAACAGGCCGCTGAGCACCGCCGTTGGCAGTGCGGTATGCACGGTGCGGAACACCGTCTCCTCTTCCCGGCTGCCGATGCCATGGGCCACGGCAACGCCCGCACCAACGGAAAGGCCGAAAAACAGATTGATGATCAGGTTGATGATGGCGCCGGTGGAGCCAACCGCTGCCACGGCGATGCTGCCGCAGTATCTGCCCACAACGATCAGATCGGCGGCATTGAACAGCAGCTGCAGCACACTGGTCAGCATAATGGGAACGGCATAGGAGACGATCGGCAGAGCCAGGGGCCCATGCAGCATATCCCGTTGAATTCTACGCATCTTTACAGCTTCCTCTCAAAAAACAATAGTCTGAGGTATTATACATCCGGATATATCAAATGTCAAAGCCCCGCTCTCACGAAAAAAGAGCGCCCGGAGGCGCTCTTTTTATCAAAATTTCCCGGTCCTTCCGGAATGGCTTCCGGTGGAATGGCTGGTTGTAACGCTGCCGCCGCCACTGCCGGAGGAACGGTTCTCCGTTGGCCTCGGCTGCCTGGTGACGGTTCTGCGCAGGAAGTGGTCAGACTGGCGGGTCAGGCGCATGGACCCGGGAACCGTATAGTCGTCTGCCTGGCTCTTGACCCCTGCCGAACGCATAGGTGCAACCAGGCACACCGCTGCAACGCCCGCCGCGAAAAGCCCCGGCAGGAAGAACAGGATGGAAAAACCCTTGCTCTTTTGTGCATCGTTGCGGCTGGGCTGTCCCTGGGCAATGGGGGTTCCGTTTTCCGCCGCTTCCAGGTACTCCTGGCAGGCGTTCAGGTATTCATTGAAGGCACCATAATAGTCATTGTCTTGGAGATAGGGAATGACGCGATCCTCAATGGCATCCCGGCCTGCCTCGGAAAAAACATAGTTCGCCCGGTCCGAATTAAAGTGCAGACAAAAATCCCGTTCCGCCATGCTGATCATGAAGGAAGCGCCTGCCTTCTCCGTGCCCCAGCCCAGATCGTAGGTCTCGTAAATATCCACATTAGCGTCCCAGAAATCCGATTCTCTGGAATAATTGGTATAGTCATTGACTGCGATGATGTAAATGCCGAAGGAATAGGTCTGGCTGATCTCCTCCGCCCGGGCTTCCAATGCCATATGCTGCTCATCCGTTAAGAGGTTGGCCGCATCGGTCACATAGGGCAGCTTGCCGCCGGATTCGGCGGAAGCGGCCACCGTCACGGAAATCAGCAGCAGAATTCCCAGGAGGACTGCCCAAAAACGTCTCTGCTTCATAATGCTTCCTCCTTATAAGAACAGCCAGCCCAGCAGGGCTGTGCCTGCGGCGAAGGCAATGGCGATATAGCTCCAGAGCCGCTTGGCATCAATGGGCAGGTCACCGATGAGCTTTCCCGTCTGCCCATTCATGGCAAACAGATAATTCTTCCCCTTCCACTGGGTGGACAGCAGCCACACCGGCAGCAGAGCATACTTCACTTCCCCGGGGTGGACCTGAATACGCTTGCCCGTGGTGACGCAGCCCTCATAGCCCAGCACCGTATTGCGGATGGCATTTTCCGTGCTGCGCTCGCAGCGAAGCTTGGCACGCTTGATGCTGTCTTCCTTAGACACATCGTATTTGTCCGCAAAGAAGCCCGGCAAATAGGACAGCTGGAAAGGCTTCAATTCTTTATATTCATAGGGCTCAATGGCATCCATATGGCTGTCCGGCATTTTGGAGGCACCGTCCACCGGGATCTTCTCGAACTCCAAGCTGCCCTGGCGGTGGACCAGGAAATGGTCTGTCTCCGTAATGATCTCATTGCTGGTGGTATGGCTGTGGGTCCGGGTGGCGTCGAAGCGCATATCCGCATCCACCTTGGCATCAAACAGCCAGAAGGGCACATAGATGCCCTTAACCTCCTCCAGGTGGTTTTCATTGGCAAAGGCCTTGGGCAGGATCGGCCTGCGGCGATAGTGCCGCTTCAGCGCCGCCACGGCATCCTCCTTGCTTTTGGCAAAGGGGATGATATAGTCCGGCTTTTTGGCACCGGCCAGCTGGCCCGGGATCACCGTAGGATTGCCGCAGTAGGGACAGGAGGTGGCCGCCGTGGTCTGCTCGCAGAGCAATTCCGCGCCGCACTGGGGGCAGCTGTAGGAGCGCAGCTTCTCGGCATCCTCGCCCCACTCCGATCCTGCCTGAGACAGGTTCCAGCTTTCGTTCTGGTCCTGCCGGATCTGCTCCTCCGCTTCGGCAAAGGCCTTTTCCGCATCCTCCGCATTGGCGGACTGCAGGGCTTCGATCTCCTCCAGGGTATAGGAGCTGCCGCAGTAATCGCACTCCAGCTTCCCGGAGGTTTCGCCAAAGTGCAGCGGACCGGTACAGGCCGGGCATTTGTAATTGATGACTTCGCTGGGCATGAAACCCCTCCCTTTCTTTTGAACGCGGGGGTCGGGACAGTCCGGCCCCCGCAAACCTTAAATCACAATATCCTCGTCATTGAAAGGATCGCCGCATTCCGGGCAGAACTTGGGCGGATGCTTGGGGTCCTCGGGCTCCCAGCCGCACTTATCACACTTGTACAGGGGCTCCCCTGCCGGCTTCTTAGCGCCGCACTGGGTGCAGAACTTGCCCTTGTTCACCGCGCCGCATTTGCAGGTCCAGCCGTCAGCGGGTTTCTTAGCACCGCACTCCGGGCAGAAGTTCCCTGTGGCCTCCGTGCCGCAGCTGGGGCACTTCCAGCCCTGGGCCGCAGGAGCCGCCTTGGCGGCAGGGGTCTGGTAAGGCGTACCGCCGCCCTGCTGGAACAAACTCTGCATATTGGCCGCACCGCCAGAGCCCGCCATATTCATGCCTGCAAAGGCCATCATGGGACCTGTCGCCGTGTTCTTGGCTGCAGCCTCCATGGCGTTGGCCGTAGCATCCACCATTCTGCCGGCCGCCGCGTTGCCGCCGCCCAGGAAGACGGACTGCTGCATATCCTTCAGCCGCTTCTCGTCCGCCTCGGTGGCGCTGACAGAGGAAACGCCGAAGGAAACGACCTCCAATCCACGCTTGCCCCGCCACTGCTCGGACAGGACTTCATTCAGTGCATTGGCAATGTCCATGGTATGCAGAGGCAGCTCCGTATAGCTGATACCCATGGCAGACATCTTCCCGAAGGCAGGCTGCAGCGCCGTCATCAGCTCGGATTTCAGCATACTGTCCAGACGGTCCCGCTTGAACTCATCGGTGATGTTGCTGCACACATTCTTATAGAAGAGGATCGGATCGCAGATCCGGTAGGAATACTCGCCGAAGCAGCGGATGGAGATCTGGGTACGGAAGCCGATATCCTGATCCACGACCCGGAAAGGCACAGGGGTAGCCGTACCGTATTTGTTGCCGAAGAGCTCTTTGGTATTGATGTAGTAGACACGCTGGTCCTTGCCCGCATCTCCGCCGAAGGCAAAGCGGCGGCCCATAGCGGCAAAGCTGTCCTTCACGGACTGGCCCAGTGCGCCGGAGAAAACGCTGGGCTCTGTAGAAGCGTCATAAACAAATTCACCGGGCTCGGCGCAAACCTCCGCGATCTTGCCCTGATCCACGATCAGCATGCACTGGCCATCCGCCACAGCAATAACGGAGCCGGAGGAAATAACATTGTCGCTGCCCTTGGTATTGGAGGAACGGGAGGAGACCCGCTTCTTGCCCCTTACCGCCAGCACCGTCTCCGGAAGTGCGTCACAATAAAAATACTCCTTCCACTGGTCAGCCAGGACACCGCCGGCTGCGCCCAATGCAGCTTTGATAAGACCCATAGCGATCTCTCCTTATACATTTTAAACTTTGATAGGGCTTATTCCCGATCATTTGCTATTTTACCAAATCCGCACCGTGAAATCAAGAGTATCCTTGTGAAAAAGTGCTGCCATCTGGGCATTTTGCCGTATTGGGGAATTCGTTGACTTTGGACGCCCCATAGACTATAATAAACCTATATCGCTTCACGGAGGCAATTATGAATTTGAAACCCAACTCCATTCTCTTCTCCCCAAAGCGGGCCTTCCCAAAATGGCTCTGGGATGCCTGTCTTCTGGCCCTGCTCATCCCGGTCTATCTGGGGCACTTTCCCCCGGAAACCGTCAATGCGCTGCGGCCGCTCATACTCGCAACCTCTCTTTGCGCCTATGGCATCCTGGCACTGAAAATCTATGTCTGGGACAATCGTACCCTGCGGGAACTGCTGGGCATCAGTCTTATCCTGCTGCTTGTGGGGCTTGGTACTGTTTTCAGCGGAAATCGCTGCTTTTTAAGCTGCTTTTTGCTGGTATTCAGTGCAAAAGATCAGGATTATGACAAACTGTGTAGATTTTTCTTCTGGTTCTTTTCCGCCACCCTGCTTCTGAATCTTCTGCTTGTGGGCGCCGGAGTTCTGGAAGACACCCTCTCAACGCGCTGGGAAGCCATCAACTTTGGAGCAACGCGGCACAGCTATGGCTTTGGGCACCCCAATACCTTTGGCTTCTGGACACTGCTCTTGATTTTTTCGGGTCTGCTGTACATTCCGAGAAAAGGCCACCGGGCGCTGTCCTGTCTGATTTCCGTGCTGCTTGCGTTCTGCGTTTTTCGGGTGACGGACTCCAAGGCGGCGCTGCTCTCCTCTCTTGCCGCAATCGTGCTGTGCCTGATCGCGTTCCGGGTCGGCCCCTGGCTCTCCTCAAAAAAATGGAGTGTCCCTCTCTGTCTGGGGCTATACCTGCTGGGGATCGCCGCATTTCTCTCTCTGGCCCTGCTCTACCGGGAAGGCAACAGCTTTTTCTCCACCTGCAATGCGCTGCTGTCCGACCGGCTGGCCTACTCCTCGGCGGCCTTCCGCAGCTTTGGCGTGAAGCTGTTCGGCGCGCAGGTTCATTTCCGCTGGGACCCTGTGGACAGTCTGTATGCCTATGCCCCCATCTGCATGGGGCTGATCCCCACCGTGCTGTACTTCGGGCTGAACCTTATTTCCCTATACCGCGCCGCCAAAGCCGGACGGTGGGACATCGTCGCGGTTGCCTTCGCCGGGGCGCTCTACAGCACCATGGAGTATGGTCTGATGAACCCGGTCCACCTGCCCATCTTCGCAGCCTGCGCCCGGTTGGAAGTCGAAAAAGATAGAAAATCGTCGGTTTGACAGAAGGGTTCCAAAAGGCGCTTTGGAATTTTGGATGTTTTTTCGATGGTTTATCTATTGAAAAAGCGGATAGGATAATGCTATAATAGGCTTGAACCTTGTCCGGGAGCCGGATAAAAAATAGAATATATTAAGCGAGGTAAATCATTGATGATTACGTACGGAGAGAACATCAAGATTTTCTGCGGCAACTCCAATCCGGAGTTCGCCAAGAATATCTGCAAGGATCTGGGGGTAGACCTCGGCAAGGCAGAGGTGAAGACCTTTGCCGACGGCGAAGCCTCCGTCAGCCTGCTGGAAACCGTCCGCGGAGCAGACGTTTTCCTGGTTCAGTCCACCTGTAAGCCTGTCAACGATCATCTGATGGAGCTGCTGGTCATGTGCGACGCCTGCCGCCGTGCTTCCGCCGGCAGAATCACTGCCGTGATCCCCTACTTCGGCTATGCCCGTCAGGACCGCAAGGCCAAGAGCCGCGATCCCATCT
>ERZ772889.1353-NODE-1353-length-22308-cov-10.340673_pt1 | contig 22308 bp, 19 predicted proteins | sample MGYA00512127_ERZ772889 | MGnify/ENA primary metagenome ERZ772889 (study PRJEB29015, sample SAMEA2737689) | human gut metagenome | biome: human gut; feature: human-associated habitat; material: faeces | place: China | collected 2012 ...
AAAAAGAAATGATTGTAAAAATGCACAGCAAGGGTTATACAATCGCTCAGATCGCCGATGTAGCGGGAATGGAAGAAAAACGGATTGAAGAAATTATTAAAAATGAGGAATTGCTACCAGCATAATGTTGTGTGAAGGAAAAGTCATTCAAATGGATGTTCATTTGAATGGCTTTTTATCAATTCCCAGATAAAAGGAGAACAGCTTTTCCTTGAACAAAAGGAGATTATAAATGCGTGAATTAGTAGCGACTCTGGCAGGCGTAATTGTTGGCTGGATTTTCAATGAGATTACGATGTTTTTTCGTGAAAGACCAAAGCTTACTTTTAAAATGGTTTCTACACCAGAAACGGAACTGATAGATAAAGAATACCGTACTAAAACAAGTTTATCAGAACATGGAATTGAAATTTATAATACAGGTAAAAATCCATTTATACTAGAGAGCTTTGAATTGTGCTATAAAAACAAATTGCTTGTAGATTGTCACATAGTAGAAAATGCCAAGGTTCTTATGCCCTCTGAAAGTTTCACATATACACTTATGGAACAAGAGGCAGATGCTCTACAACACCATTGCAATCAAGAAAAATTTGAAACTTGTGATGTGACAGCCTATAGTGTGGAAGGTAAGAAAATAAAAACAAAATTATGGGTTCCATTGTTTTATATTAGGGCTGGCAGATAAAATGCAATATCATCGGAAACGAATATGATATTCCAATGGAAGAAGACTTCAGAGAGGATGTGAGTGTTATGTGTAATTTAAGTCAGAAAATTAAAGAAACTGGAATTGAGACAGGAATTGAGATTGGTAAAAAAGAAATGATTGTAAAAATGCACAGCAAGGGTTATACAATCGCTCAGATCGCTGATGTAGCGGGAATGGAAGAAAAACAGATTGAAGAAATTATTAAAAATGCGGACTTGCTGCCAGCATAAATGAAGAAGTTGTCGCCATCTGGTTGGATAAATATCTGATCGGATGGCAATTTTATTATAGAAATTCAACTATTTCCCTATATCGATACAGAAATCATTTTATATCATCAAACCCTGCAAATCTAAAGTGGTAATCACATTTCAATTCCATTTCTTTTATAAATCGAGAAAATCTTAAAAAAATCGCAATTTATTTTCAAATTTTTACACTTTTCGTCGAAAATTTTTATTATTTATAAGTAGGAGAGTAAAGAACCACTCCATATTATGAAAACGGAGGGATAAAAGAATGTGGGTATTTTGGATTGTGTTCTTCGTTCTGATGGCAGTGGTGATTACGCTTATGTATTGCTGCCTTATCAGAGCTAGTGTGGTGGACGACGAAATGGAGAAGGCGTTTCAACAAAAGATGAAATTACGAAAGGATGAGGCAGAAAAATGTCAAGAGGACGAGCAGGAGTAATATCGAAAGAATACAAAGGGGAAGAGAATACAGAATTTCATGACATCATAAAACTTTTTAAGATTTACCGAGTAGTAAACTGGCAAATGCAGATTAAGATCAATCGGGTAAGTGTCATGCTTTCGCTTATGTATCAGGCAAATCATAGGAGTTCGAATTACTGGTTACGAAAAGAAACTAATATTTTTTCTGTTCTTTTTTCCTTGTTTATGATATGTGGAAGATTATTATATGGTGTACACTGGTGTACAGACATCATCGGAGGTGTTCTTTTGAGCTTCGGATTGTTTGGAATATATCGGGGAGCCACTTTACTTTGCTGTAGGAATCAGTGACAGATTGGAGAAAAAACGGGTAGAGAAACATATGCAATAGCAGTAGGGGTGCTGTTTCTGATAATAAAAAGAATCATCCTTTGTATCGTGTGAAAAACGAATAAAGTTTTATAAAAAGGGATTGTTCAGAGTGAATATTCCTTTTTCTATTGGAAATTTCCCATAAATTGTCAAATAACAGTTGCTTAAAGGTACCAAATAATATATAATTGACTATAATCAATAGTTAAAATATCATTGTAATTACAAGAAAAGGCAAAAGCATTGCCAAAAGGGAGGAGGAAATGTATGAAGCATTTCAGAAAAACAATTGCACTCTTTCTGGTGGTAGTTATGCTGACAACCACAATGGGAAGTACTGTGCTTGCAGGAACTGAAAATCAGGGATTTTCGGATCAGGCAGAAACGACCGTGGATAGTAGGTTTCTGGATGGGATTGATACAGCTGGTTACGATTATGTGATCACATCCCAGGAACAGGCCGATGAACTAAGGGTGTCGGATGATTCCAAATCCATTTTGGTTGCATGTGGGTCAGTTTATCTTTCCGGCATCACAGCAGGAACCATCACAATCCGCAATACAACAAAGATCCAGCTATCTAATGTTACTGCGAAAGCACTGGACATCAGCCAGGGTACTGCGATCAGCTTCACTGGTGTGAAAGCAGACCAGCTGTTGATAGCCGGGGAAAAGACAGAAGAGTCTTCCCTGCAGATTGATTCTGAAACGAATATTTCCAAACTGGAATTAAACGGCGGCCAGGCAGTAACACTGGAAGGAAGCGGAACCATCGGAGATGTGGAAGTAAAAGAACCGGTAAGTTCCCTGGCGGTTTACGCCACCTGTAAAGTAACAAACCAGTCCGGAAAAGCACTGGAACTGGAAAAACCAGACGGAAGCAGTGAAAACCTTCCAAGTGGTGCAGCAAGCTCTCTGAAACTGGAAACCTACACCGTTACATTTGTAGCTGATGGCAGCGAAGTGGCTGTCCGTCAGACAGTTCCCGGAACTCCGGTGGATGTTACCGGGATCACGCCAGAAAAAGAAGGATACATATTTACCACCTGGTATCAGGATGCGGCCTGTACAGAAGCGTATTCCCAGTTTGACTGTGTGAACGGACCTCTGACCTTATATGCAGGTTTTACAGATGCTGCTGAAGCTGTGACCGTTACCTTTGAAACATTTGATGGTACACCAGCAGCACCTCTTACCTTTGCAAAAGGGGAAACACTTCTTTCCAAACCAGTATCCAGAATTTCTACAAATAAGGAGGGCTATACCTTCGGCGGATGGTGCCGTGATGAAGCGTGTACCGAATTATTTGCATATACAGAGCCGATTCAGGAAGATATGACTCTGTATGCGCTTTTTACTTCCAATGAAGCCATAAGCCAGGAAAAGGATGGAAGCTGTGCGGAGTTAAATGATTTCGACTGGCAGGGAGAGATCCCGCTGATTACAGATACCAAAATGACAGAAGACGAGGTTCTGTCCGCTGTCTCCTTAGAGCCGGGAGCCGGTGATCTGGATCCGATCCTGTCTGTAAAAAAGACACCGAACGGTTTCTCCATTTTCGGTGAATATTACGAAAAAGATGGAAAAAAAGGATTTGAGCCGGGAGCCACATTTACAGTAAGGCTTCCTAAAGAAATTAATTTTGCAGATTATTCCAAAGATGTTCGCTCAGTTACAGTTTCTGTTTATAAAGAGAAGGTGGAGATTGTTGGTTTTTCAGAAGATATCGATTATATTCTCTGGGACCAGGTAATATCCTACACCCCTGCTGTTGAGAAAGAAAATTCAGAAGAAACAGCAGGACAAACAGAAAAAGAAACAACTGAACTCCTTCAGGAGGAAGAAAAGGAAATTCTTTCCCGGCAGGAAGCGGATGAGCCTTCCACAACAACAGAAGAAAATGAAGAACTTCCTTCCGAAGAAAAACCGGAAATTGAAACAGAAGAGGATGTACCGGAAACCGAAACTCCGGCATATGAGCCTGGGGAACTTCTTGTAAATGGGACGCTTAACTATGAGCCCGGGGAAATCGTAGCCTTTTATGACGGCGAAATCGGCCGGGATGAAAAGAGCATGGATTCCTATACCGAAGGCTCTTTTGACGGATATGTGCTTTTTGCTCAGGTTGTGGATGTCCAGAGCGAAGGGGATCAGACAAGGATCTGGTTCGGATATGCCGATCCACAGGATTACCTGGCAGATTTTGATGTAAACACTACAGATGATGTAGATCTGGAGAGCCAGCTGTCCGAAGAAGAACTCCAGGTAGTGGAATCCAAAATCGTCAGCCAGGTAGAGGAAAACGAGGAATTAAAAGCCCAGATGCTGATGGCGGTTATGACTTCTGAGGAAACCCAGAAGATGATCAATGAAAAATACGGGGAAGGGGTTTATTCCCTGGCAGGAATGAATGCCACCCTGAAGCCAGGCAAACCATCCGTAAAGATCTCTGCATCCGGCAGCAATGTAACTGCGACGATCAGTATCTCGGCAAGTGCAGCCATTAAGAACGGTTCGAAGACGATTCTTACCATTTCACCTAAACTGTCTTTTACCCAGAGCCTGTCCGTACAGACCAATGTAAAAGGTGGAAAATTCTGGATCGATATGTCCGTAACTTTGCGTTCCACATCCAAGATTTCCCTTACGGTTACCGCATCCTCCGGCGGCTCTGTAAAGCTGTTCAATGATGCGAAGAAAACACTTTCCGAGATCGTAAAACCAGAAGGGTTAAAGGATTCCAACGACTACAGCCAGTATGACAAAAATGTTTCCGAACTAATGAAGACAGTTGGTTCCATTGTAAATTCCTCCCTGGTCTACAATGATATTTTCAACGTCGTTCTTTTGAAGCTGCGGTTCTCTTTCTACGGAATCATTACCTTGGGTGTGGATATTGACCTTGTGGGCCAGGTCGGTGTGCTGGCAACCTTTGGCGTGGAAATTGAGGTAAAAAGCGGAGAACGCATTGGATTTGAGTATAAGTTCCTGAAGTTTGAAGGAAGCTCCTATACACAGAAGCTGGAAAGCAGCGTGACCAGCAGTGTTTACCTGATTGGTAAAGTAGGGGCAAGGGTGGGAATCCGTGTTACGATTTCCATTACCTTCTGCGGCTTCATCTCCACCAGCATAGAAGGCAGCGTCTACGCTTACGCAGAATTGTCTGGCTTCTATTATAACACCGCGAATCTGGTAAGCGGTGCAAGCACAGAGCTGGGCGCATTGAAATTTGAGGTCGGTATTGATGTGGTTGTCAAGCTTCAGCTGAAAGTCAAGCTTATCTTTAAGACCAAGAAAAAGAGCTGGACCGTATACAGCGGCAGATGGCCGTTGTGGTCGAAAAGCTATTCCAGCGGTTTTTCCTATATGAACCAGACCACGTTGGCTGACATGTGGAAGGTTGTGTCCAAAAATGCAGACCAAAAAGATTCCTTCGGTTTTTCTTCCATTCCGATGAAAAACTGGGATATGGCGAAAGGCACATGCAAAGAAAGCTTCGTTCTGGCGACCCAGAAGGATGCAGGTATTTCCCTTCAGATCCAGAATCTGAAAGTTGATGGGAAAGCAGTATCGGACAAAGATCCTCTGGCAAAACTCTTTTATGTAGGAAACGGAAAGAACAACACCAGCCCCGGATTTATTTATCTGGATCAGGGCCTAGCGGCAAAATATAACTGTAAAAAGGCAGAACTGGACCTTGTTGTAACTTATACCAACAACAGCAAATCTGCTATCGTGAAAAAGCAGGTCAGCAGGTTCCATCTTAGTAAAAAAATTTATGTTGCAACCACAAACCACACGATAAAAGTCGTGCTCAGGGACTGGTGCGCAGACGAATGGGGACTGGATCCTGCCGGCTGGGACAATGCCCTGGTTTATCAGAACACTTTTACCAGTTATCTAAGTACAGGCCAGAAAACAGCAGAGTGGAAAACCGTCAGCCTGAATTTAAACCAGATCATCCAGAAAGCAAAAGATGCTTATCCGGAACTGGCAGGTATGGAATGTAAGTGGATAAATGGAAGCGGTTCCCTACAATCCGGAATTGGTTCCGTGAAGGACTGTTCACTGGATGCGCAAAATGGAACCTTAAGATATAAAGTTTTTGCGGATGACCAAAATTATGAAACAACTTATTATCTTTATGTGCACAGATTCCCGGGTGAAAGCAGCCAGGTAAATTATCACATAAGCCTGAACGGGAAAGAAGCAGATACCACTTATAAGCTGTGGGTAACTGCTGCGGACGGTACCGTGAAGGAATTTAAGAAGCAGAAGAACGGCAGCTATGACCTCACCATAAACAAACGGGATTTTAACGGGGAACAGCAGGCGGTGATGATGTCCGTAAATAACGAACCGGATCAGAAGACCAGCCTGTCCATAACCGGCAGGGAGAGCCAGAAAGACGTCTACCTGAAACTTGATCTCCGTCAGGTACAGCTTGTCATACAGGCTGGAGACGGAATCAGGACTTTTAAGGCATATCGGAAATCATTTTTTAGAAATGTGCTGATCCGTTCTGAGGAGATCCGTTCCGGAACGAAAGTGGAAATAAGGACTGTGCTGGACCCGGATTACAGTGACCTGGAAGTCGTCAGTACATATGATAACTTTAAATACAGCGTTACTGGTGAGAATAAAATCACCTTTACCATGCCACAGAGAAATATCACGCTGGTTCTTCGGGCCTATAAACGCCATAAGATCACATTTGATTATAATTTAGACGATTACGGGGTTTATAAGACCATTTACTCCACAGAAAAGCAGGATGTAACAGCACCAGAGGATCCGTCTGTGCCTGGTTACGTATTTAAAGGCTGGTATCTGACAGCAGATGGAAGCGGGGAACCGTATGAATTTGACCGTAAGTTAAAAGAAGACAGTACACTTTATGCACAGTGGGAACCATTAGTTTCACCGGAGCAGATACTGGAATCCATAACAGGAGTTTTATCCAATCATTATACGGACTCCCTGGAAAAGTATCTTCCACTGGAAAATACCCCCAAAAAGCTTCAGGCAGAAATCACTGGAAGACTGACAGAAATCCTGGAAAAGGAAAATGTGTATCAGCTGTATGGGAACCGGATTTCTTTCCATGTGGTGCTCTCTGACAAAGTAGAAGAGACAGAAAACCAGTATATCTATACTTACCAGGCAGATATCCTTTATAAAGATCTGGCTGGAAAAGAATGGGAAGGTACTGCCAAGGGCAGTTTTGTACTGGGAAAAATGAAACCTGAGGTTTCGGTACTGCCACTGGCTGGAAACCTGAAATATCAGGAAAAACTGGCGCTCAGTCCGTTTACGGGAGGCGAAGTGACCTACAAAGAAAACAAGGTGACCGGAAGCTTCCGCTGGAATGAACCGGAGCTTGTGCCTGCAGGAGAAGATAACGGAACCGCAAAATACAAAGCGACATTTATACCGGATGGTGACAGCGCAAAGCTTTATACCCCTGTAGAATTTGAATTACCAGTGAAAACACAGATCGGTGTCCGCGTAAGCTGTAAAGCTGACAGCCGAGATTATGAAAAAGGTAATGTTACCACCACCGGAACCTATGAACTGACACGTGCCGGTGACGGTATGAAACTAACGGATCTGGAACTGACAGACGGTATCTTTAAGTTTGAACAGGAAACACCTGGTGAAAACCTTAAAGTTACCTTCAGCGGTTATAAAATTCGGGAAGACCAAAATGCAGATAACCTGTATGTGCTTCTGGATACTACAGCTGAAACAACAGCAAGTATCCGTGAGCCAGTTCCGACGGATCAGATTTTGTCCCAGCTGATAGAAATAATTAACGGAGATTATGAGGATTCCATTGAAAATTATCTGCCAATAGAAAAAATGGAAGAAAAGGTAGAAAACTCCACGGTTTCTGTTATTAACGAAGCATTGGGACAAAATGAATTCCTGAAAGAATACCAGAATCTGATCTCCATTACGGCAAAGATTCAGGACAAAGGAGAACCTCTGGCGGATGCTTACACATATATCCTGGCCATTGAAGCAGTAGTTACAACCTCGACTGGGAATACCTATACAGAAACCGGAACCTATCAGGCTGTAATAAGAAAGCTTACACCGGAGTTAGAAACGAAACCTGAAACGAACATTCTGGAATATCAGAAACCGTTATCTGACTGCGTCCTGAAAGGCGGAAAAGTAACATGGAATGGGCTGGAAGTAACAGGGGAATTCAGCTGGAAGACTCCGGAAGTAAAACCATCTGGAGAAAATAACGGAACCGATAATGCAAATTATACGGTTGTATTTACGCCTTCTGAAACCAACATTTATCTTCCGGTAGAATTTGACCTTCCAGTAAGAACGCAGATTGGTGTCCGCGTAAGCTGTAAAGCAGACAGCCGTGATTATGAAAAAGGTAATGTTACCACCACCGGAACCTATGAACTGACACGTGCAGGCGATGGTATGAAACTGGAAAATCTGGAACTGACAGACGGTGTCTTTAAGTTTGAACAGGAAACACCTGGTGAAAACCTAAAAGTTACCTTCAGCGGTTATAAGATCCGGGAAGACCAAAATGCAGATAACCTGTATGTGCTTCTGGATACTACAGCTGAAACAACAGCCTCTATCTACTGGATCACGCCAGTGATCGAAACTGTGCCAACCGTAGCACAGGAATTTGAAATCGGTACCAGATTAAAGGATATCCAAAATTCACCAGAAAAGGATCCGGTCTTAACCGATGGAAAAGCTACATACAATCAGAAAGAAATTCCAGGAACCTGGCAATGGCAAAATCCTGAGACAGTACTTGACCAGGTGGGTGAAATCCGATACACAATGCTGTTTATTCCAGAAAATACAGCTGGATTTAAAACAATCCAGGCAGAAGTAACCGTATCCACAATAAAAGCAGTGGTGACGCCTCCTGAGATCCCGGAAATGGTCTATAATGGGCAGGAACAGGCTCCGGTTATTCCAGAAACGGAATTCTATAAAACAGTTCAAAATGAAAAGCATTTAGATGCTGGAGAGTACAATGTAACGATGGAACTTAAGAATCCTGCACTGTACAGATGGCCGGAAAGTGAAGAAAAAATTACGATCCTGCCCTATAAGATTCAAAAAGCCAAAGCAGACATTACAGGAACTCCGGACCCGGAAAAACTGACCCTGATTTATGGGCAGATGCTTTCAGATGGATTGACGTCAGAAACAGAACCGGACAGAGCGAAAAAGAAAACTCTGATTGCAAAAGATATGATATCCGGAATCAAGGTGAAGGTCGCAGAGATGGAAACAGCCGGAGAATGGCAGTGGAAGCTTGAAGAATCCGAGAAAAAGCAGCTGGCAGTTACTGAAAACGCTTATAAGCTTCAAGCAGTTTTTCAACCTGCTGATGAAAGCGTGGCAAAAAATGTAGAACCGATTGAAGAGATATTTACCGTAAAAGTAAAGAAGGCGGTACCTGCATTGACGTGTAAAGATTTCAGCGGAAAACTATTTAATTCAAAAGATAATGAAGGAAATGTGGTTGGAAGTTATCTTTCAAATGCAGAGATTAATGGCTGGGTTGAAGCGAAAAATCCAATTACTGGCGAAACTATTGTGGGAACCTGGAAGGCAACACCTGTTGAGGACAAAGTCATCACTAAAGAGGATGGAGGATTTGCATATAAGCTTACCTTTACTCCGGAAGATACAGTAAACTATTCAGAAGCTGTTGTTGAAAACTTGATGATTTATATTCATGTCGACTATAAGCCTGTAGTTCCAACGGACGCCCCTGCTCCAACAGAAACTCCAGCTCCGACAGAAGCACCTGCTCCAACAGAAGCACCTGCTCCGACAGAAGCACCTGCTCCAACAGAAGCACCTGCTCCGACAGACGCACCAGCTCCGACAGAAGCATCAGCTCCAACGGAATCCCTAGCTCCAACGGACGCACCAGCTCCGACAGAAGCACCAGCTCCGACGGAATCCCCAGCTCCAACAGAAGCTCCAGCTCCAACGGACGCACCAGCTCCGACAGACGCACCTGCTCCGACGGAAGCTCTGGCGCCAACGGACGCCCCGGCGCCAACAGAACCTTTGGCTCCGAAAGAATAAATTAGCCACAAAAAACTGACTGATCAATTGAATTTGACAAAAAAGATGCTATGAAACACAAACTAAAAATTTTTTCAAAACTTCCATTAATTGCTTTGTGCCTTATGTCTGCAATCGGAGCATATACTCCGGTTCTTGCAGACAGTGAATCCCAGGTAACTGTGTGTATTCTGGATTCAGGCTGCAACATGGAAGACATTACAGGGTGGAATTATCTGGAAGGCAGCGATAACCTTTCTGACAACAGCGGACATGGAACAGGCGTCTGTGAAATCCTGCTGGAAAAGGCACTGGATGCAAATCTGGTCATGCTAAAGTGTTTTGATGGGGAATCTGAAAATCAGACAGACGATAATACCATCATCCAGGCCATCTATGACAGCGTAGATAAATACCATGCAGATATCCTTAATATGAGTTGGACACTGAATAGAGATTCGAACCTCCTCCATGAAGCAATTCAGTATGCCAGCGAAAACGGAGTCCTGATACTGGCTGCAGCCGGAAACCTGAGCTTCCAGACACCTTCTGGAAGCCAGGTATATCCGGCTGCCTGGGAAGAAGTAATCGGCGTGGCAGGAGCTGATCTTGATGAAAACGGGAATCCCATAAGTTCGCTGTGGTATCTTGGCGGTGAAGCAGTATATGTAAGCGCAAACGGAAGTTATGAAGATCAGAAAGGATCCTCCTATGCGGTCCCCAGAGTAAGTGCAGCTGTAGCAGGGTACCTGCTGGAGAATCCAGGTGTAACGCAGGAAAAAGTACTGGACTATCTGAAAAATAAAGCTGTTGATGCCGGAGACAAGGGATATGACCTTCAGTTTGGGTGGGGGTATATCGAATGAAAATTGATAAGTAGTTAGAATAATGCGGAATGTAGATACAAAACAAAAGAATGCAGCTCATGTGTTGCATTCTTTTTGTTTTATAAAGCCTGCAAAAAAGAGCGATCATTTTTCATAGGTCTTTTTTCATAAATATAATGTGGAAATTTTGTACAAATTATCCAAATAATAGTTGCGAAAAACTTTAAAGCAATATATAATTGATTATAATCAAAAGTATATGCAAAATAATAATTACAAGGATGGATTGATGTAAAAATGCCAAAAGGATTACAACATAAAGGAATCGTCAGAAGAAACAAAATGATCTATGCAGCAGTAAAATTATTTCTGGAAAATGGATACGAGAAGACCACAACAGCCTCTATTGCAAAGGCTGCCGGGATGTCCCCCTCTTCCTTTTTTGCAGCATTTGATAATAAAGAAGCCTTGCTGCTTACCCTGGTCAAAACAATGTTTGGAAGCCAGTTTGATAAGGCGGAGAAATTATTAGGGGAAACCCCGGATCCGTTGCTTGTCTATGGAGTAGAAGTTTCGATACAGATGTACATAGCCGAATTGTCAGAACCGTTGAGGGAATTATATGTGGTAGGATATTCTCTTCCTACTACCTCAGAATATATTTATATGAGCACGGCGCAGAAGATTCAGCATATTTTTTCACAATATATAAAAGAAGCAGAATTGAAAGATTTTTATGAAATGGACATTGCCTCTGCCGGAATCACCAGAGGATTTATGGCAAAAAAATGCGACCTCTATTTTACCATGGAAAACAAATTAAGAAGATTACTGAAATGCTGCTTTACCTTATATAAAGTACCGGAAGCCAAACAAGAGGAAGTAATAGGTCAGATCTTAAAAATGGATCTGAAACCAATTGCAGAGAAAATCATAGAAGACACAGTAAGAAAAGCAGAAGAAGGATTTGAATCAGTTTTGGCAGAAAAGTAAATATTTTGAAAATTATATAAGTATAAAAGGACTGACAAAAACCTGTCAGAAGTAGCAGCGATCTGCACAGAAGATGGATTAACGGAAGGAAGATACTGTGAAACCTGCGGTGCAGTATTTGCAGCACAGAAAGCAGTGAAGGCAACAGGCCATAAAGAAGTAATAGACAAAGAAATAAATGCCACGTATTTTACCCTTTAAGGATCCTGAACCTGAGGAAATTAATGGTTTTAAAGACATTACAGAAGCTGTAAACTTTTTAGATATAATTATCCAATGTGACGGACAATCAATAAATAATAAAGAGCATTTCTGCTTCACTCATAGAACAATTGAACCACATGAGGAGCGACGTGTTGAATATAGCGATGGAAGAACCGAAATGGGATGCTTTAAGTGCGAGACATGCTCCTGGAGAAGAACTATTCGGTATATAAATGAACCATCGTGGTATGCAGATTAAAGATATCCGGGGCACAAATTGTCATGTTGTTCATATCTGTAAGGAAATTTACAGAAATTAAGGGGCTGGAAACAGTCCCTTTTCAAATATTTTTGGAAAGTTACAGGGAAAACATATGGATAAAGTTTTGAAAAACTGTGCGTCGCATTCTCGTTACTTCAGTGATGAGCTAGGCGCACTATTTTTTGAAAATAAGTAGAACAAATGTTTGTAAATTCTATTTGCATATGGTACAATTCATTAGGAAAGTATCAGATTCAGAGCAAACAAAAAGAGCAATTCTGAGAAAAACTGGAACTGCTCTGAATGTGATTCTTTCCAATTGAATTGTCTGGTAATCTATATAGATGAAAAATGGAGTTTGCCTTAATCAAAATGTAATCTAAAAAATGAGATTCCATTGAAAAGCAAAATAATTGGCAGGAGGATATCTTATGTTTCGCGAGATGAGAAGATTTAAGCAACAGGTTTCACAAGATGAATGTAAAAAAATATTAAAAGATGAAAAAAGAGCTGCTTTTTCTGTAATTGGTGATGAAGGGTATCCCTATACCATTCCAATTAATTTTTACTATGAAGAGGCTGATCATACGATTTATTTTCATGGAGCCAGAGAAGGACACAAGATGGATGCAATCCAGAAATGTAATAAAGTGTGTCTGACAACCTGGAACCAGGGTTTCAAAAAAGAAGGGAACTGGGAGTGGAATGCCACAAGTGTTGTTGTGTTTGGAAAAGCAGAACTTATCACAGATACCAAGATTATAGAAGACCGTCTTCGAAAACTGGCAGAAAAATATTACCCTACAGTAGAAGAAGTAGAAAAAGAAATGAATGGTTCTGCAAGAAGTCGTGTCCAGCTATTTGCAATCAGAATTGAGCATATGACAGGGAAGCTTGTAAATGAGAAATAATATGTAAGAGAGTTTGCTGACATAAAAAAGAAGGGAACACATTTATGATTATTCAGACCGGTATGCGGACGGATATCCCGGCGTTTTATTCGGAATGGCTGTGTAACCGGATAAAAGAGGGCTACGTGATGGTTCGGAATCCATATCAGCCGCAGCAGGTAACAAGATATACCTTTTCGCCTTCTGTGGTAGATCTGATTGCGTTCTGCTCGAAAAATCCGGCGCCTATGCTTTCACACATGGATTTACTGAAAACATATGGAATGTACTGGTTCGTTACCATTACCCCTTATGGAAAAGAAATAGAGCCTCTGGTTCCAGATGTAGAAGCGGTAATAGATACATTTCGGCAACTGGCTGAGATTACAGGACCGGATTCCATGGGATGGCGTTATGACCCTATATTCCTGAATGAGACTTATACGCCAGAGGTCCATATCCAAAAGTTTACACAGATCGCACAGGCCCTTGAGGGCTATACCCATACCTGCGTGATCAGTTTCATCGACCTGTACCAGAAAGTGAGAAGAAATTTTCCGGAAGCCCAAGCTGTACCAAAAGAAAAACGTCTGTCACTTGGGAAAACCATGATACAGATAGCCGCGGCACATGGAATGAAAGTATATCCCTGTGGAGAAGGAACAGAATTAGCCTGTTATGGGGCAGATTGCAATGGCTGTATGACACAGGAAACATACGAAAAAGCCCTCCATACCACGCTGGATATACCGAAAAAGCAGCCACTACGGAAAGAATGTGCCTGTTTTATGGGAAATGATATTGGAGCATATAATACCTGTCTTCATGGATGTAAATATTGTTATGCTAATTACGATACCAAAACGGTTCGTCAGAATTATGCTTTGCATGATCCGAAATCCCCGTTTTTGATTGGAAATTTAAAAGCGGATGATAAAATACATCAGGCGGATCAGAAAAGCTGGATCGACGGACAACTGGTTCTGAAATTTGATTGATAGAAGGAAAAGCTATATGGAAAAGCTTTTGAAAGAACACTGAGCATAAGGAGAGTCTGAAAATGGCAAAATTATATTTCCGCTACGGAGCAATGGGAAGCTCGAAATCAGCAAACATACTAATGGTCCGTTATAACTACGAAGAGCGCGGTCAGTATGCCGTTTTGTTAAAACCAAGAACAGACAGCCGGGATGGAGAACGCAAGATCCAGTCTCGTATGGGATTATCTGCTTCAGCAGAATACGTGGATGAATTTTTAAAAGAGATCTCTACGATCTGGAAAAAAGAAAATACAGAATACCGGTATCAGGGAAAGAAAGTGGATGCAGTTCTGGTGGATGAAGCGCAGTTCCTTTCGGAAGCGGAAATAGACACTTTGTCCGACCTTGTGGATTTTTATAATATTCCAGTGATCTGCTATGGACTGCGCACCGATTTCCGCAACCGCTTATTTCCTGGCTCCAGACGTCTGATGGAGATTGCAGATGTCATTGAGGAAGTACCGACTGTCTGTTGGTGTGGAAAACGTGCACAGTGTAATACCCGGTATGCAAATGGAGAAATTGTACGGGAGGGTGCGCAGATCATGCTTGGCTCCAATGAAAGCTATGTGGCGCTTTGCCGGAAGCACTACAAAGAAGGAAAATTATGGAAAGAAGCTGGAGCAGAAAATGAAACGAGCACCAGGAGGAACTGTAAAATTATGGAAAAGGAGTAAGATATAAGAGAAAGGGGACTCTTCTATGAGTAAGAAAAAGGTAGCTTTTATCTGTGTCCATAATTCATGCCGCAGCCAGATAGCAGAAGCATTCGGAAAGCATCTGGCATCTGATATATTTGAAAGCTATTCTGCCGGCACAGAGACAAAACCGCAGATCAATCAGGATGCAGTCCGGATTATGAAAACGTCATATGGAATAGATATGGAAGCAGATGGTCAGTACAGCAAACTGATTCGCGATATTCCAACTCCTGATATCGTGATTTCCATGGGATGCAATGTAGGGTGTCCGTTTATTGACAGGCCTTTTGACGATAACTGGGGACTGGAAGATCCAACGGGAAAAAACGATGAGGCGTTTAAATTAGTTATAGAAGAAATCAGGAAGAAAATCCTTGAATTAAAGAAGAATGCGTCTTGATAACTTGCAAAACGATATTTTGATAGGAACAGATAGATGAAGCATGCTTGATAATCTGGATACCAAGACGTCTGCCAATAATCATGGAAAGGTGTGGAATACCAGAAGAAATCATATCACATGGAGGCTGTATGTGGGTCTGCACATTACCAGATCGCTGCGTACTGGTCCAGAGTTTTGAACAAGCCTGCGATTAAAGCGTATCAGGCATCCAGACGTGGGATTGTTCTGACAGCAAATTATACTGCTACGCAAAAGGGGGTAAAGACAGGACTGGCTTTGTGGCAAGCTAAAAGTGCCTGTCCGGATCTGGTTGTTGTTCCGCCCAGAATGGAGCTTTATCTACAGTTTTCTTCCATGCTGCGGGAGATTTATGGAGAGTATACCGATCGGGTGGAGCCTTATGGATGTGATGAAGCGTGGCTGGATGTGACTGGAAGTACCGCCTTAAAAGGGGATGAAAAAAAGATTGCAGATGAGATTAGAAGCCGTGTAAAAAAGGAATTGGGGATCACAGTCAGTATCGGGATTTCGTGGAATAAGATTTTTGCTAAGCTTGGAAGCGATTATAAAAAACCAGATGCGATCACCCAATTTCATAAAGAAAATTACCAGAGTATCGTCTGGAATCTTCCTGCAGCTAACCTTTTGTATGTCGGAAGATCTACCAGAACGATGTTAAACCGTTATGGGATCAAAACCATTGGGAAAATTGCAACGTCAGATCCAGATTTCCTGGAACGACTGTTCGGGAAGATGGGACTGGTCTTATATTCCTTTGCAAATGGCTGGGATGATTCTCCTGTTGCACCAGAAGGCTATGCGGCTCCCATTAAGTCCATTGGTAACAGTACCACCACACCAAGAGACTTAGCAACTAACCTGAATCCGTGAAGTTCATTCTTTAAGAGAACCAATCTTCCAAAGGTAAGTTTGTTTCATGATGTGAGCATACTTCTGTGGCTTTTTCTGTATCAGCACCGGGAACAAAAGCAGTCACTGGGCAAAAAGGGTACACGAAATAAGCCTGCTATAAAATTGCTTTGTTACTTATGAGTTTGTGACAGCATATTTCTGACAGATATCAGAAAATATATGTCGCCAGATGTTGCTTCTTCCGAGGCCGGTTATCAACTGGCGTGCATGCATGGTTATATGTCCTGCCATCATAATCAGGTTGCTTGATAACTGTGCGTAAACGACGGCGTTTAACATCCCTCTTCTGACGGGGTGCCCGTCCTCCAATTGTGCCCTGACCGATCATACGGAGAATGTTATATGCGATCATCCCTAATTCGAGTATCAGTGCATTGGTCGCGAACTTTCCGGATGGAAGCCGCTCCAGATCCATGTCTGTTTTTACCTCACTATGAAACTGCTCACATTCCCCATGGGCATGATACAGACTGATGATTTCCTCATCTGGGTCACCAAGGTTTGTCCACCAGGCTTCAACTTCAATATCGGGAACAAGGTTGAACTGACCATACTTATCAATGGTTCGCTCTGTAATCTCGTATCCGGCACGGAGTGTATACTCTGTATTGAACTGCTTACTGGTAACGGTTTTCCAGTCACTGCCTATATAGACGGTTTTTCCGTCTCTGGGACTGGTTACATTCCGGCAATACTGCTTTGCCATTTCAAACCAGTCATCCGTGCTTTCTCGGCGAAGTTTTCGCTTGATAATGAAAAAGCTTCAAAGTAAGGTTTGCCCATGCAAAGCATTCCAAGGTAAGTGAGTACAATATCACCATTTTTAATCTGATGCTGAGACCGATTGGATGTCACGTCCATGCGATTGAGTTTTTTGATGAAATCGCTTTTCCCAAGGAGGGCGCCAACAACAGCCAGACCGCTGGCTGGGATAATACGTTCATTTGTAAACTCAACAATAATGTTCTTATTGGTGTTCAGTGTGATTCGGTGGTTGTTATTCATGGTAAAAGACTCCAATCCATAGATTTTGTTATGTCTATTTTACCACAGACTGCTTTCACCTGGTGGGTGAATAACAATATTGGAAAAAAATATTGCAAAAGCATGAAACTATAGGGTTTAAGGAGTATGTGAGGAAATCAACTTCACGGATTCAGGAAAAACCAATAAAGCAGACAATAGATAATATTCTCAGTAACGCAGCCAAAAGTAGAATGTCTCCATGACAGCAGAATATAATAAATTAATTCTAAAAATAAAGAGAGCTCTTTAATGAAGCAAAAACCCTTATTGATCAGCCTGTTAATTTCTCTGGGAACCGGAGTGATTGCAGGCTTTCTTACTTTTAAAAGTATGGAACAATACTAGAATGAGCCGCCTAATAATTGTGAAAATCAAAATTCAGTAATACGGAATATAGAAAATCAGGAAGTTAATTTTTTATCAAAAGAAGAACTTTGCAAACGGCAAAATCAAATCAGATGAATGTCTTTTTACACTATATTTTGACTATTCACGCAAAAATATAGACAGAGAAACTAGATTCAAATAATATATATAATATAGATATAAAAACAGTTAAAAGAAGAAAGGAGAAAAAATAGAGAAAGCATGTTTGCTATCTTTTGTATTGCTGTTCAGTACTTTAAGTCAAAGTATTGTAGCAACAACCGTGTATGCAGGCAATATTCTTATGATGGAACAAGATTCAGAATTACCTGTAAAAGAAGATCAAGCAGACATTACGGATCAGGATCATCAAGAGAAAAATACTGATACAGAAAACACAAATTCAGATAAAGAACAGGGAACTGAAGAAAGCACGGATTCAGATAAAATAGTTACCGCATATGTATAAAATACAAGGGGGTTAAATCAATGAAATTTGATGTTAAAACACAGGGAAAGAAAATGGAGGTTGCTTTGGAAGGAAGAATGGACTCTGCAACAGCACCGGGATTTGAGAAGGAGATTTTCCAAAAGCTTGATGGAGTTACTGAGCTTGTTCTGGACTTTACCGATCTTGCGTATCTTTCCAGTGCCGGATTAAGAGTTCTTTTATCCTGTCAGAAGAAAATGAATGCAGCAAAGGGAAGTATGGTTGTAAAGCATGTCAATGAAATTATTATGGAAGTATTTGAAGCAACCGGATTTGACAGTATTTTGACAGTCGAACAATAAAAGACAGATGAAAATGGGGAAAAGAATATGACAATTGAAGAGAGAAAATTAACACCTGCCGGACAGGGGAATCTGCAACAGATCAAATTGGGAATACCGGTAGTGGAAGCATTGAATCGGATGGCAGAGGATCCCATGGGGGAAAATGAAAAGCTGCTTTTAAGGATTCTGGAACAAAATAAGGATACGGAATATGGAAGGAAATATGGCTTTGCGAATATTCATTCCATAGAAGAATATCAGAAGAAGGTTCCGGTCAGTGTATACGATGATTATGCAGGCTATATTTTAAGAATGAGTGAGGATGGGGAGGAGAATCTGATTACCTCCGGTAAGGTTGTACATTATAACAAGTCTTCAGGAACGGTTGGAAATCCCAAGCGTATACCGTTGACGGAAGAGGCTTTTCAGGTTTTTCAGAAGTATAATGGTCCCTACCGTATGGGTCTGGTCGCAAAAGAACTCGGAGAAGACTGGATCAACGGACGGAATATGTCCATTGCGGAATCCATTGCAGAGATCCAGCACGTGAAAAGCGGTGTTACTTATGGGGCTTTGTCAGTAAAAATGATCGGTGAATTCCGCCCTTACCTCGGAATGAGTTTTACATCTCCCGATGAAGCAATTTATCCGGAATCGGAAACCAACACCAGATATCTGCATGCACGTTTCGGACTGATGGACCAGGATCTTACGAATATGGCAGCGAACTTTCTTGGATTTTTACTGGAAGTATTGCGTTATATGGAACAGCATTGGGAGCTTCTGGTTAATGATATTGAACAGGGAACGATTGATCTGGGTATTAAAATGTCAGAGGAAGTCCGTTCCAGTCTCTTAAAGAAAATTCAGCCCATGCCGGAGAGAGCGCAGGAACTGAGGGGAATTTTCATGCAGGGGTTTGAGGAACCGATTGTACCGAAGCTGTGGCCTCATGCACAGTTCCTTACCGGTGTCGGTTCCGGTGGATTTAAGGTTTATGCTGATAAGATCAAAGAGAAATATATGGGAGAAAAAATAGCCCGTTATTTTACCGGAATTAATGCATCTGAAGGCATGATCAGTGTCCCGTACCGGTTAAATGATGAGAAGAGCGTGCCGGTTCCGGACAGTATGTTCTATGAATTTCTGCCGACAGACGCAGATGATGATTTCTCCAAAATAGTAACGATAGATCAGCTTGAGACAGGTAAAGAATATGAAGTGATTGTTACGAATCTTTCCGGTTTTTACCGGTATCGTATGCGTGATGCGGTAAAGATTGCAGGAAAATATAAGAATCTGCCGATTCTGGAATTCATCGGACGTATTGATCAGACAGTCAGTATTATGGGGGAGAAGACAACAGAAGTGGCACTCAGGACTGCCGCAGAGGATACAGCAAAGCAGCTTGGCTTTGACATGATTGATTTTACAGTATATCCGGATGTTGAACATGTTCCTCCACGTTATACTTATTTTATGGAAATCGAAAGCCTTCCGGAGGGGATGAAAGCAAAGGAAATCCGTTTTTTTCTGGAGAGGAATCTTGCTAAGGCCAATCCGTCCATGGGAGATAAGGTGGCAAAAGGAATCTGTGCGCCAACTAAGTTAAATATCTTAGAGCCGGAGACATATAGCTTATACCGTGATCTGATGATAATGAAGGGAATTGCGCCGGCACAGCTGAAGCCTGTGCACATCATCCGGAATGAACTGCAGCGGAAATTCTTTTTCAGTCAGACAGAATACGGGGTGGAGCTTGTAAAATAAATGGAAGAACTTTGTGAAAATAAAAGGAGAAGCCTATGAAAATTTTAGCTTTAGTAGCAAGCCAGGACAGTACTGTGGAAGATGTTAAGACAAATGGAAGAAGGCAGATGCAGGCACTGATAGGTAAAGATAAGAAAGTGCTTTTCTGCGAATATTCCACGATTGAAATTTGCAGGAACGGGGAACTTGCGATCACCTGTCTGGGCGAAAAAATGGAAAAGCCGGATTATTTCTGGCCACTACTTGGATCCACGGATGGATTTATTCTGGAGAATATGCTTCAGGATGCGGGAATTCCATCTATTTTAAATCTGCGTGAGCTTCAGGTCGCAAGAAGTAAGATTGCAACTTATCAGAGATTTGCACAGAATGGAATACGGGTGCCTGATACGATGGTGTTTTTCAAAGATTCTGATCCCGAAACACTGTCTGGTCGTTTTGGTTATCCATTTGTTGTGAAGCCGGACAGTGGATTTGGCGGGATTGGTGTAGAACTGATCCATAACGGCCAGGAGCTTAAGGATTACTTTGCAACTCTTTCCTATGGACAGGCTTATGTGGCACAGGAATATATTGCTACTTCCAAAGGAAGAGACATCCGTGTTGTTGTTCTCCATGGCAGATATTATTTTTCGATGGAGCGCCATGCATCGAATCCTGATGAATTCCGTTCGAATGTACATGTGGGTGGAACTACACAGGAGAAGACTCTTACCAAAGAAGAAAAGGTATTCTGTGAAAAGGTGGCGTCCATATTTGATCTTCCGATTATCGGACTGGATCTTATGATTGGTGATGGAGAGTATGTGCTGGCAGAGGTAAATGCATTTCCGGGTATGCCGGGGCGTAAGATGATGGATGCATATGCTTCCGTTATTGATGATTTTATGGAGGGACAGGCATGACCGGATTTTTGCGAAGAGTATTAAGCCCATACAGGGGACTTTTGATACTGGTCATTTTACTGCAGCTTGGTCAGTCCTTTTTAACCATGTATCTGCCAACAATCAATTCCAGAGTGATCGATTATGGTGTGGCGAATGCGGATGCTGCATATATCATGCATCAGGGAATTCTCATGCTGGGAATAGCTCTTATCCAGTTTCTGCTATCAACCTTGGCTGGTATTTTCGGAGCAAAGGTTGCACTGATGACCGGACGGGATTTGAGGGAGCAGGTTTATGAGAAGCTGATACATTTTTCACGCAGGATGATCGGAAGCATGGGAGCTCCTACGCTGATTACAAGGGCAACAAACGATGTACAGCAGGTAATCCAGTTTATTACGTTCTTATTTACCGCGATTATCGCAGCACCGATGATGTTTATCGGAGGTCTTGTGCTTGCCTTGTCCCAAAGCGTGAAGCTTTCGGTGGTATTGCTTGTGACGATACCTCTGCTGCTTGGGGTTTCTGTGGTATTTTTAAAGCTGATCCTTCCTTATTATAGAGAACAGCAGACGAAAATAGATGAGATGAATACCGTACTCAGGGATCAGATTTCCGGTATCCGTGTGGTAAAAAACTTTGTGCGCGAGGACCACGAGATCGAAAAGTTTGATACCATCTCCGGCACCATTTATAAGGATTTTTCACTTGCCGAGCGCATCTTGGCCCTCAACTCCCCACTGATGCAAGGCTGTGTGTATGCCTGTATGATTTTGGTCTCCTGGCTGGGTGCCAAACAGATCGTCATTGGAAATATGTCCACCGGAAACCTAATGAGCTTCTTCACCTACATCATGCAGATCCTTTCCAGTCTGATGATGCTTTCGATGGTATTTGTTATGATTACCATGTCCCGTGCCTCCGCCGAGCGCATCGTGGAAGTGCTGGATGAGGAAAGTGATATCACCAACTGTGATAACCCTGTGTACGAGGTCAAAGACGGCAGTGTGGAATTCACTGATGTGAGTTTCAGCTATGCCAAGCGTCCCGATAAAACGGTGCTGGATGACATTGACCTGATTATCCCCTCTGGACAGACGGTTGGTATTATCGGCGGCACCGGATCTTCCAAAAGCAGCCTAGTGCAGCTCATCCCCCGTCTGTACGATGTGACTGGCGGCTGTGTAAAGGTAGGCGGTATAGATGTCCGGAACTATGACCTGCAGACACTGCGGCATAATGTTGCTATGGTACTCCAGAAGAATACCCTCTTTAGCGGCACCATAAAAGAAAACCTGCGCTGGGGCAATCTTGATGCCACGGATGAGGAGCTGGTACATGCCTGCCAACTGGCTCAGGCCGATGACTTCATCCGTTCCTTCCCCGATGGATATG
>ERZ772889.1367-NODE-1367-length-22200-cov-6.060646_pt1 | contig 22200 bp, 13 predicted proteins | sample MGYA00512127_ERZ772889 | MGnify/ENA primary metagenome ERZ772889 (study PRJEB29015, sample SAMEA2737689) | human gut metagenome | biome: human gut; feature: human-associated habitat; material: faeces | place: China | collected 2012 ...
GACGACGCATCTGTCGCACAATCTTTGTGCGGTATTGCCTCAATGGAACTTTCCCTGCAACCAAAGGAGGAAAAAGCACATTTATGCTGGAATTAAAAGGCATCAAAAAAGACTATCTCGCCGGAGAAAACACCGTCCATGCTCTGAAAGGCATTGACCTGCGATTCCGACGGAACGAATTCGTTTCCATTCTGGGACCGTCCGGCTGCGGCAAGACTACCATGCTGAACATTATCGGCGGGCTGGATCAGTACACCGAGGGCGACCTCATTATCAACGGACGCTCCACCAAGGATTTCAAAGACCGCGACTGGGACACCTATCGAAATCACTCAATCGGCTTCGTGTTCCAGAGCTATAACCTGATCCCCCACCAGACTGTGCTGCAAAACGTGGAACTGGCTCTGACGCTGTCCGGTGTGTCCAAGGCAGAACGCCGGAAGCGTGCCAAAAAAGCGTTGGAAGATGTGGGGCTGGGCAACCAGCTTTCCAAAAAGCCCAGTGAGATGTCCGGCGGACAGATGCAGCGTGTGGCAATCGCACGGGCACTGGTCAACAATCCGGATATCATTCTGGCGGACGAGCCTACCGGTGCTCTGGATACAGAAACCAGCATTCAGGTCATGGAGATCCTCAAGGAGATCTCCAGGGATCGCCTGATCGTCATGGTCACACACAATCCGGAACTGGCAGAGCAGTATTCCTCCCGCATCATTCGTGTCCTGGACGGTAAGCTGACTGACGACTCCAGACCGCTGACGGAGGAAGAATACCAGCGGGAATTACAGGCAGACAAGGCGGAAAACGAAAACGGCAAAAAGCTGAAAAAGCCCTCTATGTCTTTCGGCACTTCATTCTCCCTGTCCCTGAAAAACCTGTTCACCAAAAAGGGCAGAACCATGCTGACTTCCTTCGCAGGAAGCATCGGCATCATTGGCATTGCACTGGTGCTCTCTATTTCGCAGGGCTTCAACACCTATATCAACACCATTCAGGAAGAAACCCTGTCCTCTTATCCCCTGACGATTCAGAAAACCAACACCGACCTGAGTGCCCTGATGGAAACCTTTATGGGCTATGCCACCTCGGACAGCACCCACAGCAATGATGCGGTGTACAAGAAGTCGGCGATCTACGATATGATGGACGCTCTGAACAACATGGAAACTTCCGAAAACGACCTGAAAAGCTTCAAGTCCTATATTGAATCGGAACGGAAAGACAGCGAAAGCGACCTGCACAGGGCAGTCAACGGCGTACAGTATTCCTACGATCTGGACATGCTGATCTACACCAAAAATGTGGACGTCACCATTATCCACTCCGACACCGAAGAACTGATGCAGGAAATGGTACTGGAACACATGGGCATTGATATGCAGGCAATGACCGATGCCAGCACTTCCATGTTCGGCGAAGACGCTACCTCGATGATGTCCATGGGTATGGGCGGTTCGTCCATGAATCTGTGGCAGGAACTTCTCCCCGGCGACAACGGCAAGCCCATCAACGACCTGCTGAAAAAGCAGTACGATGTGGTCTACGGCTCATGGCCGAACAGCTACGACGAGATCGTACTGGTGCTGGACGAAAACAACGAACTGGACGACATGACATTATACGCCCTCGGTCTGGAACCGAAAGAAGATGTGGACAGCATCATGGAAGCGGCAGTGAACAGCAAGGAACTGCAAAAGGACAACAAAAGCTGGTCCTATGCCGACATTTGCAGCATGGACTTCCGCACGATCCTGAATTCCGACTGCTACCGCTATGACGAAAGCACAGGGCTGTACACCGACCTGCGGGACACCGAAGCCGGCTTGCAGTACCTCTACGACAACGGTCTGAAACTGAAAGTGACTGGCATTATCCGCCCCAATGAAGATACCACTGCTCCGATGCTGTCCGGCTCCATTGCCTATACCAGCAACCTGACCAAGTATATCATTGAGCACAGCAAGGAATCCGATGCGATCACTGCCCAGAAGGACAGCAAGAACACCGATATTTTCACCGGTCTGCCGTTCAAGGATACCTCCGGCAGCACCTCTGATGCGGACAAGCAGACTGCCTTTCTGGAATATCTGAACGAACTGGACGACGGCGGAAAAGCACAGGCATATGTACAGATAATGAGCATTCCCACCGAGGAACAGCTGAACGATTCCGTACAGCAGGCAATGCAGGGCATGAGCCGCAGCGATATGGAAGCGGCAATGCTGCAGGGCATGACACAGCAGATGAGCATGAGCGAAAGCGATGTGCAGTCCTATCTGGAATCCATGAGTGACGACGAAATCACCGACACATTCACCCAGATGATGCAGCAGCAAGTCAAGGCACAGTATGCCCAGCAGGTACAGCAGCAAATGGCTGCCATGCAGCCGGCAGAACTGGTAGGAGCTTTGAACCAGCTGCTTCCCACCCTGACCACGGAACAGTGTGCGAATTACTATGACGAAATGATGCAGTTCTCCGATTCCACCTATGAGGACAACCTGAAAGCACTGGGGGATATTGATCTGGACGACCCTGCATCGATCAATCTCTATGCAGCAACCTTTGAGGACAAGGATGTGATCGAAGATGCCATTGCAGACTACAACGAGGGCAAGGACGAAATGGCACAGATCCAGTATACCGACTATGTGGGGCTGATGATGTCCTCTGTGACGAAGATCATCAACACCATTACCTATGTGCTGATCGCATTTGTTGCCATTTCGCTGATCGTTTCCTCCATTATGATCGGCGTTATCACGTTGATCTCTGTACAGGAACGCACCAAGGAAATCGGTATTCTCCGTGCGATCGGTGCATCAAAGCGAGATGTTTCCAGCATGTTCAATGCGGAAACCATTATCATTGGATTTACCTCCGGTTTGCTGGGCATCGTGGTCACATATCTGCTCTGCATTCCGATCAACCTGCTGGTACACCACCTCACCGGCATTCAGAATCTGAGTGCAGTTCTCCCCGTTCCGGCAGCGATCATTCTGATTGCGATCAGTGTTCTGCTGACATTGATTGCCGGATTTATCCCGTCCAAGAGTGCGGCAAAGAAAGACCCTGTTGTGGCACTGCGTTCGGAATAATTCGAGGCAATACCACACAAATTATAACACCATAAGTAAAAAGCCATACCGCAGAGCGTTTATTCTCTGGGGTATGGCTTTTTGGTTTTCTCTATATCGCAATTCAAAGAAGCTGCGTTACTGTAGCAATTCCGCCAAGTCCTGCTCCGGTGTGGTGATCGGGGCGATACCGTAACTATCTACCAGATATTGCAGCACGTCCGGTGACAGGAATGCCGGCAGCGACGGGCCAAGCCGGATATTCCGGATTCCCAGATGCAGCAGTGTCAGCAGAATGCAGACTGCTTTCTGTTCGTACCACGACAGCACATAGGACAGGGGCAGTTCATTGACACCGCAGCCGAATGCCTCTGCCAGTGCCACTGCGACCTGAATCGCACTATAGGCATCATTACACTGTCCCATGTCCATGATTCGCGGCAGCCCGTCAATGGTGCCCAGATCCAGATCATGGAACCGATACTTGCCGCATGCCAGTGTCAGCACAATAGTGTCCGGCGGTGTCTGCTTTACGAATTCTGTGTAATAGTTTCGTCCCGCCTTGGCACCGTCACAGCCGCCGACCAAGAAGAAGTGCCGAATCTTCCCTGCCTTGACAGCGTTCACCACCTTGTCCGCCACCGACAGTACAGCACCGTGTCCGAATCCGGTCGTCAGTTCTGTGCCGCCGTTGATACCGGTCTGCTGCTGCGGTGCTGCATAGCCGCCCAGTTCCAGTGCCTTTTCGATGACTGGCGTGAAGTCCTTATCCTTGCCGATGTGTACCATTTCCGGAAAGCCCACTGCTTCTGTGGTAAAAACACGGTCGGCATAGCTGGGCTTCGGCGGCATCAGGCAGTTGGTAGTAAACAGCACCGGTGCCGGAATGGCATCGAATTCTTTCTGCTGGTTCTGCCATGCTGTTCCGAAATTGCCCTTGAGATGCGGATAAGCTTTCAGCTTCGGGTACGCATGTGCCGGCAGCATCTCCCCGTGTGTGTAGACGGCAATGCCCTTGTCCTTGGTCTGTTCCAGCAGCAGCTGGAGGTCTTTCAGGTCATGTCCGGTAACTACAATAAACGGTCCGGCATCGATCTGCATGGATACCTTGGTCGGCTCCGGTGTGCCGTAGGTTTCCGTGTTGGCACGATCCAGCAGTGCCATACAGCGAAGGTTGACTTCTCCCAGCTCCAGCACTTCCGGCAGCAGTTCCTCCATGGTCAGATCCAGCCCGATCTGCATCAGTGCTTCATAGAAGAACTGATTTACCGTGTTGTCTGTATAACCCAGCACCATAGCATGATAGGCATAGGCTGCCATGCCACGCAGTCCGAACAGCAGCAGCGATTTCAGCGAACGGATATTTTCTTCCGCCTGCCACAGCTGTTCCATGTTGTAATCTTCGTTTCTTCCGCAAGGCGATGCACAGACGGCACACCGGGGAATCATTCTGCCCTGTTCCCGATGCACGCGATCGATTTGTGCCTGAATCCGGCTGTCGTCAAAATTGACATTGGTCAGAGTCATAAACAGGCTCTCGATCATCAACGCATCTGTCTTTTCTGTAACAAGATCTTCATTGCCGTCCACGGCTCTCGCCAGTCCGATCAGAGCACCGGTCAGTTCGTCCTGTAGCTTCGCTGTGCCGGCTTTTTTGCCGCACACGCCTGCGGCTCCGGTACATGCTGTACAGCCTACAGTCTGTTCACACTGGTAGCAAAACATTTTCTGTTCCATGTTATCTCTCCTCCTGAATGGTTCCGTCTGTTCCAATCACCGTTACGTGACAAGAAATGTCTTTTCCGCTTGCCGCAATGGCACGCTGCACTGCCTGTTCGATACCGCCGCAGCAGGGCACTTCCATTCGTGCCACGGTGACACTGCGAATGGAATGTGCCGCAAAAATCGCCGTCAGCTTTTCCGCATAGTCCACCGCGTCCAGCTTGGGACAGCCGATCAAAGTGATTCTCCCGCGGATAAATTTTTCGTGAAAATTTCCGTAGGCATAGGCGGTACAGTCTGCCGCGATCAGCAGATCGGCATCATCAAAATAGGGTGCCATGACACCTGCCAGCTTGATCTGCACCGGCCACTGGGAAAGCTGACTGGGACAGGCTGCTCCTGCTGCGGAAGCAGTGCTTCGCTGAAACTGTTTGGCACGCATTCCCGGACAGCCGGAAAAGGGCTTTTTCTGTGCCAGCTTCTGGGCACGCTGCACAGCTGCTTCGTCATAGGCAGGGGCTTCCCGCTCCTCAAAAGTGATCGCATCGGTGGGACATGCCGGCAGACAATCGCCCAGACCGTCGCAGAAATGTTCCCGCACCAGCACCGCCTTTCCGTCAATGATGTCGATCGCACCCTCGTGACACGCCCTGGCACAGGCTCCGCAGCCGTTGCATTTGTCACGGTCAATGTGAATGATTTTTCTTATCATGTGTATTCCTCCTCATATCATACGCAAAAGCTTTGTACGATTTTGCTTTTCCATGCTGTTGCCTTGACTTTCTGTATCCATTATAGTATAATAACAGCATCTTGTATGTTGAAATTTCAACAAAGCGGAGGTTTACATGGAGAAAATTTTTCCAATTTTAAAGCAGTGTCCGCTGTTTGCTCACATTGCCGAAAGCGACTTGTCCGCCATGCTGCACTGTCTGCAAGTCACGGTGCAGCACTATGACAGAGGGCAAATTGTGATACACGAAGGCGAAAAGGCAGAACGGTTTGGCATTGTGCTGACCGGTGCGGTGCAGCTGTGGCGTATCGACTACTCCGGCAACCGGAGCATTATGGCAAACGTGGAGCCTGCACAAATTTTCGGCGAATCCTTTGTCTGTGCAGAAGTGGAATCGATTCCCATACAGGCAGTGGCATCTGCGTCCTGCGACGTGATGCTGATCGACGGCAGCCGCATTCTGCACGCCTGCGGCAACGGCTGCGAATTTCATCAGCAGGTGATTTTTCATCTGCTGCAAATCATTGCCCGCAAAAATCTGGTGTTTCACCAGAAGCTGGAGATCACCTCCAAACGTACCACACGGGAAAAGCTGCTGACCTATCTCAACCAGCAAGCCCAGCGGCACCGGTGCAGCACGTTTACCATTCCGTTTGACCGGCAGGAACTGGCGGATTTTCTGGAAGTGGACCGCAGCGGGCTTTCCGCAGAGATCAGCAAGCTGCGAAAAGAGGGCGTGTTGGAAAGCGAACGGAGCACGTTCCGACTGCTGTGACCAGATAAAAAAGCTGTGCAGGTTATCAAAAACCTGCACAGCTTTTTTGCAAATATAAAGGAGATGATATTGTCTGTATTTCGGTGCTTAGGGAACACTGCATAAAGCTTGTGCGTAAGATGCGTAGTCAGATTGCGTACAAAGCCGTCAGGCGGGCTTTATTGCAGTGTTTCCTTTTATTCCTTTACCAGTTCTGCACCCAGAGCCGCACACTTTTCCAGTGCTTCATTGTCCGGAGTTTCGTTGACGATCAAACCTTCGCCGCCAACCAGTGTTGCACCGTCATTCTTGGCACGTTCTTCCCAGTTCCGCATCCATTCGCCGTCGCCCCAGCCATAGGAGCCAAACAGAGCGATGGTCTTTCCGGACAGGTCGCCTTCGATCGAAGCGAAGAACGGTTCGAATTCGTCTTCTTCCAGAACCTCATCGCCCATTGCAGAACAGCCAAATGCGATACGGTCATAGTCTGCAATGCTGCCGCTGAAGTCAGATACTGCGAACAGTTCTGCACCTGCTGCATCTGCAATTGCCTGTGCCATCTGTTCGGTATTGCCTGTGCCACTCCAATAAATTACTGCTGCTTTCATGCTTTTTTCCTCCTAAAAATTCTGCTGACTTTCGCCGGCAACCGGTGATATTGCAAAGCTTTTTGCAATATTACCCTTATGATATTTTCAGAGCCTGCAAAATATTACAGCCCTTACTCAACTTTGCACAGAGAAATACTCTGCACTTCTCATAGCTGGCAAATGTCCGGCGTGCCTGCTCCACGTTTCCGTACACTTTCCAACAACCGCACAGCTTGCAGTTTTCCCCCTGATGCGTGATAAAGCCGTCCACATCTTCCAAAGGGTACCCCAGAAAAATTCCGATCTCATGGGGAAATTCCGGCTTCTCCGCAATGCGGTTCTGCAACCGCATCAGACATGCCGCCAGATCCATATCAGCGGTGTAACCATATCGCAGCAGAAAACGCCGGATTTCCGGCTGTTCCAGCCGTTTTTGCAGCAGCTTCGGGCGATACAGCAGTACCAGCTGCCGCTTCTGACAGCGGCACATGATCTGCATCTGCAATCCCCCGCGGACTGCCTGTGCATTAAACGCTGCCGCATACGCCGGAATGTCAAATTCCTCTCGGGACAAGGATACCAGACTGGCACACTTGATGCCCAGCAGTGTCGGTGCCGTAAAATGGGCAAGCTTTTTTTCGAATGTTCTGCACTCTCTTTCGGACATGGTTTCACCTCTGATTTGCAATGCTGTACGTTTTGTATATCTCAGGAAATATACAAGAGTTAGAAAAAGCTAACTGCTTTCCCGAAAAAACAGAGCTTTTTCCCGCTCTGTACAGTTAGTTTTCACTAACAATAGTTAGTATAGCATAACTCAAACCGTTTGTCAAGTGTTTTTTGCAAAAAAATACGGAACATGCCACAGGGCACATTCCGCATTCACACATAAAGCCTTTATATAGTGTTTCTCTTAGGATCTGGGTTCAAACTTGGAACAGGAGTTCAACGCCTGTGTCGTTCTCGCAGTCTGGTAGCAGGTCTGCTTTTCTGTCATTTCCACTTGGAAATAGTCCTTCGTTTTCATCTGGATCATTGTGCTGCCCATTGCACCGTTCCAATGACGGCACAACACGCATTTTTTTGCCGTTTTCAAAAGTGTGTACTTTGCCATATTCCTCACCTTTCCGTCCGGAATGCTCCGGTATTTCCGATATTCCTGCGAGTTGTCTGCCGCAGCTATGTACTCGCTGCAAGGGATTCTCCTTACATACTCTATCATACACTTCATATCGGACAGGTGACTGTCTGTTCAAAAAGAATTTACAACATTTTGCTTTTTTCGAACAGCAAAAACGTGTTCCCGCAAAGATGCAATGCACGATTTTCCGTACAATCATTTTGTGGGAACACGTTCTATAGTTTTACAAGTTGCCTCAATTAAACCGTTCGTCAATGACACGGGCAGTCTTTTTGGTGCTGCGAGGCAGTACACCAACTTCTACCACTTTGACGATCGGTGTGAAGCCGATACGGCTCTTGACCTGCTCTGCAATGCGGCGGCTCAAGTCTGCGAAATCCACATCACCGGTGGATTCCACATAGATTCGCATGGTATCCTTGCCGTCCAGATGAGAGATGCGAATCTGGTACTCGCTGGAAATTTCATCAAATGTGCTCAGAATCTCCTCGATCTGGCTGGGGAATACGTTTACGCCCTTGATCTTCATCATGTCGTCGGTTCTGCCCATAATGATGTCGATACGCGGGAACTTGCTGCCGCAGGCACAGGTGCCAGGAATGATGCGGGACAGATCGTGTGTACGATAGCGAATCAGCGGTGCACCCTGCTTGACCAATGTTGTGATGACGATTTCGCCGATCTCGCCGTCCGGCAGATTTTCGCCGGTGACCGGATCGATGATCTCCAGATAGATATAGTCGTTCCAGTAGTGCATACCGCAGTTTTCCTTGCAGCTGATGCCAATGCCCGGACCATAGATTTCTGTCAGACCGTAAATGTCATACAGTTCAATGCCCAGTTCGCCGGAAATCCGGTCACGCATTTTCTGACTCCAACGCTCCGAACCGATAACACCCTTTTTCAGATGAATCTTGTCCCTGATGCCACGCTTGCCAATTTCCTCCGCCAGCAGCAACGCATAAGAAGATGTGGAACACAGCACGGTGCTCTCCATATCCATCATCATTTGCAGCTGCTTCTCGGTGTTGCCCGGTCCCATGGGAATGACCATTGCTCCAAGCTTTTCCGCACCGTTCTGGAAACCAATACCGGCTGTCCACAGACCGTAGCCCGGTGTGATCTGAATCCGGTCTTTTTTGGTGATGCCGGCAGTTTCATAACAACGCTTGAACTGGATTGCCCAGTCGTCTACGTCCTTGGCGGTATACGGGATAATGACTGGTGTGCCCGTAGTACCGGAGGACGAGTGGATCCGGACGACTTCTTCTTCCGGTACTGCCATCAGTCCCAGCGGATACGCGTCCCGCAAATCTTTCTTTTCCGAAAACGGCAGCTTCGCAAATTCCTCCGGCGTGTGCACTTCTGTCATGCCGGCAGCTTCCAGCTTTTTGCCGTAAAAGCTGTTTGAGCGTATCAACGCCTGCATGCGGTCGTTGACCTGTTCCAACTGTGTTTGTGTAATCTTCATTGTCAAAACCTCTTATTCTTCAATATGCAGTGCTTTCCGGTTCAATTCCCGAAACTGCGGCTTTACAGTACGTTCCATGGTTTCCGTCACTTCTTCCAATGTCAAAGGCAGTACCCCGCTGCGGAGTACGGCTCCCAGCATGACCATGTTCAGCACTTTCGGGGAACCGATCTTCCGGCAGGCAGCATCGCCGTCCAGCATCGTCAGATTGCCGGCATGCTTCTGCAAATAGGCGATCATTGCCGCGGCATCATAGGCACCGCCGCCCAGCGTTGCCGTTACCGGCTGAATCGGGTGCGTGTTGAGAACAACTGTTCCCTCCGATTTCAGATAAGGCAGCATGCGGACAGCTTCCGCCGGCTCAAAGCCGATCAGAAGATCTGCTGTGCCCTTGGGGAACATGGGGCTGTACAGCTCCTCTCCCATGCGGAGAAAGCTGAACACGCTGCCGCCCTTTTGTGCCATGCCAATGGTTTCCGCACTCATTACCGGAATGCCCTTTGCCATTGCCGCCGCTGCCAGCAGTTTGGAAGTCAGGACAATGCCCTGTCCCCCGACACCGCAGAGAATGATATTCTTACGCATGACAAGCACCTCCTATTGCCGCAGTGGGGCAGACCTGTGCACACAGTCCGCAGCCGGTACAAAGTGCCTGTTCGATCTGCACCTTGCCGTCCTGTAGCATGATCGCCGGACAGCCCAGTGTCCGGATACATTTCTTACACTGTATACATTTGCTCTCTTCGATCTGTGCCGGTTTGCCGGACTTGATGAGTACGGCACAGGGCGACTTGAAGATGATCGCCTTTACACCGTCCTGCACAGCCACCCGCTTTACGCAGTCAATTGCCTCCTGCAAATGCAGCGGGTTTACGGTTTCTACGGTTTTCACACCGATGCCGTGGAGCGTGTCCTCGATGCTCACCTTGTCCACCACTTGCCCCATCATGGTTTTTCCGGTGCCGGGGTGAGGCTGATGTCCGGTCATTGCTGTGGTGGAATTGTCCAGCACCACCAGCGTCATATTTGCCTGATTGTATACCGCGTTGACCATGCCGGTAATTGCCGACGCAAAAAATGTGGAATCCCCCACGAAAGCAAAACAAGTGGTATCCGGTTCGATTTTTCCAATGCCTTGCGTCATGTTGACACCAGCACCCATGCACAGACAGGTATCCACCATGTCCAGCGGCATGGCGTTGCCCAGCGTATAGCAGCCAATATCTCCGCAGAATACGCTCTTTTTGCCTTTCATCGCTTCTTTTACGGCAAAGAACGAGGCTCTGTGCGGACAGCCGGCACAGAGCACCGGCGGACGTACCGGCAGTTCCGGTGGCTGGTCTGCTGTGTTCTGCTCCGACGGCTGCCAGCCCAGAAAGGCTGCCAAATCTGCCGCCACGCTGTCGCAGGAATTCTCTCCGGCAAGAGCCACGTCCTCTGTCAGCTTGCCGCGGATACGGGTGGGCAGGTGGTACTTGCCGCAGAGGTACACCAGTTCCTGTTCAATGACAGGATCCAGTTCCTCCAGACACAGCACCTCGTCCAGCCCCTGCAAAAACTCCACTGCCAGCTGTTCCGGAAACGGGAACGGTGTTGCCACTTTCAGCAGCCGCGGTGCAGCTTTGCCGTGCAGGGCTTCCATGGTATAGGAAAAGCTGATGCCATGGGTGGCAATGCCCTTCTGACATGCGGTATCTGTTTCCGGATAGATCCGGTTGCGGGGATAGCCGGAAAAGACACTTTGCAGTTCGGTATTCCGCTTTTCCATACGGATATGATTCTGATAGGACAGCTTGGGGAAAATCACCCACTTGGAGGAGTCTTTCACAAACCCCTCCGGCGAGTTGACCTGATATTCTGCCGCATCTTTCACCGTGATCGAAGCGTAGCCATGACAGACTCTGGTCGTCGGGCGGAACAGCACCGGTGTGTGGTAACGCTCCGAATAGGCAAACGCCTCCTGTATCATGTCATAGGCTTCCTGCACGCCGGAGGGGTCGAAGCAGGGCAGCTTGGAGAACGCCGCAAACCGCCGCGTATCCTGTTCGGTCTGCGAGGAGATCGGCCCGGGATCGTCTGCCACCAGTATCACCATGCCGCCTTTGACACCAATATATGCCAAACTCATCAGCGGATCAGAAGCCACGTTCAGCCCCACCTGCTTCATGGTCACCATGGTTCGTGCACCGCAGTACGCCGCACCGGCAGCCAGTTCCATTGCCGCTTTTTCGTTTGTGGACCACTCCACATAAATGCTGCCGTCATTGTGCTTGGCAGTCGTTTCCAGCACCTCGGTAGACGGCGTTCCGGGATAGCCGGAAACCACGTTCAGACCTGCCGCAATGGCACCCATGGCAATCGCAGCATTTCCCATTAAAAATTCTGTATGCATGTTAACCTTCCAATCTGTTTTGGGAATCCCAGTCCGCTGGGAACGGCTTTTCGCAAGTCAAGATGCACAAAAGCCTGTCTTTTATTATAACGGAATTTGTTTGCAAAGTCAAGTGTTCTGCAATAAAACAAATCCCATTTTATTACACGTGCAACAAAAAACCGCCATGCACAACTGCACAGCGGCTCTCTATTTCAGGAAAATTAGGGAAACGCTGCATAAAGCCCGCCTGACGGCTTTGCACGCAATCTGCTTGCAGATTTTCCGTCATATTGCCCAGAAATCTGACTACGCATCTTACGCACAAGCTTTATTCAGTGTTTCCCCAATTTTTTTGTGATACTATTATACATCGGATTGCAGGATCTGTCAAGTGCTGCAAAAATGCATCTCACCGAAAGCGAGGACACCGACCCATGAAAGAACAGCGGAACATCACTCTTGCCGGCGAAACCATTTCCTACACGCTGGAACGGAAAGCTGTCAAAAATATCAACATGCGGCTTCGTCCGGAAACTGGTCTGCTGGTTTCTGCACCGATGCATGTGCCGTCAGAACGGGTGGAACAGATCTTACAGCAGCATGCCGCGAAAATTCTCCAGACCCTGCACCAATACGCCGCTGCCGCAGAAAAGCCGAAACAGTATCCGGTGCACTATACCGCCGGAGAATCAGTACTGTATCTGGGAAAATCCTGTCGGCTGGCGGTGGAACGCGGCAGTCGGGAAAGCGTGCTGGTGCAGGGGGAAACGCTCCGGCTGCTGGTGAAACAGCCGGAAAACGAACAGGTTCGGAAACAGGTATTCGACAGCTGGTGGGAAAACGCCTGCGAAAAGGCAGTGCGGAATCTCTGCCGTGCAGTTTATCCCGTGTTTGAAGCGAAAGGCGTGGCATTTCCTGAGATCCGGTTCCGGCATATGGTTTCCCAGTGGGGAAACTGCCGCCCTACCCGCGGCGTGCTGACGTTTAATCTGCGGCTGCTGGCGGCACCGGTGCGGTGCATGGAGTACGTGGTGATGCACGAGTTTTCCCATTTTCTCCATCCGGATCATTCGCCGGCATTTTATGCGGAGATCGCCGCAGAACTGCCGGACTGGAAACAGTTACAGGAACAGCTGCGTGACGTGGAAACGCGGATCTGACCGATGCAGCACTTTTGGGGCGTGTATGCATTTGCAAAATCAGCATGATTTCGGCAGCAAGTTGACATTATGGCTAAAAAATCCAGATGCTGTTTGGGCAGTTTTCATAGATTTCTCGTATGAAAGGAAAAAACTGTTGATTTTTTTTGTGAGGTATGATAGAATAAATTTCGGGCATGTCTGCACTTTTTGAGAATTGTCCTGAAGTTGGGGCAGAACGGTGCAGAAAAATGCGAACTACGAAAGGAGCTTTTTTATGAAGAAACTTGGGCTCGGTAAGCGGGTACTGGCGTGTGCTGCCAGTGCTGCGACGTTACTGACCGGAACTACAGCATTGTCCGGACTGACAACGCTGGGAAGCATGGCGGCATCTGCTGCGTCTTATGACAACTACGCAAAGCTGCTGCAGTACTCCATGTATTTTTACGACGGCAATATGTGCGGCTCTGATGTGGGAAGTGCCTCCCAGTTTGACTGGAGAGATAACTGCCACGGCAGCGATGAAGTGGACGGCGGCTTCCACGATGCAGGCGACCACGTAAAGTTTGGTCTGCCGGCTGGCTACACCGCTTCTACTCTGGGCTGGGGCTATTATGAATTCAAGGACAGCTATGATGCATTGGGACAGACAGCTCATTTGCAGGCACTGACCGATCGCTTCTGTGATTTCTTTAAGGCAAGCACAAAGCTGAGCGGCGATACAGTAACCAGCTTCTGCTATCAGGTAGGCGTAGGACAGGCTGACCATGATGTCTGGTGCTCTCCGGAGTCCCAGAATGACCAGAGTCTGCGTACTGCTTACTGGACTTCTGATGATGCCAGCGACATTGCCGCAGAATATGCAGCAGCACTGGCTGTCAACTACATCAACTTCGGCAACGCAGAAGACCTGAAGTATGCAAAGGCACTGTACAATTATTCTATCAAGACCAATAAGGCAAATTGTCCGGAGGCTGAAAACTTCTACAGATCTTACGATTACTATGACGATCAGGCATGGGCAGCTGGCTGGCTGTATCTGGCAACCAAGGACAGCACCTACAGCTCGTTCCTGGACAAGTTCATGAACGACACCAATGCCGGTAAGTCCGGTCAGTCTGGATGCAAGTGGGGCGTATACTCCACCATGTGCTGGAATAATGTCAGCCTCGGTGCTGCGATCCTCCAGAGTGAGATCACCGGCGATGCAATGGACTGGGCAAAGGTCACCACATATCTGAACGGCAAGTGCACCAGCGAAAGCACATATTACTGCGAAAGCGACTGGGGCAGTGCACGTTATAACACCGCACTGCAGATGGCAGCACTGGCTACCACGAAATATTCCGCAAAGAGCGGCATGGATTATTCCAGCTGGTGCAAGGCACAGATGGGCATGATCCTGGGCAACAACCCGAAGAATGTGAATTTCGTTGTCGGCATGGACAGCAATTCTGCAAAGTATCCGCACCACAGAGCTGCATCCGGCTATCAGAGCTTTGACGAAATGAAGGGCAGAACCGACTACAGCAGCAATGGCCACACGCTGGTCGGTGCTCTGGTCGGCGGTCCGGCAGACTCCAACTTCACTTATACTGACTCTGTAAACGACTATCAGGCAAACGAAGTTGCCCTGGACTATAACGCAGGTCTGGTCGGTGCAGCAGCAGGTCTGTATTCTATTTACAAAACCGGTTCTGTAGACTCCAGCATTGAAGGTGTCAGCGGCAGCATTGTTACCACCACCAAGGCAACAACTACCACCACCAATAAGCCGGTGACTACAACCACAACACAGGCTACTACCAAGCGGAATATCACAACCACTACAATTACCACTGCCGCTCCGTCCGGCGGTAAGACTGCAAACATCACCACCGGCACACAGACCGGCACCGCAGGTGACAAGCAGCTGTACGCAGAATTTGCTCCCAACGGTGCAAAGACTGCGACTCTGTACTACAAGGTCAAGACCAGTGACACCAACTCCAGCGGTGCATTTGGCACATGGATCGGCTCCTGGGAGCAGGAAGACTTTGATGTTACCGTTGGTGCAAACGGTGAGTGCAAGGTATCCTACAACATTCCGTCCAACGTTGGTGCAACTGTCAAGGCAATGATCTTCTATCCGGACGCAAGCAGCGTTGAGATCGAAAAGGTCGTTCTGGACGAAAGCAGCACACCGGTCACCACAACTGTTGCTACCAGTGGAAATACTTCCGGCGGCGGCAAGAATGCCAATATCACCACCGGCACACAGACTGGTACCGCAGGCGACAAGCAGCTGTACGCAGAATTTGCTCCCAATGGTGCAAAGACTGCAACTCTGTATTACACCATTTCCACCAAGGACACCAACTCCAGCGGTGCATTCGGCACATGGACAGGCTCCTGGGAACAGACTGACTTTGATGTTACTGTTGGTGCAAATGGTCAGTGCAAGGCAACTTATAACATTCCGTCCAATGTAGGTCAGACTGTCAAGGCAATGGTCTTCTATCCGGACGCAAGCAGCGTCAAGATCGACAAGGTCGTTCTGGACGAGGGAAGCAGCAGCAACCCGACAACCAATGCAACTACTACCAAGCAGAACCCGACTACAACCGCTACTACTGCTGCGGCAAGCGGCGATGACAAGACTGCAAACATTACAACCGGCACACAGACTGGTACCGCAGGCGACAAGCAGCTGTACGCAGAGTTTGCTCCCAACGGTGCAAAGTCTGCAACACTGTACTACACCATTTCTACTAAGGACACCAACTCCAGCGGTGCATTCGGCACATGGACTGGCTCCTGGGAACAGACCGACTTCGACGTAACCGTTGGTTCGAACGGTCAGTGCACCGCAGACTATGTGATCCCGTCCAACGTGGGTCAGACTGTCAAGGCAATGGTCTTCTATCCGGATGCAAGCAGTGTCAAGATCGACAAGGTTGTTCTGCACTATGGCAACGTAACACCGGGCACTACTACTGCACAGCCCTCCAGCGGCGGTAAGTATACCAAGGATCTTAATCAGGCAATTGTTTATGAAGATCTGCCGGCAGGCGATAAGATGCTGGGCTGGAAGTGGTCCGATCTGGGCGTTCCGGCAGGCGAAAAGGTCACCAAGGTTGAGATCAACCTCTCCACCAGCAAGAAGCAGATCGGCAAGTGGCAGGGTGCATTCGGTTCTTCCACCAGCGTGGCTCCGGATTACTGGACACAGTCCGAGGATATGGAACAGACCATCAGCGGAAAGACCGGCAGCATCGTATGGGATGTGGATTCTGCAACTTCTGCGATCATTCAGACCCAGTACGGCGGCGAACTGAAGTTCGGCGTATGGTGGATCGACTGCAACAAGTTCACTATCGATTCTATCACAGTTTACACAGACGCTTACAGCGGCAGCGGTCAGACCACTACCACTGTATCTACAACCAAGGCAACTACCACTACTAACAAGACCACTGCTTCCACCACAACTACCACCAAGCAGACAACCACCGCTACCAACGGTCCGAAGCCGAGCGTAAAGGCAAGCCTGTACGGTGACGTAAATCTGGACGGCCGTGTGGACATCACAGACGCAGTTCTGCTGAACAAGAAGGTTGCCGGCGTGGTAATCCTGAACGACCAGCAGTATGCAAATGCTGACTGCTGCACCGATGACGGTGTTGGTCAGGCAGATTCGACGGTACTGCTTCAGTTCCTCGTTTCGATCGTAAAGACTCTGCCGGCTGAGGGCTAATCTCTGTCAAAAAATCGGCAATTTTCACAAAAAGGATACGGGCAAATTTTGCCTGTATCCTTTTTCTTTTCTGTTTTTTCCGAAAAATCTGTCGTTACATATGGCAAGTTGCACAAAAAGCATGGAAACTGTTTAGCATGTTTTACTGAAATTTGAAAATCCACTTTACAATGAATTTTTCATGTGCTATAATAAATGAAACGAGAAAGATATGCCCTGTAAGGGATAGTTGCGTCTGAATCCTATCCGGTGCGGCGTATATCTGCCGGCGTGTTCGGCGAAAACAATCGTTGAAAGTGGAACATGCGTACCCTTGTTCCAACATCAAAAAATCTCTAATTTTCAAGGAGGATATTTATGCTGAAGAAAAAACTCGGCAAGAAGGCACTTGCCTTCGCTTCTGCTGCAGTGATGGCAGTTTCTGCTACCGCTACAGGTCTGACTGCACTGTCTATGACAGCGTTCGCAGGCGAGGAGCTGGGCGAAGGTACCTTCGAAAACGGAAAGGGCTTGCCTTGGCACATTTGTGAAAACGCAACTGCTGTCATGAAGTTCGACATCACCGACGGTATCTATGCGATCAAGCTGGAAAACATCGGTGGTACTGCAAACGGCGGTGAAAGCCGTTGGGACTGCCAGTTCCGTCACAGAAATCTGACCATTGAAAGCGGTCACACCTATCGTATTACCTACAGCGTAAACCCGTCTAACAGCGGTCACATGTACGCAAAGCTGGGCAACATGTCAAAGGACGATCAGGAACTGTGGCACAGCAATGGTGACGAACTGTCCCTGTCTTATGAAGCAGGTCTGACACAGGAACAGCTGGAAGAAAAGCTGAAGAGTGCTTCCAAGACCGGTAACAAGGTAGACTACGGTCAGGGCTGGGATGCTTGGTACAACAAGGAATATCCGGCAAACCAGTGGACCACAGTTGCTTATGAATTCCAGGCTACTGAAACCGTTAAGGGTACCGCAGAATGGACCTTCCACATGGGCGGTCAGGGTAACTACGCGAAGATGGACTGCTTCCCGAAGGATACCATCATCCGGTTCGACAACCTGGCACTCATCGATATGACCGATGATGCATCTGACTATCAGGCAGAAGCTGCTTATGAGCCGACCGGCGTTGAAGTAAACCAGGTTGGTTATTATCCGAATGGTAAGAAGGTTGCAACTGTTGTTCTGTCCGAAGGTGATACTACCAAGTATGACTACGAGATCAAGGACGCAAGCGGCAGCGTTGTTTACAGCGGCACTACCGACGGCAACACCAAGTATGATGAACTTGGTGCTTGGGATTACACCCAGCAGATCGACTTCACAGATTTCACTACAGAAGGCAAGGGCTACACCCTGACTGTTGCCGGCAAGACTTCTAAGAGTTTTGACATCGACAAGAACCTGTATGAAAAGCACCACGACAAGAGCATGCTGACCTATGCACTGAACTACTTCTATCAGAACCGTGCAATGGATACTGAAGACAAGTACATTCCGTCTCCGCAGAGCCAGGAAGGCAGCAAGAAGACTCTGGCTCGTAAGGATTCTCAGCACTGGCCGACTGATAACGCTTACATCGCAGACAAGTGGGTTTACATCTACACCTCCAAGCCGTCCTACAGCCAGTCCATTAACGTAGCTGGCGGTTGGTTCGACGCTGGTGACTATGGTAAGTACGTTGTAAACGGCGGTATCTCTCTGTGGACTCTGATGAACATGTATGAGAGATCCCTCATGGTAGGCAAGGCTGACAAGTTCGGCGATAACTCCACCGTTATGTCTATTCCGGAAGCAGGAAACGGTACTCCGGATATTCTGGACGAGTGCAAGGTAGAACTGGACTTCTTCCTCGAAATGATGCGTGACGATGGTATGGTATACCACAAGGCTCACGACTACAAGTGGACCGGTCTGGCTGTTGCTCCGTATGACAAGAACGAAGGCGACAAGGAAAACAAGGCTCCGATGCGAATCGTTAAGCCGGTTACCTATGCAGCAACTCTGAACGCTTCTGCAACATTTGCACAGGCAGCTCGTCTGTTCAAGGATTACGATGCAGCTTATGCAAAGACCATGGAAGATGCAGCGATCAAGACCTATGCAGCAGCACAGAAGAACTTCAAGAAGTTCTCTGGCTGGGGTGGCGACACCAAGGGTGAAGGCGGTATCTCTGCTGACCTCATGTATGCTCCGCTGGATCAGAACAAGGGCGGTGGCCCGTACGGTGACACCGAAGTCAGCGACGAATTCTACTGGGCAGCTTGCGAACTGTACATCACAACAGGCGACAAGACCTATTATGATGAACTGATGAAGTATGGTACCAACGCTTATGGTACTGACAACGCAAAGGCTCTGGAAATCTCCACAACTCTGGTTGGTGGTGAAAACAACGGTTCATTCTCCCTGTTCACATGGGGTACTCTGAACTCCGTTGGTTCTATCTCCCTGTATGTAAATTCTCAGGCTATGCTGGATAAGGGCCTGCTGACTCAGGATGAAGTAAACACCCTGAAGGCAGAAGTTCTGAAGGCAGCTGACTCCATTCTGGAAGTACAGGACAAATCTGCATATGGTATCCCGTATGTAGGTCATGACTATGATACCACTGTATGGAAGTACAATGCTGCTTCCGGTACAGGCGATTCTGAAACCAAGACTCTGAGTGGTGGTTACGAATGGGGTTCCAACTCCATGGTAATCAACAACTCTATGGCACTGGCTCTGGCATATGACGCATCTAAGGAAGTAAAGTACATTGACGGTGTTACCACTTCAATGGACTACCTGATGGGTCGCAACCCGCTGGAACAGGGTTATGTAACCGGTTACGGTGAACACTCTACCACTTACCCGCACCACAGATGGTGGTCTGGTCAGCTGAACAGCGACGACTTCCCGTATGCTCCGTACGGCGTTCTGTCCGGTGGTCCGAACTCCAACATGGAAGACCCGATGGTTCAGGGTCAGGGCTACAAGGTAGGTTCTATCGCTCCGATGAAGTGCTATCTGGATAACGTAGAAGCATGGTCTGTAAACGAGTGCACCATCAACTGGAACTCTCCGCTGTGCTGGGTTGCTTCCTTCCTGGATGACGAAGCTCCGTACATCGAACGTGATGCATCTTCTACTACTACAGCTACTTCTTCTACCGACACAAAGGATACAACTACAACAACCGCTGCTACTACCGCAGCTTCCACTGATGCAAGCGATGCTACTACAGATGCAAGCAACGCTTCCACAACTGACAGCAATGCTACCACCACCAGCGTAACTGCTGCATCCATCACTCCGGGTCAGCTGCTGCTTGGTGATACCAATCTGGACGGCGCTGTAGACGTTACAGACGCAGTTCTGCTGAACAAGAAGGCTGCAAATGTTGTAACCTTCAACGCACAGCAGATGCTGAATGGTGACTGCTACGATCAGAACGGTGAAATCGACGGCAACGACGCAACAGCTCTGCTGAAGTTCCTCGTTCACATTCTGAAGGGTCTGCCGGAAAACTCCAGCATGAACGCATAATGAAATCGTTATTCTAAACGAGTTTCACAAATAAAAAAGGCACTGCGGCTGCATGGCTGCGGTGCCTTTTTTGCTAAGGCAATACCGCACAAAGAGCGTCTGGCGACTTTGCACGCCATCTGCTTGCAAATTTTCCGTCATATTTCACAAAAATGCTCGTGAATACATCAAGTATTCACTCCGCTTTTTGTTTCATCTGACGAAAAATTTGACGACGCATCTGTCGCACAATCTTTGTGCGGTATTGCCCTATCTACAGAAAATGTCGAAATTTCCTATTGACAAATCAACGCGAATCTTGTATAATAAAAACAGAGCAATGCTCTGCAAAATACCTTATACCTTATCAAGAGTGGTGGAGGAACAGGTCCTGTGAAGCCCGGCAACCAATCGCTGATGCGATACGGTGCCAATTCCTGCGGTATAACCGAGAGATGAGGGGTTTGTACAAAAAATTTTGGACACCCTATACGGGTGTCTTTTTTTTGATACTTTTCCCAACGACACAGAAAGGAAGAATTTTATGGCAAGAACTTTATTTACATCAGAATCTGTGACAGAAGGACATCCGGATAAGATCTGCGACCAGATTTCTGACGCAGTGCTGGACGCAATTCTGGAACAGGACAGCAAGGCTCGCGTAGCGTGTGAAACCATTGTGGAAACCGGCATGGTGCTTTGCATGGGCGAAATCTCCACCACTGCTAAGGTGGACATTCAGCAGATCGCACGGGACGTGATCGTAGACATCGGCTACGACAGAGCCAAGTACGGTTTCGACGGCTACACCTGCTCCGTTTTGCAGGCGATCAACAAGCAGTCACCGGATATTGCTATGGGCGTTAACGATGCTATCGAAACCAGAGGCGGCGAATCTACCGAAACGGGTGCCGGAGATCAGGGCATGATGTTTGGCTATGCCTGCGACGAAACACCGGAACTGATGCCGCTGGCAATTTCGCTGTCCCATAAGCTTTGCAAGAAGCTGGCAGAACTGCGGAAGAATAAGACACTGACCTATCTCCGTCCGGACGGCAAGGCACAGGTGACTGTGGAATATGACGGGGACAAGCCGGTTCGTGTGGACACCGTTGTCATTTCCACCCAGCATGCCGCAGATGTATCGCTGGAAACCATTCGCCGCGATATGATGCACTATGTGATTCCGGCAGTGATTCCGGCAGAACTGCTGGACGAAAACACCAAGTATTTCATCAACCCCACCGGTCGCTTTGTTGTCGGCGGTCCGCAGGGTGACAGCGGTCTGACCGGACGGAAGATCATCGTAGACACCTATGGCGGCACGGCTCGTCACGGCGGCGGTGCATTCAGCGGTAAGGATCCGACGAAGGTGGATCGTTCCGGTGCGTATGCTGCACGGTATATCGCCAAGAATATCGTGGCTGCCGGTCTGGCAAAACGCTGCGAAGTACAGCTGGCTTATGCGATCGGCGTGGCACATCCGGTTTCCGTTCTGGTGGATACATTTGGCACCGGCACAGTTTCCGAGGAAGCCCTTTCCAAGGCAGTTCTGGACGTGTTCCAGCTGACACCGGACGGCATTATCCGCATGCTGGATCTGCGGAAGCCGCAGTACCGGAAGCTGGCTGCTTATGGTCACATGGGTCGTGAAGATCTGGGCGTTGCGTGGGAACGCAAGGACAAGGTCGATGCACTGAAGGCTGCTGTAGCAAAGTTTCAGTAAGTAATCCGCAAAGCATTATGCAAAAGGCTTTTCTTCCCAAACAGGAGAAAAGCCTTTTTTGCAAATTTTTTCGAAAAAAGTGTGACCTTTTCGCCGGAACGGTGTCTATATAAGTGAAACACTGCCTCAAGTATTCCAGACAGCTTCACGCCTCTGTGTCACTTCTCCTAAGGAAACACTGCATAAAGCTTGTGCGTAAGATGCGTCGTCAGATTTTTCGGCAG
>ERZ772889.1431-NODE-1431-length-21600-cov-33.285495_pt1 | contig 21600 bp, 17 predicted proteins | sample MGYA00512127_ERZ772889 | MGnify/ENA primary metagenome ERZ772889 (study PRJEB29015, sample SAMEA2737689) | human gut metagenome | biome: human gut; feature: human-associated habitat; material: faeces | place: China | collected 2012 ...
CATAAAACGGGCGGCGCTACGACTGGAGCACCGCCCGTTTTGAAGGGATGAAGCGTGCAAAATCAGTTGGACGCTGCGTCCAGCGCGTCTGTTTCCCAGACGCTGCTCATACCGTAGTCAAAATAAATGATCTGACCACTCATATAGGAGAAGATCCGGCTGCCGATCGCAACCAGCGGATATCCCATTTCCTCCGCCGTCGCCCAGCGGCCGTTCCAGCTGTCCAGAAAAATCGCCTCAATGACGGCTTTCCCCTCGGCAGCGTCGCCATTTGGCGAGGTGTTTCGGTTGAAATCATCGGTCAGTCCTGTGATCGTATTGCCAGGATTGATGGCGTTCAGGCGAATTTTGCGGTCGATATATTCCGGCGCATGGACCTTCATTTTGACATACGCGCACAGGCACTGCTTGGAGAAGACATAGCCATTCTGAATGACATCGGGGTGCGCGGCATACCAATCGAGCGCGGCCTCATAGCTCGGCGCATTTACGACCGCTGCGCAGTCTGCAAAGGCATCCTGCCAGCCAAAGCCGCCGGTCGAGGCGATGATATTGACAGAGCCGTTGTCCGCAATTTTTGGCAGCGTCTTTTCCAGCAGATATTTGTGCCCGAGAAAATTGACTTTCTGCACCTCCAGCGCATTGGAGGCATCCGCTTTCAGCGCGATGCCGTGGCAGAGGAACATGGCGTCGATCGTTTTCGGCAGCGCATCTGCAAGCGCATCCAGATCCGCCTTGATGCCGAAGTCGGCGTACAGCTCGCCTGTGACCGGAAAATCCAGCTTACTGTGCCGCCCGTTGCGGCGGCAGATCGTGTAAACATTTGCCCCAAGCTCCTGCAGCAGCCGTGCCGCAGCCAGTCCCATGCCGGAGTATGCTCCGGAAACGACGACCGTTTTTCCCTCATATCCAAACAGGTTTTTCAGATCCATATTGGTTTCCTTTCATGCAGCATACAAAAAGGAGCCTGTGGTCAGGCTCCTTTTTGGCTTCGGTAATTACTCGATTGCCTGAAGCTCCTTGTCCAGCTCCTCCAGATGGGGCTGCAGGAACGCCGACTGCGGGAAGCTGGCGAGCTTGCGCAGCGTCAGACCGCCGACGAGCTTCATCTGCGGGTTCTTGGAAGCATCGGGGCTGTACTTGTCCAGAACGGCTGCTGCCGCCGGATTCTTCAGAATGTCCTTTACCTTGCTGTCGAGAGAAAATGCCATGAGAGTAACCTCCTCTTTCTTTGATTCTCTGTTATTATTTTAGAGAATCCTGCGAAAAAAGGAAATCCTGCAAACTGGCGGATATCCCACGCCGTCATCCGTTTGAATTGCGGGGCAGGCTTATTCCCTCCGCAGCGGATATTTCCGATATAGCCGGCTGCTTTTCATTGCCGACCCGCACGTAACCGTCATTGTCCTGCGTGATCGCCGTCGCAAAGGTGATCTTACTGTCCTCGTTATGGCCGCCCACATGGCTACACGCTTCTTCATTGCCGCAGAGGTAGTGGGTGTGCGGTGTAGACGTTTCAGACTCGCCACTCGCGAATGCCGCCGCAGACAGCAGCGTCAGGCACAGGGCCAGCGCCAGAAACAGGCTCGATCCTCTCTTTTTCATATTCTCCTGCCTTTTCTGCCAAAGTTTTCTTGCTGGCAAGGCAAGGCAAACTCTGGCTTTTGATTTGCGTTGAAAGCATCTTGCTGTTTTCTCTCGAGCGGGGCGGTCTTCCCACGGACCGCCCCGCGAAGCCGTTACGGCTCGATGATGTTGAAGGGGTTGGTCCCGGTGATCGGGAGCTGGTTCATATTCTCCATCATCAGCGTCAGCAGCTCTGCGCTGCCCTCGACCTTGACGGCCTTTGCAACCGTTTCCTGATTGTTGGTCAGGATCGCAAAGAGCGCGTTTTTCGGGCAGGTGATGGACACGTCCGCATCATCAGACAGGGTATCTGCATAGACCAGCAACACACCGTTCTTCACGCGGAGCATGTGCTGTTCGCCCACGTCAGGCAGGATCACGTTCATGGTGAAGTCGCGGTCAGCCAGCGCCTGCTTGTCCATGACAATGGCCATGTAGTCAAACAGCATGGGTGCGGAGAGAGCTTTGAGCATGTCGCCGGTAGACTTGGTGGAGGCGGTAAAATTGGCGTTTCCATGGCGCAGCTCCTGTGCGGCGGTCAGATATTCGTTGCGCCACGGGCCGGACTCCGCCTGATACCCCAGCTGCTCCAGTGCATCGGCGCACAGAAGCCGCGCATCGGTGTTCGTCGGATCGGCAAAGACGATGGTGTCTGTGACCTCGGCGACCCACTGATATTCACCCTTGTCAAAATCCGCCTTTGCCATTTGCAGGACCTTGTCAACATCCCCCAGGTACTCCACCCATTTTTTTGCGCTGTCGCTGGGCATGAGGGGGTTCAGGTTGACAGGGTTGCTGTCATACCAGCCCATGAACTTCTGGTAGACCGCCTTGGCGTTGTGGGCGACGGTCCCGTAGTACTGGCGGGTGTACCAGATCTTGTTGAGTGCTTCCGGCAACTCGATCATGTTGGAGATCTCGTCGCTGGTGTAGCCCTGATTGATATAGGTCAGGGTCTGGTCGTTGATGTACTTATACACGGCAGCTGTGTTGACCATGTAGTCGTTCACCACGTCATTGCCCCAGTGCGGCCAGTTGTGGGACTGGAAGGTGACCTCCGCCTCCTTGCCGTAAAGGGAGATGGCCTCGGTGATATAGCTTGCCCATGCCGCGCCGTCGCGCACCTCCGCGCCGCGCAGCGTGTAGAGATTGTGGAGCGTGCCGGTGCAGTTTTCCGCCATCCAAAGCGCCTTGTACTGGGGCAGCCATGTGTTCATTTCGGCGGGCGCTTCCGTACCCGGCGTGAGCTGGAACTCCAGCTCCACACCGTCGATCGTCAGCTTTTCGCCGGACTGCGTGATTTCATAACTGGGCGTCATGAACGAGACCGTGCCAGTGGACTGTCCCATGCCGATGCCCTGCGCCAGCTTGCCGGTCACGCCGGGGGTCAGAAGGATGCCATACTGATAATTGCTGCGGCGGCCCATGCCTTTACCGGCGTAGACATTTTCCTTCACGGAATGCTCCGTGAAGCCCACAGGTGTGATCACGGGGATCTTGCCGCTGGCGAGCTGGTCTTCGATAGAAAGTGTCTCGTCTGCCTTATCCTCTTTCGCCATCACGCCGGCGATGCCGCCAAAATGGTCGGCGTGGGAATGAGAGATGATGACGGCCTTGACCGGGAATTTACCAAGATTCTTTTCGATCAGCTGCATGGCAGCCTGGCTGCACTCCACACTCATCAGCGTGTCAAAGACGATCCAGCCCGTATTGCCCTTGACAACGGTGAGGTTTGCCATGTCATAGCCGCGGACCTGATAGATGCCATCCGTCACTTCAAAAAGGCCATAGGCATGGTTGTTCTTTGTGTTCTCCCAGAGGCTGGGATTTACGCTGTCTGGCGCTTTTTCATAATCGTCCAGGAACGCATAGGCTTCCTGACTCCAGAGAATCGTCCCATCCTCGTCCTTCAGTTCCAGTGTTTCCGGCGCGTCGATCAGTCCGCGGGTGGCGAATTCATATTCCTGCTTATCATCGAAGTCAAGTTCATCGTAGACGGCGGCATTTGCCTTTGCCGTAAAGTCTGTGGCGGGCTTGACCTCGGCGGTCAGACCCAGGTCTGCCTTTTCCGCGCCCGGCTCTTTGCGCCCATCCTGCGCACAGCCGACGCAGGACAGCAACAGTACCGATGTAAGAAGCATTGCTGCAATACGTTTCATAGCCGTTCTTTTTCCATCTCCTTATTGTTCGCGGATAACAGGTGGCTGCCAGCTATCCAGTGCTGTCATATCCGGTACATAGATCCGCATGAACAGATGAAATTCCCCATCGGAAACAGGCAGCCAGTTAGAGGTGTCTTCCGGTGCATCCTTGGACAGGATAATATCCAATGTGCCGTCCGCATTCAGCTTGAAGTCGGAGCGGTCGTTGATGCAGTAGCGGTCGATGGAATTGTCAATGAGGAAATCATCCTCTCCGTAGGCGGTCACGGACCAGAAGCCGCCTTCCAGCGTGGGAGGAAGGGTTTCAAAATGGATCGTATACGTCTTTTCTCCGGTCAGCGCTGCGCCGTTCTCATCCACCGTGGTCTTGGGATAGATCGCCACGTCCACGGTGTTGGCGCCAAGCCCCACCAGCGCTACCATCGCGCGGTAGGTGTACTCCGTGCCGAAGTCGCCGATGGGCTTGCCGTAATAGATCCACTGACCGAGTTTCTGCGCATACTTCGCGCCGTCGGCGGCAAGCGTGGCGCGAAGCCCCTGAAGCATCTGCGTCCAGCGCTCGGCAGCTCCTTCGCCCAAGAGGGCGGCGTCGAAGGTCTTGCCCGCGCCCACGTTGATAGCGGAAAGTTTCTTCAGCAATTCCTCATCCGCATCGGCGGGTGGGTTGACCTGCATCAGAGCGTTCGCCGTATTGAAAAACTCTGCTGGCGTCATGGAAAGCACTTTGTTTATGGGAACAAAGTCATTTTCCTCTTTATAAGCTCCCTGCGGTGCGGCATACTCGCCTCCCTGTACATAAGCCGAAAGCGGCAGGAGCTGCATCTGCTCCTGAATAGCATAGACATTGGGCAGATCCTCGTTCCCGGACAGCACCGTGCGGGTGATCGACCACACCGTTGCGGTGGGCACGTCCACGCGCGTCACACCGTCGGGCAGTTTGCCCTCCCATCCGGGAAGCGCGATGGCATAAGCACCCGCCTTGTCCAGCACGGCGGCGGTGTTCGTCCACGCATCCGGAAGCTGCACATTGCAGAAGCGATCCGTTTCCGGCAGGACGTAGACCATAGGCTCTGTGCTGATGTCAAGCCATGCCTGCGAATAGACGGTATCGACGTTCGGCGTCACGACGGTGCGGAAAGAGGCGTCCGCCAGCTTTTTTACATGGTTGAACTGATTGATGGGCGCACGGCCAGTCATGGTCCCGTCCGTATTGGTCGATAATGTTTTGGTTGCGTCGGTCAGCACCAGCGGGAACGCATAGATGTATGCCTCGCTGACCGTTTCCCACACGGTTTCAGTATCCGGTGTATCCGGCTGCGTTTTTTCGGCAGAACAGGCGGAAAGAAGCCCGCAGGAAAGCAGCGTAAGCAGCGATAGTAAAATTGCAAGTATCTTTTTCATGTTGTCCTCCTATGATTCTTTTCTGCTTTGGTTATCTCCACGGAACGGTTTGTGCGTATGGATTTACTATGAAGTCGTTTGTGATTTTCTCTTTATGGTAAACTATCGATTATTCCGCCCCTTTCTTTCTGCAAGCCTTGAAAGCTCTTTTTTGACCGCTTCGATTTGTGGGTCAAACAGCGCTCGCTCGGCAAAGATCATATAATTGTTGATGGCAAGGATCGACAGATGAACGAACGGCGCAACCTCTTTGTCTGTGCAGCCGAGGATCTCCGCAATCCTGCCCGTGTAATAAGGGTATCTTGCCGCAAGCCGCACAAGGGAAGGCTTTACCTTTTCTCCGTATTCGCGCGACACACATACGCTGACCAGAAAGCGCATGGTAGGCGACATTTTATCCGCCAGCTCACCGAGATGATCCATCATGCTTTTGATGTCACTAATATCTTCAAACACGATGGCAAACGCAGCTTTTTCAATTCGACTGATCGCTTCCTCGGCGCAGGCAAGAACGATTTCCTCTTTGGTGGAGAAGTAATAGTAGATGCCGCCGTTTTGCAGTTTTGCCGCCTTACAGAGGTCCTTTGTCGTGGCAACGGTCAGTCCCTTTTCGACAAAGCAGTCAAGGCAGACGCCTACAAGCTCCTGTCTCTTTTCGGCTTTCTTTTCTTCCCTCAAAACACAATCCCCCAATTTCTGTGCATTATCCAATGTTTCTTATAATAGCATATCAGACTTCGCAAAATAAATCAAGTGCTTGCTTGAATAAGAATTATGTTTTTTTAGGATCACAATGCTTGATCAAACATCACAACAGCCTCACTTGGCAGCTTTGGCTCCAGTATGGTTTCTACGTTGGCACCGTTCATGGCGCTGCCGTCCTGCAGGCTGGCGGTGGTGATGCGCAGGGTGGCGTTGTACTGCCCGGCCTCCAAGGGGCGGGTCAGGGTGATCTCCTCGATCATCTGTCCCGGCGGTACCTGCTTGCTGGTGTACAGCACCTCGTCCGTGTCGGACAGGACCAGCTCAAACGTGAAGTAGCAGGGGTTGCCCTCCGGGTTGAGCAGCGCCACCTGTACGGTTTGCTGGTTGGCCGGCAGGCTGATAGACGGATAGCCGGGAATCTTGATGCCGACTGCCTCGCCGCTGTCGGCGGATTTGTCCGGCAGCTGGTCGCCCGACCATGCGCTGGTACCTTGCTCTAAATCCGGGGTGAAGGTGTCCTGCTGTTGGCTGCGGGAAAGCTTCATGCCCGCCAGTACCGCTGTCACAATGATCACCACCGCCGCGATAATGCCGATTACAATGTGCTTTTTCTGCAGCACGATGCCGCCCTGTTCCTTTTTGCGGAAACGCGCACTACATCTGGGACGAATAGACATTGCATAATCATACTGACCGGTTCTAAAACAAAAAACGCCCGCACAGCGCATTTTTGCGTTGTGCGGGTTGTGCAATATTTTAGTTGTTTCGTCCCAAAGTTGCGTCAAGGTGCGTAAAGCGGCCTTCCGGAGGTTCACTTTTTATTACACGGGAAAAGACGGTTCGGCTTCGCCCTCCACCGGCAGCACCAGGCGGGAGCAATACCGTTTGGTTTCGATTTCGCGCCCGGTGTAGGGCGCAACAATGCCCAGCACACGCGGGTCCCCGGCGGGTGTCAGACCGCGCTCCTTCACCTCGCGGCCCAGACGCAAAAACGCCTCGTCCGCGCCCGCGTAGCTGCCGTAATACAGCACCGACAGGGCGCGGCAGGCAGGCAGAGTCACGGCCTCCTTGGGGGCTTTTTCGGGGCGCACGGGCACGCACACCCAAAACGGATACGGCTCGTCCGTGATATAGCCGTCCAAAAAATCCCGCCGCTGCAAGACGGTAAAGAGCGGCTCGTCAGACAGGCGATACCCCCGCCGTACGCACTCGCCGTAAAAATCATACATGGCGTTGTACTTTTCGGCAATGGTGTGTCCCTCGCACAGACGGCGGCAGCAGGTCACGGCGGGCAGCGTGAACACCTGCACCGACATGCCCGTGTCCGTGCCCACGCGCAGACGCAGTTCCTCGACCCCGCGCGCGACCTCGTGCAGGTGTTTCTCCAGTGCGGCCAGCAAAACAGCCGTCTCGCCGCCGCTGGCAAAGTAGGCAGCTATATCCTCGGTGCCAAGGCCCATGGCTTTCAGCTTTTCGATCTGCAAAATGCGGGCCACATTGTGGTTGTCGTAATAGCGGCGTCCGCTGTCCGGCGCGGTGTAGGCGGGCGTCAGCAGACCCTTTTCTTCTAAGCGCAGCAGCGTGCTGCGGGACAGGCTGCAGGCGCGGGCGGCCTCGGTAATTTGAAACAGCTTTTTCGCATCTTCCGGCATGGCGCAAATCTCCTCAAAAAAAGTGCTTGCTTCGTTCATGGGTGGACGGGTTATACTGCCATTATACGAGATGCAGCGCCGCTGTCAAGACCCTGCGCGGCGCAAGGAAGTGGGGGTACAATACCTTGACGTGGTGGAAACGGATTTTGTGTGCTGCGCTGTGCCTGTGCGTACTGTGCGGCATTGCGGTGGCGGGCGCTTCGGCGGCCGCCGCCCTGCCCATAAAATTTTCCACAGAGGGCAAGGTCTACCAATACGCTATAAAAGGGACGGACCCCGACACCGTGACCTATGGAACAAAAACGTCCGCCCCGGTCGAAGGTTCCGTCAGCGCCGCGCCGTCCGGCAGCGGGATAAGCGTCAGCCTTGACACCGGAGATAACCAGAAGTTCAAGCTGTGCTATAAGGAAATTCCCGTCACGGTCACAGTCCCCGCCAACACGACCTACACCGTAGCTTTAAAGTTTGCGCTGGACGGGACGTACACCCGCTCCAGCAGGAAAGCGAGCGCGAAGGCTTCTTTTCAGGTAGTGTATCTGGGGGATGTTTCCGCCGCCGAGAAGACGACGGTATTTTATCCGTACAAAACAAGCGGAAATACGATAAAAACGACGATTGGCGGCAGTGATGCAAATACCAATATCGTTCAGATAACGATGGATGACGCCACGACCGTAAGCCGTTCCGCAACCAAAAGCTTCGACTTTGTCAACACCACAAGAAATACAAAGGATATTACCAAATATTTCGGCGTCTGGATAGCGGGCAACTTCGGCAGCAGGTTCCACAATCAGGCAACAGCCAAATGCAAGGTCACGCCCGCGTCTTACCTCGTAACTTTTGATCCCAACGGCGGCAGGGTCAGCCCGACAAGCACAGCGGTGACCATCGGCAAAAAATACGGCCCACTGCCTACACCCAACCGCTATGGCTACGACTTTGACGGCTGGTATACCGAAAAAATCGGCGGCGAAGACAAAAAAGTAACCGAAACCACCACCGTCGGCACAAATCCGCCCACCACACTGTATGCCCACTGGACAGCCAAGAAATGTCTGGTAGCCCTTGATGCCAACGGCGGCAAGATCGACACAACAAGCGGACAAGTCAGCACAAAAAATTACACAGCAACCTACGGCAGCAAATACAATTTCCTGCCCACGCCCACCCGCACAGGGGGCTACAAATTTGTCGGCTGGTATACCGAAGAAACCGGCGGCACCAAGGTAACCAGTGACACCACCGTTACCACCACCCAAACCCATATCCTGTACGCGCATTGGCATTTGACCCCGGCCACGGCCCCCAAAAACGTCGAATTGACGATGAATCCAACGACAGGCGTCTATGGCGAGCGCATTTTTCACCGTGTGAGTTCCGATAAACCCTCGGGTCACACCCTGGAAAGAACCTGGTATGACTGTGATAAAAACGGCGACAACGGAATTCTTATCACCGATGAAAACGGAGACCCCACCTACCCCACAACCCCCACCGCAGGGGTGCATTACTATTACGTGCTGGTCACGGCCACACGCACGGACAACGGCCAGAAAGCCAGCACAAAAAGCAATGTAGTCTGTGTAACGGTGACAAAAGCCACCCCGACAATCAGCACAAAGCCAACGGCTGCCAAGCTGGACCTGGCCAAGGGCAACACCCTGGCTGCCAGCGCCCTGACCGGCGGCATTGCCAAAAACAACAACGCCAACCCCTCAATCCCCGTGGCAGGCCGCTTTGTGTGGAAGGACGCCACGGTCAAGCCGCCCCTCGGCGGAGGACGCTATGCCGTTGTTTTTCAGCCGGACGACACCCAAAACTACGAACCGGCCGAAACCACGGCGTATGTCAACGTGACCTGCAGCCACAGTTTCGGCGATTGGAACGCCGGAAGGCGCACCTGTGCAGTCTGCGGCGAGGAGGATGTGCGTACCAACACCGTCACCGTCACATGGGGCGAGCTGGCCTACACCTACACCGACGGGGCGTGGAACCCCGCCACACACGATTATGACATCGGCGGCGGCTGGGCACCGAACCGCAAAAACGGCGATGTCATCACCGTGCAGAATGAGGGCGCAAACGAAGTCCGCGTGAAGTTCCAATACACACGAACCGACACGGCAATCGGCGGCAGCTTTGCCGACAGCGACGGAAACACCGTCAGCTCGATTTCCCTGCCCATAAGCGGGACAAAAACCGTGCGGCTGTGCCCGACAGGCCGCCCCGGCAAGGCACTGAACAACGCAAAAATCGGGTCGATAACGGTCCGACTGGAAGGGGGCTATTGATGGAAAATACAGACAAAAACCGCAAAAAGCGGTGGCTGCTGCTCGTGCTTCTTCTGCTGCTGTTGCTTCTTCTGCTGCTTGGCGTGCTGTTCAGCCGCAAAAAGCCGCAGGCGACGGACACCGCCCCCGCGCCGGAGTCATCGGTATCGACGCCTGCCGGCGGCGGCACGGTGTCGCTGACCTATTCCGATGCGGCAGGCATTGACTTAACCGCCGGGCAGGTCACGCTGCTGTTTGCCAACCCCGAAAAGTCCGGCTGGGACGCCACGGTCTGCCTGGTCGTCGGGGAGAGTGAGGCGGCACGATCCGACCTGCTGGCCCCCGGCGGGCAGGTCACCCAGCTGCCGCTTTTGGACGGTGCCGAAAAAGACCTGACGGCAGGCAGCTGCAGCGGCACGCTGAAGGTATCGTTCTACCACCCGCAAACCGGCGCCAAGGCTATGCTGGACGCCGAAATTCCCGTAACCGTCACCGTAACGGGCTGACCCCCGCACGGACGACATAGGGCAATGCCCGTACAATTTTTCAGGAAGGATGAAAAACAATGATGAAGAAAAAAACAGCTCTGGTACTTACCCTTGCCATGGTGTTCTCTCTGGCACCCCTGTCTGCCTACGCGGACACGATCACCTCAGTCAACGGCACAGCCAGCCACGATGTAAAGGCAACCTATAGGGCAGACTCGTCCGGCGGCGCAGGCGGCCCGGTGTACAGCGTGGACATCACCTGGGGCGATATGGCGTTTACCTATACGGCGGAAGCCGGTATTTGGGACCCTTCCACCCACAAAACCACCGACGCCGAAGGCGGTGTCTGGAAGGTAGACAATGACGGCGGCAACACAATTAAAGTGACCAACCACTCCAACACGGGCGTCACGGCAGCGTTCAGCTATGCGGCAGCCTCCGGCTTTGAGGGCATCAGCGGCAGCTTTGACAATGCACAGCTCGATCTGCGAACCGCCGTCGGCACGGCTGTGGACGAGGCCCCCAACGGCACAGCCGCACTTTCTCTTAGCGGCGCATTGGGCAGCACCACCTCCGACAACACCAAAATCGGCACCATCACCGTGACGCTGAACTGAGCACCGCATTCCTGCGACGGATGTCCCGGACTGCCGCCCCTTGGTCGCCCGCCGACTTGGCGCAGCAACGCATTTCCCGGGACAGTTTTCTTGCAAAACAAACGGGCACGGGCGAGCAATGCTCGCCCCTACAATGCACTCTTTCAAAACGCAAAAAGGGATGCCGCATTCGCGGCATCCCTTTGCTTGTAGAAAAAGCCTGTTACCGGAAGATTTGTAGGGATGGGTCTATCTCCGCGCTAAGAGCCGCCGCTGTGCGGCGGTTGCGCTCCGAAACGCGCCTGCGGGCGCAGTGACCCATCCGCACATCTGGCCGCGCGCAGCGCATAAAATCGCGCCGAATGGCGCGCGGTTTTCTCGTCGCGTCGTGCTTTTGGCGAGGCAGCACGGAACAGTCAAGACCGTTCCCTACAAATCTACCGAAAGTTTGCAATATTCCCATTAAGTTTCTCGACAGTCCAGGGGCGGCCAATGGCCGCCCCTACCTATTTAATATAGGCCGGACAGGCGCTCAGCGGGTACCCTGTGCGGATTTCTGCCGGGCACTTTTGCGGTAGTCGTTGGGTCTGGTGCCTTCGATCTTACGGAAACATTTGGAAAAATAAGCCAAAGAGCCGAAACCGATCTGCTCGGCGATCTGGGTCAGGCTGAAATCGGTGCTGGTAAGCAGCGCTTTGGCCTCGGTAATGCGGCGCTTCATCAGGTAGTCGATGGGGGAGACCTTATACTCGTTCTTGAACGAGTGGGACAGGTAATATTTGTTTACGTGGGCAATCTCCGCCAGCTTGTCCAGGGTAATGCTTTCACTGTAATTTTCATCGATATATCGTTTTGCAGTGGCACATTCCTTGCTCTCGGCGGGCGGCGCGGTGAGACGCAGCGAAACCGACGCCATACGCACGATCCTGACAAGCAGCACCTCGGTCAGGTCCTGGCAGACCATCTCGCAGCCGTCCTCCCGCGCGTCGATTTCCCGCAGCAGCAGCTGCATCAGGCTCAGCAGCTCCTCCCGCTGGGGACCGCATTTCAGCATCGTGTAGCCGTGGTCCTTCTGGTCAAACAAAATTTCAATGCCCTCGATGCCCAGCACAATATATTCCAGCGGGTTTGCCTGGTAGCTCAACTCGGTATGCAGGGTGCGGGGGTTCACAATGACCATGTCGTCCGGGGCAACGTCCAGCATTTTGCCTTCGACGTTGAACTGACCGCGTCCATCCACGCAGTAGAACACTTCGGTACAGGAGTGGGTATGCGGCACCGAGTTCCAGTCCCCGCCGAAGCGGCTCTTGCTCACGTACATCAGGCGGATGGCCTCCCGCGGGGGAACGTCCATATTGAATTCATACCGTGTGTTCATAGGCGGTGCGCCTCCGAATGACAAAATATTTGCAAAAATCCAAAGTATGCGGAGCAATATCGTTACACAATTAAGCAAGAACGGAAAAGTAAAAAGCCGTGGGCCGTTTTCGGTTCCGTCCTTATTATATACGCATTTGGGGCACATGGCAAGAGCTTTCCATAAAAAATCACGATGTAAAACAGAATATCGGCACATTTCGCTGCAAACAGGCCCAAAGCCAGCAAGCTGCACAAAGAAAAGTCTTACTTTTTGTGCAGCTTTTTCTTTATTTTCTGATGTTGCCGCCGACATTTGAAAACAAAGCAAGATAGTACAAATGCGCAACAATATACCTACTGTTCAAAGAGGGCAGAAACAAGTATGATGATGTCAATGAAACGATGCCTGCCGTGGCAGACAAAACGGACAGAGAAGGGATTATGAAGATGGAGCAGACCGGAAGATTGACACTTCCCACAGACGCAGATGTGGTTGCGGAGACCCTGCGGCTGAAGAATCTGTTGGGCGCGGATGCCCTGCGCGACTGCGACGGCACCGAAATGCCGAAGGAGCTGTTGACGGACCCCGCCAAAAAGTACGCTACCTATTATACGACCCGCAAGGACAACGCCTGGGCGGAGGCAAACCCCGACGAGGTCCAGCAGGAGTATCTTATCAGTGACCGCCATACGGCGCGCGGCACGAAGCTGCGCATTCATCTGATGGACGGCTTCCACACCCAGCAGCTCAAGGTCAACACGCTGGATGACCCCAAGCGCTGGTGGGAGGTCATTGACCGCACGACGGGCGAGGTCGTCCCCACCGACAAGTGGTTCTTCGACGAGCCGACAGGCGAGGTCGAGATCGAAACCGTCCCCTATCACGAGTACACCGTCAGCTTTCTGGCGTTCCTGATCTGGGACCCCGTACACATGTACAACTTCCTGACCAACGACTGGAAGGACACGCCGCACCAGCTGACCTACGATGTGCGCCAGCCCAAGACGCAGGCCTATGTAAAAGAAAAGCTGCGCCGCTGGTGCGAGGCCAACCCCCACATTGATGTGGTGCGGTTCACGACCTTCTTCCATCAGTTCACGCTGACCTTTGACGACCAGAAGCGCGAGAAATTCGTCGAATGGTTCGGCTACAGCGCCAGCGTCAGCCCCTACATTCTGGAAAAATTTGAAAAGTGGGCAGGGTACAAGTTCCGCCCCGAGTTCATTGTGGATCAGGGCTACCACAACACGATGTTCCGCGTTCCGAGCAAGGAGTTCCGCGACTTCATCGAGTTCCAGCAGCAGGAGGTCTGCGCTCTTGCCAAAGAGATGGTCGACATCGTCCACTCCTACGGCAAGGAAGCGATGATGTTCCTTGGCGATCACTGGATTGGCACCGAGCCCTACGGCAAGTATTTTGCCTCCATCGGGCTGGACGCCGTGGTCGGCTCGGTCGGCAGCGGCGTTACGCTGCGGATGATCTCCGACATCAAGGGCGTCAAGTACACTGAAGGCCGTCTGCTGCCCTACTTCTTCCCCGATGTGTTCACCGAGGGCGGCGACCCCATCGGGGAGGCCCGCACCAACTGGATGAAGGCCCGCCGCGCGATTTTGCGCAGCCCGCTGGACCGCATCGGCTACGGCGGTTACTTAAAACTCGCCAGCAATTGGCCCGGCTTTATCGACGAGATTCAAAACGTGGTCGGCGAGTTCCGCCAGATCCACGAAAATATGCAGGGCACAAAGTCCTACGTTGCCCCGTTCAAGGTGGCCATCCTCAACTGCTGGGGCGGCCTGCGCAAGTGGATGAGCAATCAGGTGCATCACTCCATTTACCACCGTGAGACCTACTCCGCCGAGGGTGTTCTCGAATGCCTGAGCGGCATGCCGTTTGACGTGGAGTTCATCGACTTCGATGACATCCGCAGCGGCATCCCCAAGGACATCGGCGTCATCATCAACGTCGGCGATGCGTACACAGCCTTCAGCGGTGCCGAGAACTGGATCGACGAAAAGGTCGTGACCGCCATCCGCAAATTTGTGGACGAGGGCGGCGGCTTCATCGGCGTGGGCGAGCCCACCGCCTGCCAGCATCAGGGGCGGTACTTCCAGCTGTCCGACGTGATGGGCGTGGACCGCGAGATGGGCTTCTCGTTAAGCACCGACAAATACAACACCTGCGACCCGCACCACTTTATCCTCGAGGATATTGACACCGCCGTTGATTTCGGCGAGGGCACGAGCCGCATCTACGCGCAGGGCAAGCACTATCAGATCCTGGCGCAGGACGGCGAGTACAGCCAGTTGGTCGTCAACGAGTACGGCAAGGGCCACAGCGTCTACTTTGCCGGGCTGCCCTACTCCCCGCAGAACTGCCGCATTTTGCTGCGCGCCATCTACTACGCCGCCGGTATGCCGGAGGAGATGAAGCACTACTACGTGACCAACGTCGATACCGAGGTCACGGTATTCCCCGAAACGAAGCGCATCGCGGTCATCAACAACGCAGATGCCGAGGAAAAGACAGACCTGTACATCAAGGGGCATCTGATCGACAGCCTGACGCTGGCCCCGCGCGAGATGCGCTGGGTAGACGATGCCGAATAACACCCGATAATTTATGCCCCGCCGTGGGACATACGTTATACAGCCAAAGAATGGAGAAACATTTTTAAGGAGGAACCCCCCATGAAAAAGAAGAATGCAGCAGCCCTTATGGCAGCAGCTATGGCAGCATCCCTGCTGGTCGGCTGCGGCGGCGGTGCCGCTTCCAGCAGCGCAGCTGCCTCTACCGCCGAGAGCACCCCTGCCGAATCCACCGCAGAATCCACTGCCGCCGACACCACCGCTGACGGCGACGAGACCCTGACCGTATGGGCCTGGGACCCCAACTTCAACATCTACGCCCTGAAGCAGGCGGAGGCCATCTACCAGAAGGACCACCCCAACTTCAAGCTGAACATTGAAGAAAACGTCTACAGCGACATCGAGACCAAGCTCATCACCGCTGCCACCAGCGAGGATTACAGCACCCTGCCTGATCTTTTCCTGATGCAGGACTATTCCTACCACAAGATGGTCGCCAACTTCCCCGGTATCTACACCGACCTGACCGACTCCGGCTTAGATTGGGACAAGTTCTCCGGCGGCAAGCTGGCTGATTCTACCGTCGATGGCCACCACTACGGTCTGCCCTTCGACAACGGCGCTTCCGTCATGGCGGTTCGTTCCGATATGATCGAGAATGCCGGTCTGACCGTCGACGACTTCAAGGATCTGACCTGGAGCGAGTTCGAGGAGAAGGCGCAGAAGGTCGTGGACGCCAACGGCGTGCCGATGCTTACCTCCTCCGGCGGTTCCGAGCTGATCATCGAGATGATGCAGTCTGCCGGTGCCTCCCCCGTTGCGGACGGCAAGGTCAACATTGCCGACAACGCTGCCCTGAAGGAATCCATGACCGTCTACAAGGAAATGGTCGACAAGGGCATCCTGGCCGAGTACACCGACTGGGATCAGTACATTGCCTCTATGAACGACGGCAAGGCCGCCGGCGTCATTCAGGGCTGCTGGATCATGTCCAGCATTCAGGCTGCTGAGGATCAGGCCGGCAAGTGGGCCATCGTCAACATGCCTAAGCTCGAGACCGTTGAGGGTGCTACCAACTACGCCAACTGCGGCGGCGCAAGCTGGGCCGTTTCCTCCAACTGCAAGAACACCGAGCTGGCCTTCGACTTCCTGAAGAGCACCTTCGGTTCCAGCGTCGAGCTGTATGACGATCTGCTGCCCAACGCCGGTGCGATCTCCAGCTACCTGCCCGCTGCCGAGAGCGACGTCTACAACCAGCCCTCCGAGTTCTACGGCGGCCAGACCGTTTACAAGGACATCGTTGAGTTTGCAGGCAAGGTCCCCGCATTCGACTGCGGCGCTTACTACTCTGACGTGCGCAGCGCCCTGACCGATGCCGTCACCAACATCGTCCAGAACAACGCCGACATTGACAGCGAGATGCAGAACGCCCAGGATACCGTGGAGTTCAACATCGCTGGCTAAGCAAAACATGACACACACTGTGTCCGGTTACAACTGAGAATTTGCCAAGGGCACGGTTTGCATCTGATACGTCCGCTGCAAGCCGCGCCCTTGCTTTTGTGGCAAAATAGGAGACACTACGATGAAGAAAAAAGGACTGAATATGGAGCAGAAGCGCAGCCTGACGGGTTGGGCCTTCCTGCTGCCGGCAGCACTCCTGATATTTGTATTCTGCTTTTACCCCATGGTGCAGGCGCTGATCCTTTCGTTCCAGAAAGGCACCGGCAGCGCTGTACAGCCTGCGGGCTTTGCCAACTACGTGCGCATTTTAAAGGATGCCACGTTCCAGCAGTGCCTGTTTAACACGATTTTCTATTTCGTGATCCAGGTGCCCATTATGCTGATCCTGGCATTGATCCTGGCGCAGCTGCTCAACAGCCCGGACATAAAGGGCAAGGGCATCTACCGCACGATGATTTTCCTGCCCTGCGCCACGTCGCTTGTCTCCTACTCGATGATTTTCAAATCCCTGTTTGCCAACGATGGTCTGGTCAACCGGGTGCTGTCCACCGTCGGCATCCCCACAGTGGATTGGTTCCAGAACGCATGGGCGGCACGCTGGGTCATCGTCATTGCGCTGGTCTGGCGCTGGACCGGCTACAACATGGTCTTTTATCTTGCCGGTTTGCAAAACATCGACTACTCGATCTACGAAGCGGCCCGCATCGACGGCGCTTCCCCGCTCCAGCAGTTTGTTCACCTGACGATCCCCCTGCTGAAGCCCACCATCCTGCTGACTGCCATCATGTCCACCTCCGGCACGCTGCAGCTGTTTGATGAGTCCGTCAACCTGACGGCGGGCGGTCCCGGCAAGGCGACCATGACACTGACCCACTATATTTATAACATCTCGTTTGTCGAGACGCCCAAGTTCAACTATGCGGCGGCGCTGTCGGTGTTTATCCTTGTGGTCGTGGCAGTGCTGTCTGCCATCCAGATGAAAGTAGGTGATAAGCGTGACTAAGGGTAAAAAGATTCTGGCGCACGCTGTGCTGATTTTGGCCAGCTTCCTGTCTGTGTTCCCGCTGTACTATATGCTGTGCGGCGCGACGAACACCAGCATTGATGTTGTGCGCGGCAAGCTGATCCCCGGCACCTATCTGGTAGAAAACTTTAAGTCGCTGGTTGCCAACCAGAATCTGGGGCTGGCAATGGCAAACTCCTTCCGCAACGCCATCCTGATGACACTCATCACGCTGCTGGTCTGCTCCATCGCGGGCTATGGCTTTGAAATTTACCACGATAAGGCGAAGGACGCGCTGATGAGTGTCCTGCTGCTGGCGATGATGCTGCCGTTCGTGGCCATTATGATCCCCCTGTTCAAGATGATGTCCCACTGGGGGCTTGTCAACAGCTGGGCGGCGTTCGTGCTGCCGTCCATCTCGACACCGTTTATGATCATGCTGTTCCGGCAGGCATCGCGTTCCTTCCCCAATGATATTATTGAAGCGGCGCGTCTCGACGGTTTGAGCGAGATCGGCATCTTCTTTCGGATGTTTGTCCCCATCATGCGCTCTACCTACGGCGCGGCGATGACTGTCACGTTTATGAACGCATGGAACAGCTACCTCTGGCCGAAGATTGTATTCCAAAGCAACGCATCCATCACAATGCCGATGCTGGTCGCAAACCTCAAGAGCGGCTACAGTGTGGACTACGGTATGCTGATGCTGGGCGTTCTGATCTGCACACTGCCCACCGCGATCATCTTCCTCTGCCTGCAGAAGAGCTTTGCCAACGGCATCACGGGTGCAGTCAAGTGATGGACGAACGAACCTACTGCCTGACGCCGGAGCAGTGGCGTCACGCCAAAGCCTGCCTGACGCTGGCAAAGTGCTGGGGGCTGATCGGCGACGACAGCCCCGAGGCGCTGGAACGCCGCCGGGCGGCCAAAAACGCACAGGCGGAAAGAGCGGAGCAGGACGGCAAGCCCGTGTACGGCACGCGGCGCTTCTCTGCCCCTGCCTACCTGCAATATGAGCTGACCCGATTCAAGCTGGATTTCGCGGAGCCGTGCGAAAAGATCCGTGCGCTGGGTATCTGCCCGGATTTCACCGATGCACAGACCCGCGCCTGGTATGACGCGAATCCGGATCTGTTCACGCGGTACGCCGGCGACAGCTTCCCCTATGAGGAAGTAAAGCAAATCATCGAAAAGCGGATGCGGGAGGAGGTGTACGACAGCCTTGTGCAAGACCTATTACGTGGACCCGCAGACAGGCCGTGACACCAACGACGGCCTGACGCCGGAAAAACCGCTGGCCACACTGTTTGCCGTCAACCGGCTGGCCCTGGCCCCCGGTGACACGGTGCTGCTGAAATGCGGCAGCGTGTTTGAAAAGCAGTTCCTGCACCTGCGCTGCTGCGGCAAAAAAGACAGCCCCATCACGATTGCCGCCTATGGCGAGGGGCCCGCGCCGCGCATTGACGCCGACGGGCAGGGGCTTTGGTATCAGGACTATGGCTGCGCACTGGACGCACCCACCCATGTGTACCGCGGGTATGTATCCTCCGCCGTGCTGCTGTATGATGCAGCCTATGTCACGGTGCGTGATCTGGAACTGACGAACCGCGCCGACGCTGTCATCGGCGAGCAATATTCCCAGCCGGATAAGCTGGAGCGCACCGGCGTGGCTGTGGTTGCGAAGGACAGGGGCACGCGCTGCGGCATCACACTGCAAAACCTGCTGATCCATGATGTACACGGCAACGTGTACGACAAGCACATGAACAACGGCGGCATTTACATGACCGCCTTGCAGCCCGCAGATGAGACCGCTACCGGCGCGGCACGCTTTGCCGATGTGCTGGTCGAGGGCTGCTATGTGGCCCATGTCAGCCGCTGGGGAATTGCAGTGGGGTATACCTACGCCCATGCGCAGTTCCGGGGTGCCGAGCTGGCAGAAAAAGCTTTTCTGCAGTACGGTCACGAGAATGTCGTTCTCCGTGATAACTACGTGAAAGCGGCGGGCGGCGACGGCCTGACGGTCATGTACGCCCTGCGTCCGCTGGTCGAGCACAACACGGCAGACTCCGTCGCCTGCGAGATGAACGACCGTGTTTATCGGGAGCCGAGCAATCGCATGGGCAAGGTGGCCGCCGCCATCTGGCCGTGGAAATGCAAGGATGCGCTGCTGCGCTGCAACGAAGCCGTTGACACGCGGCTCAATCAGGACGGCATGGCCTACGATGCCGACTCCGGCGACGGCACGGTGTACGAGCACAACTACAGCCGCATGAACGAGGGCGGCTGCGTGATGTTCTGTTTGGAGGAGGCCATCCACAACACCTTCCGCGGCAACGTCAGCTACGACGACCTCGGCGGCACGATCAGCCCTTCCCAGAACCCGGACGCCCTGCTGGAGCACAACACGTTCTATCTGCGTGACGGCGTGCCCTTCGTGCGCGCCCGCATGGATGGAGGCAGCTACACCGAGAAGGAGGATACGATCCTCCCGCTGCCCTAAAAAGTAAAAACAACCCCCGCCCCGGACGCCGAATCTTTCAGCATCCGGGGCGGATTTTTGTACGCATTTTGCCCGTTCGGGCGGGGTTTGCGCAAATGTCGAATGTATGGTAAAATACAGGTAAAATCAGCTTTTTGGGGGGCATCTTATGGGCATTGTAGTCATCGGTGCGGTTTTTGTGGACATCAAGGGGTATCCGCTGTCCACCTATATCCCGGGCGGGCGCAACGCGGGCCGGGTCGAGCAGGTACACGGCGGCGTCTGCCGCAACGTGGCGGAGGACATTGCCAATGTTGAGCTGCGCCCCACCTTCGTCAGTCTGGTGGACGACACCGGCTCCGGTCAGGACGTCATTGACAAGCTGGCCCGGCACAAGGTCAACACCCGCTACATCCAGCGCATGCCGGACGGCATGGGCACCTGGCTGGCCGTGTTCAACAACGACGGCGATGTCTGCGCCGCCATCTCGAAGCGGCCCGACACGACGCCGCTGACCGCATTATTAAAGGAAAAGGGCGACGAGATCTTTTCCGACTGCGACGGCATCGCCATCGAGTTTGATCTGGAGAAGGAGACCGTCAAGCAGATTTTGCACTTCGCCAAAAAGTACCGCAAAAAGGTCTACGCCGCGGTCTCCAACATGAGCATTGCCATGGAGCGCCGCAGCCTCCTGCAGGAGATCGACTGCTTTGTCTGCAACCAGCAGGAGGCCGGGCTGATGTTCTCCGACGATTACGACCACCTGACGCCGGACGAGATGTGCGCCACGCTGGCCGCCAATGTGCGCAGCGCCAACATTCCCTGCATGGTCGTGACGATGGGCGAGCAGGGTGCCGTCTACGCCCGCACCGACGGCGAGAGCGGCATGGTGCCCGCCAAGAAGGTCGATGTCATCGACACCACCGGCGCGGGGGATGCTTTCTTCGCCGGGACGGTCATCGGCCTGACCTACGGCAAGACGCTGGCCGAGGCCTGCGAGATCGGCAGCCGCCTGGCCGCGTCGGTCATCTGCATCTCGGAGAATGTCTGCCCGCGGTTCCGCCCGCAGGAGTTCGGGCTGGATGTGCCGGTCACAGACTGATTTTTTTCGGTTTTTTGGCACGTATTTCCCTTATTTTGCCATTTTTCCGATTTCGCACATTTTGCCTTTTTAGCAGTTTTCTATCCGCACATTTTCGGCTTGTTTGGCCGTTTCAGTGCATTTCAGTATCGGAATTTTGCGCACAGTTTTTCGAAAATTCAAAATATTTAGTTACTGTATAACCAAACATGAAAACAGACAACCTCATCCCCGCAGCCCCGCTTGACCGGCGGGAGCTTGCACCCGGCGTGCAGCTCTGCTTCACCCGGCTGGACGCGCCGCTCTGCCCGCCCCCGCTGGACTGGCCGCGGCTGCTCGTCTTTGATTTCTGCCGCAGCGGACGACGCGCCATCCCGGACGGCGCACAATATGCCATCGTGACGGAGGGTCATGCCGCCGTCAGCTTTGCTGTGCCCGGCGCCGACTTCTACCTGCCCGGCAGCCAGTACGAGGCGCTGCAGCTTTTCATTGACCCCGACGCCGTGCAGGCGGACAGCTTTTTGACGCTGATGGGGCTGGAAATAGGCGGCATCGCGGATTATTTCTGCCGCGGCGGCGTCCACTGCTGCCCGATGAGCGACGCCATCACGGCCATTGTGGACGAGGTCTGGGACGACGCCGCCTACGCCGCCCCCGGCGAGCTGCGCTATGCCGCCGTGCGGCTGCTGTATGAGCTGCTGCGCCTGCCCGACGAGGCCGACACG
>ERZ772889.1442-NODE-1442-length-21521-cov-145.860104_pt1 | contig 21521 bp, 16 predicted proteins | sample MGYA00512127_ERZ772889 | MGnify/ENA primary metagenome ERZ772889 (study PRJEB29015, sample SAMEA2737689) | human gut metagenome | biome: human gut; feature: human-associated habitat; material: faeces | place: China | collected 2012 ...
GCAGGCGTTCACGGGCGCTTTGCCGCAAGCAATCGCATCCGCACAGCCATCGCAGCCGGGATAGCCGCAAGCGCCGCAGTTCGCACCCGGAAGCGCCGCACGCACGGCATCACGCTTTTCATCCGTCGGAATGGCAAAGGCCTTCTCCGTGCCCATCAGCAGCAGACCGAAGAGCAACCCCATCAGGCCCAGCACAGCTGCCGCAATGAGGATGTTCACAACCGTCATCCGTCTTCCCTCCTCAGCCGATTAAGCCGCCGAAGCCCATGAACGCAATCGCCATCAGACCCGCCGTAATCAGCGCGCCGGGGAAGCCGTTCATCCACTTGGGCATGTTCGCCAGCGCCAGACGCTCGCGGATGCAGGAGAAGAGAATCATCGCCAGACCGAAGCCCGCCGCCGCGCAGAAGCCATTGAACGTGCTTTCCAGCAGGTTGTAGCCATTATCCACGTTCAGAATCGCCACGCCCAGCACCGCGCAGTTGGTGGTGATGAGCGGCAGATACACGCCCAGCGACTGATACAGCGAGGGGGAAATCTTCTTCAGCGCCATTTCCACAATGCCGACCAGCACGGCAATGACGAGGATGAACGCAATCGTCTGCATGTATTCCAGATGCAGCGGCACCAGAATCAGGTGCTGCACGAACCAAGTAATGAAGCTGGCGAGCGTCATCACGAAGATGACCGCCATCGACATGCCCTTTGCCGTGTCGTACTGCTTGGAAACGCCGAGGAACGGGCAGCAGCCGAGGAAGCGGTTCATGACAAAGTTATTGACCAGCAGACCGCCGACAAGAATCGTCAGCAGATTCGCCCAAATGTTGCTCATGCTGCCGCCCCCTTCTTTTTCGACTTATTCGACAGTGCATTGACCAGAATCAGCAGCAGACCCAGCGTGATGAAGCCGCCGGGAACCTGCGTCATGATGCCCATCGGCTGATAGCTGGCGGGCATCACCTGCAGACCAAAGAACGTACCGTTGCCCAACAGCTCACGAATGACGGACAGCAGCGTGATGGCGAAGGTGAAGCCCAGCCCCATGCCCAGGCCGTCCGCAATGCTCAGCACCGGCGGATTCTTTGACGCGAAGGACTCCGCACGGGCAAAGATGATGCAGTTGACAACAATCAGCGGGATAAACATGCCCAGCGCCTGCGACAAATCCGGCAGGAACGCCTTAAGCAGCATGTCAATCATCGTCACGAAGGACGCGATGATGATGATGTACGCCGGAATACGCACGCTGTCCGGGATGATGTTGCGCAGCAGGCTGATGAACAGATTCGAGAAAATCAGCACAGCCGTAACCGCCAGACCCATGCCGATGCCGTTCATGCCGGACGTGGTGATGGCCAGCGTCGGGCACATGCCCAGCATCAGCACAAACGTCGGATTCTCCCAAATCAGGCCGTTCAGCAGGACACTCATGAAGGTTTTCTTCTGATTAGCCATGCTTTTTCACCTCCCCAAACGGATGCGGCGCGGTGAAGCGGTCAATCAGGGGCGTGCAGACGTTCATGAACAGAATCGCGAAGGAGCAGCCTTCGGGGTAGTTCGCGTAGGCACGGATGATGAACAGCAGCAGACCGCAGCCAATGCCCATGATCACGCGGCCGGGCACCGTCACCGGGCTGGTCGCATAGTCAGTCGCCATGAAGAACGCGCCGAGCATCAAGCCGCCCGCAAACACCTGATAAATCGCCATTTCAGCGCCATCCTTAATCAGGTAGCAGACGAACACGGTCGCGATGAAGGACACCGGGATGCGCCAGTCGGCAATCTTGCGGACGCACAGGTAAATGCCGCCGACGAGAATCGCCAGCTTGCAGGTTTCGCCCAGCACACCGCCGCAGTTGCCCAGCAGCAGATCCATAAAGTTCACGCCGGAAACGCCCTTGCTCAGCAAGCCGAGGGGCGTTGCGGAGGTCGTCGCATCCACGACGAAGTTGGACTGCGGATAGCTGCTCATCAGCGCAGACCAGCTGACGAACAGAATCGCACGCGCGGTCAGCGCCGGGTTCATGAAGTTGCTGCCGATGCCGCCGAACATTTGCTTGACGAGGACGATGGCAATCACGCCGCCGACCACCGCCAGCCACCACGGCGCGTTCGCCGGGAGGTTGTACGCCAGCAGCAGACCCGTCACGACGGCGCTCCAGTCGCCAATCGTCACTGTCCGCTTCGTCAGCTTTTCCCACACAAATTCAGATAGAACACAGGTTGCCACGGACACGCAGATGAGCATCAGCGCGCTCCAGCCGAAGATGATAACGCCCGCAATGCCAGCCGGCAGCAGCGCCAGACAAACCTCCTGCATGATGCGCTGCGTGCTGCTATGGTCGCGCAGGTGGGGCGAGGAGGTCATCACAAGATTATTCTGCATGGTGTTATGCCTCCTTCTTGGACTGCTCTTCAGCAGCCTTCTTTGCAGCTTCTGCCGCGGCTTTCTTCGCGGCTTCCGCCTTCTTGCGGGTCGTAATCACCTTTTTGCCCTGACGGCAGGACTGCGTAAGCAGGCGCTTGGCGGGGCAGACGAAGGTGCACGCACCGCATTCGATACAGTTCATGATGCCGTACTTTTCGGCTTCGTCATAGCGGTCGGCGCGGACGCAGCGGTCAAGCAGCGTCGGCATCAGCTGCATCGGGCAGGCGCGCAGGCAGCGGCCACAGTTGATGCAGGCGGATTCCACCGGGTCAACGGCTTCTTCGCCCAACACAAGCACGCCGGACGTGCCCTTCGTGACCGGGATATCCGTGCGGGTAATCGCCATACCCATCATCGGACCGCCGCTGATGAGCATCCGTGCGCCAGACTGCATTCCACCGCAGGCTTCCAGCAGCGTGTCGATCGGCGTACCGACGCTGACGAGGAAGTTGCCGGGGTTGTTGACCAGCCCGCCAACCGTCGTCACGCGCTGCACGAGCGGACGACCCTCGCGAATCGCCTGCTGAATGGCATACACCGTGCCGACGTTGCTGACCACGCAGCCGACATCCAGCGGCAGACCGCCGGTCGGCACCTTGCGGCGCGTCAGGGCATACACCAGCTGCTTTTCACCGCCCTGCGGATAGCGGACGGGCAAATCATGAATCGTGATGCCTTCGACGTTCTTCGCCGCGGCACGGAGCGCTTCCACCGCGTCCATTTTGTTGTTCTCCACGCCGACGTGCGCTTCCTTCACGTCCAGCGCAAGCATCATCAGGTGGATGCCGTCGATGATTTCCGCGGGTTTTTCCAGCATCAGGCGATGGTCAGCCGTCAGGTACGGTTCGCACTCCGCGCCGTTAATGACGAGCTTCTCAATCGTCTTGCCCTTCGGGGGCGTTATCTTGACCTGCGTGGGGAACGTCGCGCCGCCCATGCCGACGATGCCGGCTTCGCGGACGATGGTCTGCAATTCCTGCGCGGTCAGCGTTTCCGGGTGCTCTGCCGGATGCAGCTCCACCCAGTTGTTCTGGAAGTCATTCTCGATGACGACGGCGGAAACCGTCGAACCATTCGCCAGCTCGACCGGCTCAATGCCGACGACCTTGCCGGAGACGGATGAATGCACCGGTGCGGACACAAAGCCGCCCGCTTCGCCAATCTTCTGACCCGCCAGCACCAAATCACCCTTCTGCACGATGGGCTTGCAGGGCGCACCGATATGCTGCGAGAGCGGAATCACCACGCGCGCAGGCGCGGGCAGCTCACGAATGGCATTGCCGCTGTTGACGGCCTTGCCGTTTACGCCCTCATGCGGATGCGTTCCGCCGGGAAACATGTGTTTGACAAACACAGAGAAAACCCCTTTCCAAATCCTTTCGCATCCCCTGCCGTGACAGCAGAAAACACATATTCAGACGGAATCCGTCTGAACAGGACACAATCACACGAAATCTATTATATCATATAACAAGGCATTTGGTACAGTGAAAAGTTTGACAAATGTCAGCCAAAGTTTTTTAGTCAATTTCACCATTAGCTATGACTAATATCTTCTTCCGGCAGATTTCCCGCCACATAGAGCATGTGCGCCGCGTGACTCATGGCACTGCCCTCGCTGCCGTCCGCGCCGCCGAGCATTCGCGCGACTTCGCTGATTCGTTCCTTGGGTGAAAGCAGGCGAACACTCGTATTCGTCCGCTCCCCTTCCACACGCTTCTCCACAAGAAACTGGTGCGCCGCCATCGCCGCAATCTGCGGCAGGTGTGTCACGCAGATAACCTGCCGCTTGCGCGCGATCAGCGCCATCTTCTCCGCGACGACCTGCGCCATCCGTCCGCTGATGCCCGTGTCGATTTCGTCGAACACCATCGTGCCGACGCCGCCTTTTTCGGCTTCGAGGCTCTTAATCGCCAGCATCAGGCGCGACAATTCGCCGCCGGAAGCGATTTTTGACAGCGGCTTCAGCGGTTCGCCGGGGTTCGGGGAAATCATAAACTCAATCACGTCGTCGCCGACCGACTGCGGCATGAAAATCTTCCCTTCCGGGCGAATCGCGAACGACACTTGGAAGATGGTGTTGCCCATGCCGAGGTCTTTCAGCTGCGCCATCATGTTCTTCTCAAACTCATTCGCCAGCCCGTGCCGCGCCTCCGTCAGCTGACGGGCCAACTGCCGATACTGCGCCAAGAGCCGCTTATGCTCCGCGCCGGTTTTGGCAACCTGCTCATCCAGCGAAACGTAATTGTCGTATTCCTCCTGCATCTTCTGCTGCTGCGAAAGGACTTCCGCCACCGTTTCGCCGTACTTGCGTTCCATGCGCCGAATCAAATCCAGCCGTGCCTCAACTTTTTCCGCCCGAACGGGGTCGAACTCCCCTTTTTCAGTCAGATCCGCCAGTTCGTAGCCGATTTCCTCCAGCTCATAGTACGCTGAATCGCACCGCTGCGCCAGACTGACGTAGTTTTCGCCGAACGCCGCCAGCGACCGAAGCGCATCCGCCGCTTCCTTCACGCGCGAAAGTACCGTCTCGCTGTCATCGTTCGCTGAAATCGCCCGATGCGCCGCCGCAACCGCTGTCGCAATCTTCTCTGAATGCCGGAAGCGCTCTTTTTCCGCTGCCAGCGTTTCTTCCTCGCCCAGCTTCAACCGCGCTTTTTCCAATTCCTCCAGCGACTTTTTCAGCGATTCTATGCGGTACTGCTTCTTCTCATTCTCCTTGACCAAGCGCGCGTACTGCCGATGGTTGGTGATGAACGCCTGATAGGCCGCGTCCACGCGGCTGAGCAGCGCCTGATAATCGTCGCCGCCCGCAGCATCCAGAAACAGCAGGTGATACTGCGAGTTCATCAGGAACTGCGCCTCGTGCTGCCCATGCACGTCCATCAGCAGTACGGCGATGTCTTTGAGCGCGGACAGCGGCATCACCACCCCGCAGACGCGGCAGAGGTTACGCCCGGAGCGCGTGATTTCGCGGTAGAGCGTTACCGTGCCGTCGAAATCATCAAGTTCCTGCGCCTGCGCCCATTTTGCAACTTCCGCATTGCCGCTGGCATCAAACACCGCTTCGACCCACGCCTTGTCCGTTCCCGTGCGGATGAGTTCCCGCGCGGCGCGTCCGCCCAGCACCAGATTGACCGCGTCCACGACGATGGATTTGCCCGCGCCGGTTTCGCCGGTCATAACGTGCAGCCCTTCGCCGAATTCCAGACTCAGTTCCTCAATCAGCGCGATATTCCGCATTCGCATGGATAGAATCATGATGGATACTCCTTTTCCGTGCCGGGGATAACCATTGCCGTTATTTCATCATTTCCCGGATGCGGCTGGTGACGGTGATCGTCTCCTCGTTCGAGCGGATAATCAGCAGCACCGTGTTGTCGCCTGCCAGCGTCCCCAGCACCTCCGGCCAGTGCATACTGTCCAGCGCTTCCGCCGCAACGTTCGCCGAACCCGACAAGGTTTTCACCACAATCAGGTTGTTCGCCGACGAGACAGACAGCAGCGATTCCGCCAGCATCCGAATGAAACGGTCGGTCAGATTGTTGTCCGCCTGATCGCCCGTTGCGTATTTGTACTTGCCGGAGGGGGTCAGCACTTTCAGCAGCCGCAATTCCTTAATGTCGCGGGATACGGTCGCCTGCGTCACGCGGATGCCCCGCGCATTCAGGGCGCTGGCGAGTTCCTCCTGCGTTTCAATTTCCTGTTTTTCGATGATATCGAGGATTGCCACTTGTCGAACGGTTTTCATATTTCCGCAGCACCTGCCTTTCCATTTTGTGTTATCGGGTCCATTCCGTCAGCTTTTCGCGGACAAGGTTGAAGAACGGCTGGTCACTCGTGCGGATGAGCTGCAGCGTTCGATCGGCACGACTGATTTCGACCACCGCACCGTCATCCAGCTGCGCGTACGTCTGCCCATCGACTTGCAGGCAGGCGCTCTGCGGCGCATCCGACCCCAACAGAAGGCGAATCTGTGCGCTGCCCTGCACAACGGTCGGACGATGCTGCAAACTGTGGGCACAAATCGGCGTGAGCACCATGCAATCCACTTTCGGGGAAATAATCGGGCCGCCAGCGGAGAGCGAATAGCCGGTTGACCCCGTCGGCGTGGCGACAACAAGCCCGTCGGCAATGTAGTGCCCGGCGATTTCACCATCCACCAGCGCCGTAACCGTAATCAGCCGCGCATAGCCGCCGCGGCTCATCACCACGTCGTTGATGGCGTACCAGCTTTGTCCCTTCATCTGCACGGACAGCACTGCGCGTCGCTCTGTCTCGTAGTCGCCGCGGATGAGCTTATCCAGCAGCTTCGGCAGGGCGTCCGCCTCGCCTTCCGCCAAAAATCCGACGCGCCCCAGGTTCACGCCGAGCAGCGCCGCGTCCCACGAAAGCGCATACTGTGCGCCGCGAAGCAGCGTGCCGTCGCCGCCCAGTGACAGAATCACGTCCGCCCGCGCATCCGGCGCATTCAGTGAAGTCACGCTGCCCGACGCAAACGCTGCCAGCACCGCATCTTCCACCAGCACCTGCGCGCCGCAGGACGCAAGCTGTGCCACTACATGATGCGCCGCCGCCATTGCATCCGGCCGATGACCATGAATGACGATGCCAAGTCGCACGCCGTTCCCTCCATCCTGATTCAGTCTGCCGTTTTTTTCACAAACAGCACCCGAAGTATCCCCATTATAACACAAGATGAATATTCATGCAAGCATATACAGAAATTTTAATACCATTTCCAAATGAGAATGCGCACGCAGATGGCGCAGGTGAATGCAGGGAATCGTATTACTTGTGTGAAGACCCCTTTAGCTCCTGATGCGCCTTTTTCACCAGCTCGTGGATGATTTCCGGCGTCACCGGCTCAGTCTCCTGCGTCCGGACGGTGATTTTGCCCAAGAACTCAATGTTGCCCTCCGGCCCCTTAATCGGCGAATAATCAAGCTGCTGCACCTGCCAGCCGATGCTCGGCGCGAATTCCACAATTTCCCGCAGCACGTCCTCGTGCACCTTCGGGTCGTGGATGACGCCTTTCTTGCCGATGCGGTCACGTCCCGCCTCGAACTGCGGCTTAATCAGCGTATAGAACACGCCCTCCTCGCCCATCAGCTGCGCCGCAACAGGCAAAATCAGGCGAATGCTGATGAAGGACACGTCCATCACCGTAACGGTCGGATGCAGCGGCAGCATGTCCGGCGTCAGCAGGCGCGCATTCGTCCGCTCATAGAGCGTCACGCGCGGGTCGTTGCGCAGCTTCCACGAGAACTGCCCGTAGCCCACGTCAATCGCATAGACATGCGCCGCGCCGTTTTGGAGGCAGACGTCCGTGAAGCCGCCGGTCGCCGCGCCGATGTCCATGCACACTTTGCCGCGCAGATCCGCCTGAAAGGACGTAATTGCCTTTTCCAGCTTGAGACCTCCTCGGCTGGCGTAGGGGTTCGACTTGCCGCGGATTTCCAGCTCGTCCTCCGGCTTAATCAGCTCCGACGCCTTGTCGATGCGGCGCGTGCCGACGTACACCTCGCCCGCCATGATGCTGACCTGCGCCTTCGTGCGGCTTTCGCAAAGCCCGCGTTCCACCAGCGCTACATCAGCCCGTTGCTTTTCGCTCATTGATGCTTTTCTCCATTCTTCAGCGCGATGACGATGCGCTGGGTCATCAGTTCCGGCGTCAATCCCAAGTATTTCAGCAGCTGATCACGCCGCCCATGCTGCACGAAGGTATCCGGGATGCCGAAGGACAGCATCGGCGCGGGCAGCCCTTCGCCGGACAGGAACGCGCAGACCACGCTGCCAAAGCCGCCCGTCAGCACATGCTCCTCCATCGTGACGATTGGGCGATTCGCCAGCTGACGCAGCATTTTCTCGTCCATCGGCTTCACACTCCGGCAGTTCACCAGCGCCGCGTGAATGCCGCGCTTTTCCAGCAGGTCGCGAGCTTCAATCGCTTCTGCCACCATCGAGCCGACAGCCAGCAGCGCCACATCCTCCCCCTGCTCCATCATCTCCCATTCGCCGATGCGGAACGGCTTGTCCTGCGCCGGGTAGCGCGCCGACAAATCGACGGATTCACGCCCATAGCGGATGGCGCAGGGGGATTCGTTCTCCTGCGTCCAGCGCATCATGGTGCGCAGCTCATTCAGGTCTCGCGGTGCCAGAATCACCATGTTCGGCACGGGCAGCATTGACGCTAAATCCCACACGCCGTGGTGCGTCGCGCCATCCTCGCCGACCAGCCCCGCGCGGTCAAGCAGCAGTGTCACGTTCAGCTTCGGCATACACACGTCATGTATCATCTGGTCAAACGACCGTTGGAAGAACGACGCATAGACCGCAAAGTACGGCTTCATGCCGCCCGCTGCCAGCCCAGCTGCCATCGTGACGGCATGTTCCTCCGCAATGCCGACGTCCATCATGCGGCGCGGAAAACGCTCCGCAAAGTACGACAAGCCCGTACCCGACGGCATAGCGGCGGTAATCGCGACGATTTTTTCATCCGTTTTCGCCATTTCGGACAGCGTTTCCGCCATCACTTGCCCATAGGACGGCAGCGTTCCCTTCTTGCGCGCCGTACCTGTTTCCACATAGAACGGCGGCGTGCCGTGGAATCGCTCCGGCTTGTCCTCCGCCGCGCTGTATCCATATCCTTTTTTTGTGAGCACATGCACGACAACCGGCTCATCCAACTGTTTGACGGCCTCCAATGTGTGCTCCAGTGCCTTGAGATCATGCCCGTTAATCGGGCCGAAATAATGGAAGCCAAGGCTGTTGAAGAATCCCTCTTGATTTTCGCGCACGAACATGGACTTGACGCTCTTTTTTGCCCACGATAAAAAGTGCTGAAGCGGTTTTCCGACTACGGGCAGGCAGGACAAGCCTTTGCGGATGACCCGCTTCGTGCTTGTCCACCCGCTGGAGACGCGCAAATCCGTCAGATGCTGCGAAAGCGCCCCCACGTTCGGCGCAATCGACATTTCGTTGTCATTCAGAATGACAATCATACGCGTATGACTGTCACCCGCGTCGTTGAGCGCCTCATAGCACATGCCGCCGGTCATCGCGCCATCGCCCACCAGCGCCAGCACATGGTGATGCTGCCCCTGCAAATCGCGGGCGCGCGCCAGCCCCAGCGCTGCGGACAGCGCGGTAGAGGCATGACCCGTCTCGAACACATCATATTCGCTTTCGGAGCGCTTCGGAAAGCCGGACATGCCGCCGAAGGAACGCAGGGTGCAGAACGTGCGGTAGCGCCCCGTCAGCAGCTTATGGACATAACTTTGATGCCCCACATCGAAGACGATTTTGTCCTCCGGCATGTTGAACACGCGGTGAATCGCCATCGTTAATTCTACCACGCCCAGATTGCTCGCCAAATGCCCGCCGCGCTTGGAAATGGTCGTGACCAGTTCTGTACGAATCTGCGCGGCAAGATCGTTCATCTCCGCATAGGACAAACCTTTAATGTCCTGCGGCGACTTGATATCCTCCAATCGCAAGCATTTTCCCTCCTTCATGGATTTTGCATTTGTGTTGATTGATGCTATTTCTCAGATAAGAATGCGCAAGCAGATGGCGCAGGCGAATGCAGGAAATAGTATTAGAATTTGCTGCCCTTGCTCCCCTTTGCGCCGCCGAGCGAAACACCCTTCAAAATGTCGGAGGAATAAGCATAATTGCGCATGTTGCGGTCTTCGTTCGCCTTGCGCGCGCAGTCCACCATGCGGTCAATCAGCTGCGAATACTTCACGCCCTTGTTCTCCCACAGGTAGAATGCCAGCGAGCCGGGAATCGTGTTGATTTCAGTAATGTATACCTGCTCGGACGCGCGGTCAAACATGTAGTCGATGCGCACAACGCCCTTGCAGTCCAGCATCCGGAAAATATCGCAGGACATTGCCTGAATCTTATCGCGCAGGCTGTCCTCAATCGGCGCGGGCAGCACACGGTGCAGGCTCGCCATGCCCTTCGAGCCGCCATTGGCAAGATACTTCTCCTTGAAATCGAGGAACTGCTGACCCGACAGCGGCATCTCAATCGGGCTGGCCTCCACGTCGCCATCATAGCCCAGTACGGAGCAGTTCAGCTCAATCGGGTGATCCAGCCCCTTCTCAACCAGCACGCGGCGGTCATACTCAAACGCCAGTTCAAGGCTATCCGTCAGCCCTTCGCGGTCATCCGCACGGCTGACACCGATAGACGAGCCGAGGTTCGCGGGCTTGACGAACACAGGATAGCCCAGTTCCTTCTCCACCTTGTCCAGCACGGCGTTTTTGTCCTGCTGATACATGGCGCGCGTGAACCAGCAATCCGGCAGACACGGCAGCGTCCCCGCGCCGCGGAAGAACTGCTTCATCATGATTTTGTCCATGCCGATGGCGCTGCCTGCCACGCCCGTGGACGTGTACGGCAGATTCGCCAGTTCCAGCATTCCCTGCAGCGTGCCGTCCTCGCCGTTCAGCCCGTGCATAACGATGACGCAGACTTCCAGCCGCGCTACCATGACCTGCGTTGGATGTCCGAACAACCCCTTGCCGGGACGGTTCGCCAGCAGCGCGCCCGAACCCGCCGTCACGTCCAGCGCAACGGCTTCGATGCCCGCTTTGTTCGGGTCAAAGGGCGTGTACGTCTCGATGCGGCGGAGCGCATTTCCCGTATACCAGACGCCGTTTTCGCCGATATACACCGGGATGACGTCGTACTTCTCGCTGTCCACATGGTTCATCAGCTGCACCGCGCTGATGATGGATACCTCGCGCTCACAGCTGCGGGAACCGAAAATCACACCAAGCTGAACCTTTGCCATAACAAAAATCTCCTTGCCTTTACGGAATCTCTGATTGATTCGGCAGAGCTTCCTTACGTTTCAGAATAGTGATCCGGAAGATCGTTTTCAAACATTGCAATGTCGCCGGGACGCCCAATCTGCCGCAGGAGCACCGTCGCTTCGTCGAGGCTGGCGACGACGTGCAGATTTCCCTGCGGGAAGCCCGCTGCGAGCAGCCCTTCGGCAATCGGCTGCGTGTGTTTCTTGCCCACGAGAATGGCGATATCCGCGTTGCCGCAGATTTTCCGCCCAAATTCGCGGTTGAACGCCGCTTCCTGTCCGCCCAATTCGACCATACCGGGGGTAATGATGATGCGCCGCGCTTGGAACGCCCCCAGTACCTTCACCGCCGCTTCCGCGCCCTTCGGGTTGGAATTGAACGCATCGTCAATGATGGTGATGCCTGGCGACGGAATCAGCTGCAAACGGTGCTCCACCGGCTGCAGTTTGCTGATGCCGCGTGCTACTTGCCGCATGGTCAGCCCCAGATGGAGCGCCACCGTCGCGGCAAGCAGGATGTTCTGGATGTTGTGTTCCCCCAGCAGGCGCGTTTCGCAAGCAATTTCCTCCGCCGACGTATGCAGGACGAATCGGCTGCCTATCGGGGAAACCGTCACATCCGTTGCCCACACGTCCGCGTCCGGGCTGTAATGCAGGCAGCAGAGGCGCTTTTCTTTCTCCGTGCGGTCATAGAGTTCACGGCAGATTGCGCCGTCATCCGGGAAAAAGCAGCAGCCATCCGCCGGAACAGCGTCCATCAATTCATATTTCGTATTTTTGATGCGCTCCAAGGTGTGGAAGGTGTCCAAATGCTGCGGACCGACGCTCGTCAGCACGCCGTAACGCGGATGCACCAGTCGACACAGTTCCTTGATATCCCCGACGTGCCGTGCGCCCATTTCCGCCACAAACACCTGCGTCGCAGGCGTCAGGCGCTCACGGATGATTTTCGTCACGCCCATTGGCGTATTGAAGCTGCTCGGGGTAATCAGCGTCTGATACTTCTCCTGCAGAATCGTGCCGAGAATGAACTTGACGCTCGTCTTGCCGTAGCTGCCGGTAATGCCGATTTTGATGACGTCCGGGCGCGCCGCCAGCTTCTTCTGCGCGTCGCGGAAGTACATTTCGCTCACAAGCTTCTCAATCGGCCACGCCAGCAATCCGCCCAGCGCCACCCAGAGCGGCAGCAGCAGCGGCAGCAGCCCGCAGAAGTACACTTTTGTCAGCAGCGCCACCGGCGTGCAGAGCAGCGTATAGACAACGCCCATGACAATGTACGTCCGCTTGACGCGCATCGTGACGACAAACGGCTTTTTCGCCTTCTTCTGCTGGAAAATCGACCGGCACCACCAGCCGCCCGCGACCGCCAGCGCCGCATTCACCAGCGCCAGCAGGATTTTGCCGACGCTCATGTCCAGCATCCGGTCAATGCTCCGGTATGCCAAATACAGCAGCGTCAAGTACGCCGCCAGCGTGATGCCGGGCAGCAGCGCGCGCTTCCAATTGCGCCGCAGTGTCCGGAAATAGCCGGGAAATTGGTAGCTTTCCAGCTGGAAATCATGCATCAGGCTCCGTTGTGCCAGCAGCATCGCCAAGGCAGTCGCCAACGCCGGAAGCCATTTCAGAAAGTTAATCACCTGATTCACTCCTGCCCCATCCAAATCAGTTTAGCAGAAACTGACGCACAATCGTCTGAAAGCGCGTCGCCTGCTCCAGATATGCGAAATGCGTGCCGCCTTCCAGCACCACCAAACCGCTGTCGGCAATTTCCTTTTCCATCTGCTGCCCCATCCACAGCGGCGTTTCCGCGTCGCGGTCGCCCCAGATGAGCAGCGTCGGGTTCTTGATATGCGAAAGCAGCGCACTCTGGTCATAACCCACGACCTTGACGAACGTCTTGCGCATTTCCGGCGACAGGGCGGCATAATCCCGCGATCCGTACTTCTGCACGAGATTCTCCTGCCACTTGTCCGGCAAGCTGCCGAAGAGATGCGTCTTTTTCGCTACACCGACGAGCTTTTTCAGCCGCTGATACCGCTGCGACTTTTTGCTCTTTTCGCTGGATAGCTTCGGCCGGATGCCCGCCGCGCCTGTCAGAATCAGCTTTTCAAAACGTTCCGGATGGTCGGCGGCGAGCTCAATCGCCACGCGTCCGCCGAAGGAATGCGCAATCACGCTGCACGGCAGGAAGTCGAGCTTCATCAGCAGTTCCAGCAGATTCGCGGCGAAATCCGGCACACCCCACGGTTGCGGCGGAAATCCGCTTTCGCCATGCGCCGGAAAATCCACCCGAAGCACGGTCATGTCCGGCGTGAGCGCATCGCTAATCCCCGCCATCAGCTTTTCCGAGCAGCCCCAGCCATGCAGCAGCACCACTTTTCTTTCGCCGTGGCCGCTGATTTCATAATGGACGCGGACGCCCTGAAGCGTCATTTCCACAAAACGCATCTCCTTTTCAGCCGTCGATTCGCCAAATGTATCGGCACTTGACGGCGCTGATTTCCCAGCGGTCGCGGATTTCCTGCGGCACGGCCACGGTTCTTTCCAGCGTGCAGCCCAGCCCCAGGCACGTCTTGCGGCTCGCCCAGTTATCCGGGTCAGTCGTGATGACGACGCTGCTCTTGCCGTGCAGGGCAATCAGCGGACGCAAGAGCGCACAGGCGCGGCGCGCGTAGTGGTTGCCGCGATACGGCGGGTCGACATGATAGCCGATATGCCCGAAATAGTACACACAGGGGCTTTCCCCCATCCGCAGGGAGATGCGTCCAACTTCCCGGTGCGTCCCGTGCGGCACAATCATATAGTCATACACGCGGCCGAATCCCATTTCTTTTTCCGGCGGATAGAGCCGCAAGGGCAGCAAGTCAATCACGCCATCGGAAAACTCAGCACGCACTCTGCGAAACAGCATCCTTACACATCCTGTATCTGCACCTGCGGAAGCAGGGCAGCAAAATCATCGGGGCGAATCAGCTGCGTCCCCTCGGTCATTACCGACGCACAGCCAGCCGCCGCGCCATACGCCAGCGCATGGCGAACGTCCCCTGTTTTCTCCAAGCCAGCCATCACACCGCCGACCATTGCGTCGCCCGCGCCAACGGTGGACTGCACCCGAACCGGAATCGCCGGGGTAAACATGGCGCCGCTTTCCGACACCCACAACGCACCCTCTCCGCCGAGGCTCACGAGCACATTCTGCGCACCCATTTCAAGCAGTTCCAGCGCTGCCTGATGCACATCCGCCATCGTCGGCAGCGGACGGTTCATGGCGGCTTGCAGTTCACTGCGGTTCGGCTTGACAAGGAACGGACGCGCTGCCAGCCCCGCCATCAGCGCCGCGCCGCTCACATCCAGCACAAACAGGCGCTCCGGCAGGGAGAGCATCAGGTCGCGGTAATACTCCGGCGGACATTCCGGCGGCAGCGACCCTGTCAGGACGACATACTGCCCCGCAACTGTCTTTTCCGCCAGCAAGTCCGAAAACGCCCGCTGATTCTCCGCATTGACCGGCGCGCCGGGTTCGTTCAGCTCCGTCACGCCCGTGCCGTCCTGCGGGACAATCTTCATGTTCGTGCGCACGTCGCCGTCCACGGGCAGGAAAACATGCGTCACCTGCTCGCCGTCCAGCTTGCGGCGAACCGCGTCAATGCCGTTTTTGCCCGCGCAGCCGAGGACGCAGGACGCAATGCCCAGCCGGTGCGCAGTAATGGCGACATTGGTGCCCTTGCCGCCCACATCCTGCCGCGCGGAGAGGACACGGTTCACATCGCCCACCGTGAAGGAACGGAGCGACACCGTGCGGTCAAACGAAGGATTCAGGCACACACAAGCCAGCATGGGCAAACCTCCCCATCATCAGCAGTCCATCCCATTATATCATGATTCCCCGCATGATGCAACCTGACGCGGAAAGAAAAAGGCTGCCCCGTATTCGCTCGGAGCAGCCAAATGGACTCATTCCTTAATGCTGTAGGCATTCAGCGCGTTCTGCATCGTGATCTGTGCAAACGCTTCCAGCGGAATTTCGCGCAGCGCGGCAATTTTCTCCGCCACATAGCGCACGTTCGTCGGCTCATTTCGGCGGCCGCGGACGGGTTCGGGCGCAAGGTACGGGCTGTCCGTCTCAATCAGGATGCGGTCAAGCGGCACATTCACCGCGGCTTCCTGCAATTTCGGCGCTTTCTTGAAGGTCACAGGCCCCGCAAAGCTGATGAAGTACCCCAGTTTCAGGTACTCCTTCGCAATCTCCCAGCTGCCGGAAAAGCAGTGAATGATGCCGCCGGTCAGATGCTTCCTGTGGCGCTTCATGATGTCCAGCATGTCCTGATGCGCATCGCGGATGTGGTACGCCACGGGCAGCGACAATTCCCACGCCAGTTCCATCTGCGCCTCGCAGACCGTCATCTGCGTTTCGCGCGGTGACAGGTCATAGTAGTAATCCAGCCCGATTTCGCCAATGGCGACGACTTTCTCTTCCTTCGACCAGTCCGCCAAGCGCTGCAAATCATCCTCCACGAAGCCTTTCGCTTCGTGCGGATGGATGCCGATGGCGGCATAGCAGCCCGGATGTGCCGCTGCGAAATCCGCGCTGTGCCGGGAGGTCGCCATGTCCGAGCCAATCACGGCATACCGGGTGACACCTGCTTCCGCCATGCGGGTCAGGACGTCCTCCCGGTCGTCGTCGAACTTCGGCTCATCGACATGGCAATGAGAGTCAAACAGCGCCATCATCCGATGATTGCACCGTCCTCCACGCCCTCGCCGACGCTCATCAGGCGCAGATTATCCTCGTCATCGACAGCGGAGAGAATCATGCCCTGACTTTCGATGCCCGCAATCTTGCGCGGCGCGAGATTCACGACCGCCACGACCTGCTTGCCGACGAGGTCTTCGGGCTTGTAATACTTCGCGATGCCGGAGAGAATCGTGCGTTCGCCGTCCTTGCCGAAGGAGAGGCGGAATTGCAGGAGCTTGTTACTCTTCTCCACCTTCTCGCAGGACAGCACGCGCGCCACCTGCATCTTGCACTTGCAGAAATCATCGAAAGCGATTTCCGCCGGGAAATCAGGCGTTTCGTGCTTCTTTTCCGCCTTCTTTTCGGGCTTGGCGTCAGGCTTCTTTTCTTCCTTCTTCGGCTCTTCGGCGGGTGCGTCGCGTTCGATTTCCTTCTGGATGTCCAGACGCGGGAACAGCGCCGCCCCCTTATGCACCGTCAGGCCTTCCGGCAGCACGGCAAACGGCTTGCAGACGGAATCCCACGTCTTGAGCGCGTCGTCGGTCACGCCCAGCTGCTCGAAAATGCGTTCCGGCGTGCGCGGCATAACGAAGCCAATCATCACGGCGACGCGGCGGACGCACTCTGCCAGCGTGTACAGCACCGTCTTCAGGCGCGGCTGACCTTCTTCGCTGCGGCCCAGCACCCACGGCTGCGTCATGTCGATATACTTGTTGCAGTCGCTGATGAGCTTCCATGTTTCCACCAGCGCGTTGGAGAACTGGAAGGCGTTGACGTAGTTCTCCACCTTGCCGGAGAGCTGCTCCGCCTCGTCCCAGATGGGCTTGTCAACAGCTTCATCCACCGCGTCGATGGCGGGAATCGTGCCGCCGAAGTACTTCTCAATCATCGCGACCGTGCGGGAGACGAGGTTGCCAAGGTCATTCGCAAGGTCGGAATTGATGCGCGTCAGCATGGCTTTGAGCGTGAATTCGCCGTCCGAGCCGAAGGGCATTTCGCGCATGAGGAAATAGCGTACAGCATCGGAGGAATAGCGGTTGCACAGCACGACCGGGTCAACGACGTTGCCGACGCTCTTGCCCATCTTCTTGCCATTGATGACCAGCCAGCCGTGGCCGAACACTTGCTTGGGCAGCGGCAGCCCCAGCGCGTGGAGCATAATCGGCCAGATAATGGTATGGAAGCGGACAATTTCCTTGCCGACCAGATGGACATCCGCCGGCCAGTACTTCTGGAACAGCGCGTCATTGTCCGTGCCGTAGCCCAGCGCGGAAATGTAGTTGCTCAGCGCGTCAATCCAGACATACACCGTGTGCTTCTCGTCGAACGTGACCGGGATGCCCCACTTGATGGACGTGCGGCTGACGCACAGGTCTTCCAGCCCCGGACGGAGGAAGTTGTTCAGCATCTCGTTGGCGCGGCTGGCGGGCTGGATGAAGTCCGGATGCTCCTCGATGTACTGAATCAGCCATTCGGCGTACTTCTGCAGGCGGAAGAAGTAGGATTCTTCACGCGTCTTTTCCACCGGGCGACCGCAGTCCGGGCAGCAGCCGTCTTTGAGCTGCAATTCCGTCCAGAAAGATTCGCAGGGCGTGCAGTACCAGCCCTCGTATTCAGACTTGTAGATGTCGCCCTGATCGTACAGCTGCTTGAAAATCTTCTGCACGCACTTGACGTGGCGGTCATCGGTCGTGCGGATGAAGTCGCTGTAATCAATGTCCATCAGCTTCCACAGATCCTTGATGCCCGCGACAATCTTGTCCACATACTCCTTCGGCGTGACGCCCTGTTCCTTCGCCTTGCGCTCAATCTTCTGACCATGCTCGTCCGTGCCGGTCAGGAAATAGACGTCATAGCCTGTCAGCTTCTTGAAGCGCGCCATCGAGTCCGCCGCCGTGGAGCAGTAGGCGTGACCGATGTGCAGGTTGCTGCTGGGGTAGTAAATGGGTGTAGTGATGTAAAACGGCTTCTTGCACGATTCACACATGAGTTCATTCCTCCAATTGCTGTTTGAGAGAAACGATAAAAAACCGCCCCTCCCGCATTTTTTGCCGAGGGGCGGAGAATTTTCCGCGTTGCCACCCTGATTTATCACTCATCCTGCGGATAACGGCGCGACCCGCCGCACCTTACTTCAGCCCAAAGGCGTTCAGGTGCGCGATGCTCCGGAGCCATGTTCCCGCGGATGTCCCGGCTGCTTCTCACCTGCCGCAGCTCTCTTTGCGCATCCATCCACGGTACTCTTTCCATCATTGCAGAGGATATTATAGCGTCATTTGGGCATGGTTGTCAAGGGCAAATTTCAGCTGTGCTGCTGATACCAAGTGTAGTCGTATCCGTAATCGCCCTGCTGATTTCTGGCGGACAGTGTAAAACGCACGACGGCGTTCTGCCGCAAGGTCATTTGCAGCGTGCATTCGCCGTTTTCCGCCGCAAGCACCGCCGTATCCGCCGCCGGCTGACCCGCCTGACGCAAAAGACGCAGCTGATTTGCCGTCAGCGAACGCGGTTCGCCCAAATCATGCCATACCTTCAGCGGATTGCACGTCACTTCATCCACCGTCTCCGTCGTCAACGTCTGTTCGCCGCCCGCAGGCAGGGCAATCGTCACGGTCAGCTCGTCGCGGTCGGTGCGGCAGAGATTCCACAGCACGCCTTCATACGAGCCGTCGTCCTTGCGGACAATCACGCTGTGTTCGTCGCGGTGCACCGGCGTTCCGTGCAGATGGGAGAAGAACGCGAAGCTCCACAGCGTCGGCTTGGCAATCTGCCCGTTGGCAATCAAGCCGAATCCACCGTGGAAGGGCATCGGCGGCACGCCCTGCTCCTCGAACACATCCCCGAACGTCCAGTAGGAATACGACGCCGCCACGTCGCCCATCCGCGCCAGCACACCCGCCATGTACGCCGCATTCAGGTTCGTGTCATGAATCGGGCAGAACGGGTTGTACGACGTGTTGAACTCGGTGATGTGCATCTCCATCCCGCGGTATTCCGGGAAGCTGTCGATAATGTCGCGCGTCTCCTGCATTTCAGCGAGGAGGCTGTCCACCGTGCGCATTGTATGATAGAGATAGCGCCCGCGGTGTTCCGGCGTTTCGCCCATGTAGGCGTGGCGCGACACGAAATCCAGCGGCAGCTGATTCTCCTTGCAGAATTGCAGGAAATTGCGCACCCATTCCTGCGACGTCGCGCCGCCGCAGATTGCCGGGCCGCCGACGCGCATGTCCGGCAGCACGTCCTTGACTGCCTTCGCCGTCACCGCATACAGGTGATGATACTTTTCTTCATCCGCATTTTCCCAGAAGCCCGCCAGATTCGGCTCGTTCCACACCTCGCACGGCCAAGTGGACACTTCGTCTTTCCCGTAGCGCTGCGCCAAATGTGCAAGCGTCGCCTGAACCATCGCCGTCCACTTTGCGTCATCCTGCGGCGGCGTAACGTTGCCCTTCCAATAGAAGATGGTCTGCGTGCCGCTCGCCATTTTTTCCGGCATGAAGCCCAATTCAAGGAACGGCTTCAAGCCCTGTGCGCGGTAATCATCCATCACGCGGTCAAGGTAGGTGAAATTGTAGCCCTCGTGCCAATTTCCTTCCGCATCCTGATACGGCTGGTAAATCGCCATATCGTCGCTGAACAGCCCGTGACCGCGGATGTGCGTGAACGCGCATTCCGCCTGCGCCATCGCCAGCTGCTGCTGATACTCCTGCTGGAGCGCCAGCCCCATGCGACCTGTGCCGATGCAGAACGCGGTGTTGTTGTTGAACTTCGCCTGACTATCCGCCGCTATGCGGATGGAATCCTGTTTCATGGTATTTTTTCTCCTTACAGTCCTGATTTTGCCCAGTCGAATACGAGCACTTGATCATGCGGCAGCGTCGCCTGACAGGTATCAATCTGCTCATACGGCGCGATATTGACCGGTTCCGCCGCGCGGAGGTTGCCATCCGTCAAGGCGTTGAAGAAGTCGTCGAACATCCAGCGGTCATAGAGCGCCTCCCGGTGCGGACAGAGGACTTTCTCAAACGGCAGCTGCTGGATGCCGCGCATGTTGCTGCGGTATTCCCGAAGCCCCAGCGCCTGCGGGAAGAAGAGCCATGTGCAGGGGTTCCAGTCGTCGCCGGACAGCAGCAGCTTCCGCTCCGGCACATACACCACCGCCGAACCGGGCGTGTGCCCCGGCGCTTCGATGATTTCCGCTGTTAATCCGCCCAAGTCAATCACACCGGGCTTCATCACCTTCGGCAGTGGAATTTCGCCCGCGAGAAACGTTTTTTCATCCACCGGCAGGTTCTTCCCGATTGCCTGCGTCAGCACCCGGCGGCGCATCTCGTCGTTCGTGAACATGCGCCAGTCCGCCATATCCGCTTCCAGCATGTACGTTTCCGGGAAGCAGCGTGCCCCCATCGCGTGGTCATGGTGGTTGTGCGTCAGGAACACCGTCAGCGGTAAATCCGTCATGTGGCGCATGAAGTCCGCCACATCCTCAATGCCATAGCCCGTGTCAACCAGCATGGCGGCGTTTTCGCCCTCCAGCAGCGTCATGCAGACGCCCATGCAGTCCACAATATGCCACACTCCCGGCATCACCGCGTGAACCGTAAAGGCCATTTTCGGCTCATCCTTTCCATCTTGCCGCCTGAAAAAACGGCGTTTTTTGCACAATTCGACGCACAGTTGTGTTTTTCCTGTCACCCAGTCAACTTTTCGCCAAATTTCTTCCTCTTTTCTGGTTTTGGGTTGTGCAAGTCGGCGAAATATGCTATACTTTTAGTAAAATACGTTACAGGAGGTATCCTGTTTATGGCAAATCAATGGCTTTCGTGGCTTCCGTTTTTACCGGCTGATGTCCCCGCCGATTTTGCGTCCCCGCGCGAAGTCGCCGCGTTCGAGCTTGCGCAGGCACTGCCGACGCTCTCCCCGAACCTGCACGTTTCGCTTGCCGAGGATGATTCGCTGGGCGAAGGGTTCCATGCCGTGCGCAAAGGCGACGACGTGACGATTTCCGGTGGCAAAACTGGGCTGCTGTACGGCGCTTACCGGCTGCTGATGGCGCTCGCGTCGGGTGCGGCATTGCCGGAGGATCATTCCTCTGCGCCGCAGTACGCGCTGCGCATGATTAACTGCTGGGACAACGCCGACGGCAACGTCGAGCGCGGATATTCCGGGCGCAGTCTGTTCTTCCAAGGCGGCAAGCTGACCTACGACCCCGCGCGGATGCGGCAGCTGGGGCGTATGATGGCGTCCGTCGGGCTGAACGTGCTGTGCATCAACAACGTCAACGTGCACGACCCGGCACAGCTGCTGATTGAGGACGATCTGCCGGATCTGGCGAAGCTGGCGGCGATTTTCCGCCCGTTCGGCGTGCGGCTGATGGTTTCCATCGACTATTCACAGCCGATGCGCCACGGCATCCCGACGGCTGATCCGCTGGATGAACGCGTGCAGGCGTGGTGGAAGCATCAGGCGGAAGTGGTGTACGCCGCGATTCCCGATCTGGCGGGCTTCCTCGTCAAGGCGGACAGCGAACA
>ERZ772889.1444-NODE-1444-length-21521-cov-3.642178_pt1 | contig 21521 bp, 18 predicted proteins | sample MGYA00512127_ERZ772889 | MGnify/ENA primary metagenome ERZ772889 (study PRJEB29015, sample SAMEA2737689) | human gut metagenome | biome: human gut; feature: human-associated habitat; material: faeces | place: China | collected 2012 ...
CCTTTGCAAGTATTGGGTTTTCAAATACACCCATAGGTCCATTCCATACAACTGTTTTAGCAGTTTTAACTGCTTCTGCGAATTTCTCACATGTAGCTGGTCCAATATCAAGTCCTTCTTTATCAGCTGGAATTGCATCAGCTGCTACAACAGATACTTCGATCTCAGCATCGATAGGATTTGGGAATCCGTCTGCTACTGTTGTATCGATTGGAAGATATAAATTCTTTCCTAATTTCTCTGCTTTTGCCATCATTTCTTTACAATAGTCGATTTTTTCATCGTCTACTAAAGATTTACCAACTTCTAATCCCTGTGCTTTTAAGAATGTATAAGCCATTCCTCCACCGATGATCAGTGTATCACATTTTTCAAGTAAGTTATCAATTACTTTTAATTTGTCAGCAACTTTCGCTCCACCTAAGATGGCTACCATAGGTCTTTCTGGATTATTAACCGCATTTCCTAAGAAATCGATCTCTTTCTGCATTAAATATCCTACAACGGCTGTGTCAACATATTCTGTTACACCAACGTTTGAGCAGTGTGCTCTATGAGCTGTACCAAACGCATCGTTTACAAATACATCACAAAGGCTTGCAAGATCTTTGCTGAATGCTTCACCATTTTTAGTTTCTTCTGCTCTGTAACGAGTATTCTGAAGAAGTACTACTTCTCCATCTTTCATAGCAGCTACTGCTGCTTTTGCATTATCTCCGACAACATTGTCATCTGCTGCAAATTTAACTTCCTGTCCTAACAGTTCGCTTAAGCGTACTGCTACTGGTGCTAAAGATAATTCTGGTTTTGGTTCTCCTTTAGGTTTTCCTAAGTGAGAGCAAAGGATTACTTTTCCACCGTCAGAAATCAGTTTCTTGATTGTTGGAAGTGCTGCTACCAGACGATTTTCATCTGTAATCTGTCCGTCTTTTAAAGGCACGTTGAAATCGCAACGTACTAAGACTTTCTTTCCTGCTACATTAATGTCATCTACAGATTTTTTGTTTAACATGTTTCGTTTTTCCTCCTAAGATTGTATGCCATAAGGCATATCTTAATTGATCAGGGTTTCTCAATCCTTGATTAAAAATAGGGGCCCGGTCCAAAAGACCGGACCCCTTATCTGAGTCTTATTACACTGTATAATTACAGGCCTGTCCTCATTCCAATATCAAATTAAGCTAATTCAGCAAAGTATTTGATTGTTCTTACCATCTGGCTTGTGTAAGAGTTTTCGTTGTCATACCAAGAAACAACCTGTACTTCTGTTGTTCCGTTGTCAAGCGGAAGTACCATTGTCTGAGTAGAATCGAAGAGAGAACCAAATCTCATTCCTACGATATCGCTAGAAACGATCTGATCTTCGTTGTATCCGAAGGATTCGTTAGAAGCTGCTTTCATAGCTGCGTTGATCTGCTCTTTTGTAACGTTTCCTTCAACTACTGCTGTAAGGATTGTTGTAGAACCTGTTGGGGTTGGTACACGCTGAGCGGATCCGATCAGTTTGCCGTTCAGTTCTGGGATAACCAGACCGATTGCTTTTGCAGCACCTGTGCTGTTCGGAACGATGTTAACTGCAGCTGCACGAGATCTTCTCAGATCACCTTTTCTCTGCGGTCCGTCAAGTGTCATCTGATCACCTGTGTAAGCGTGGATTGTGCACATGATACCGGATTTGATCGGTGCAAGATCGTTAAGAGCCTTAGCCATTGGTGCAAGGCAGTTTGTTGTACAGGATGCAGCGGAGATGATTTTATCTTCGTTTGTAAGTCCTTCATGGTTTACATTGTAAACGATTGTCTTAAGGTCATTTCCAGCCGGAGCGGAAATAACAACATGTTTAGCACCTGCATCAATATGAGCCTGAGCTTTGTCTTTGGATGTATAGAAACCTGTGCACTCGAGAACTACGTCTACACCGATTTCTCCCCAAGGAAGTTCTGCAGCGTTAGCTTTTGCATAGATTTTGATTTCTTTTCCGTCAACTGTGATGGAATCTTCTCCTGCTACTACTTTGTCAGCCAGAGCATATCTTCCCTGAGTTGAGTCATATTTTAATAAGTGAGCCAGCATTTTCGGGGATGTAAGGTCGTTGATAGCAACGATTTCAAATCCTTCTGCTCCAAACATCTGACGGAATGCCAGACGACCAATACGGCCAAAACCATTAATTGCAACTTTTACTGCCATGATAAATTCCTCCTATGAAATAAATGGTTGATTATGGCGTTTGTTAAAGAAACGTCAACCTATTGCATATTGTATCGAATCTCGTACAAAAATTCAAGGGGATTTTATAAAAAACATCAGAAATTTCTATTTAAAAGGAAATGAAACCATAGCATATGCGATTTTTGCATGCTATAATAATGTCAATCCATACAAAGGAGGATACAAAAATGTCAAATCAGATCTTATGGGACTGCCATATGCATTCTTCTTTTTCTGCTGACTCAGACACATCTATGGAAGATATGATCCGCGAAGCAATCTGCCGGGGTCTCACCGGCATCTGTTTCACAGAGCATCTGGATCCTGATTACCCACCTACACCGGATAATGAAATATTTGAGCTGGATCTTGATGGATACAGAGAGACTCTTTTTAGACTCCGAGAAAAATATCAGAAGGAACTACAGATTCATTTCGGTATTGAGCTTGGCCTTCAACCACATTTGAACAGTTATTTTCACAAGCTTTTGAAAACCATGCCGTTTGATTTCGTAATTGGATCTTCTCATATTGTACACGGATATGACCCTTATTATAAAGAATATTTTAAAGGGCGCGAAGAATCTGCATGTTACCGGGAATATTTTGAATCCATTCTCGAAAATCTGCATGCATTTTCTGAGATGGATGTATATGGACATATTGATTATATTGTACGCTATGGCCCGAATCAGAATAAATACTATACTTATGAACGTTACCAGGATATTCTTGATGAGATCCTGCGCACCGTCATTGCCAGGGGACGGGGAATTGAGCTGAATACCGGCGGTTTCCACTACGGCCTCGGAGAGCCAAATCCCTGCCGTGCAGTCTATCGCGAACTTGGTGGTGAGATCATCACTGTCGGTGCTGATGCGCATGGACCGGAAAAGATTGCCTATGATTTCGATAAGGCTGCTGCAATACTTGCAGACTGCGGTTTTAAGTACTATACTGTATTCCAAAACCGTAAACCGGAATTTGTCAAATTATAATTTTCAGATAAAGATACAAAAGGAGGAGATCCATCATGGCAAAAAAACGTCTTCAGAAAAAGCGTGAAGCTGCCAAAGCTTCTGCTTTCCAGGCTGCTGCTGCGAAAGCAGAAACCCCGAAAATAACTACAAAAAAAGTTCAACCAATTAAGGTTGAAACAACAAAGACTGAACCTGTTAAAGTCGAGACTAAGAAAACAGAGCCTATCAAGGTTGAAACAAAGAAAGTCGAACCTGCTAAAGTTGAAACGCAAAAAGCTGAAGCTGTCAAAGTTGAAACAGCTAAGGTCGAATCAGCTAAGGTTGAGACTAAAAAAACAGAGACTGCCAAAGTCGAAACTACAAAAGCTGAACCAGTCAAACTGGAAAATAAGCGTGATGATGATCACATCTATCGTGAGCGTCTTGCCCGTCATCTGGACGAGCTGAAATGGCTCTACTGTGAACTGTATCAGGATAACCCATATGTCACAATGCATCTCAATGATCTTCTCAAAGTTCTGAAGAAATTCTATGATATGAGAAATGATGCCCTGAAAGAATCTGATCTGAATCGCGAAAAAGATCCGACATGGTATAAACGCAACGATCTCACCGGTATGATGATGTATGTCAACGCTTTTGCCGGTACTCTTTCCAATCTGGAATCCAAACTGGATTATATACAGGAATGCAATGTCAATTATCTGCATCTGATGCCACTCCTTGACTCCCCGAGGGGACGCAGTGACGGTGGTTATGCAGTTGCTGATTTCCGGAAGGTTCAGGAAGAACTTGGAACCATGGATGATTTTGCAGCACTGACTGCTGCCTGCCATAATCGCGGCATCAACGTCTGCCTGGACTTCGTCATGAACCATACATCCGAAGACCACGAATGGGCAAAACGCGCCCGTGCAGGAGAAAAAGAATATCAGGACCGTTACTTTTTCTTTGATAATTATGATATTCCTTCATTATATGAGCAGACCTGCCCGGAAGTGTTCCCGACAACTGCACCTGGCAACTTCACCTGGCTGGAAGACCTTCATAAACATGTTATGACTACTTTCTATCCGTATCAGTGGGATCTGAACTACCGCAATCCGATCGTCCTGAACGAAATGATCTTTAACATGCTGTACCTGGCTAACCAGGGTGTAGATATTGTCCGTCTGGATGCTGTACCATATATCTGGAAGCAGCTTGGGACGAACTGCCGTAACCTGCCACAGGTTCACACCATCGTTCGTATCATGCGTATGATCTGTGAGATCGTATGCCCTGGCGTTCTTCTTCTCGGAGAAGTTGTCATGGCTCCTGAAAAAGTTGTTCCATATTTCGGAACTGTCGAAAAACCAGAATGTCATCTGCTGTACAACGTTACGACTATGGCAAGCACATGGCACACAGTTGCAACAAAAGATGTCTCCCTGCTTCGCCGTCAGCTGGATATCATCTCCGAACTTCCGAGAGATTATGTATTCCAGAATTATCTGCGTTGCCATGACGATATTGGATGGGGACTGGATTATGAATATCTTGAAAACTTCGGTATTCAGGAAGTACCTCATAAAAAATATCTGAATGATTTCCTTACAGGAAAATATCCAGATTCTTTTGCACGAGGAGAACTTTATAATGATGATCCGCGTCTTGGTGATGCAAGACTGTGCGGAACAACAGCTTCTCTCTGTGGTATTGAGCGTTTTGGATTTGAAGGAAATCAGGAAGGTGTGGACAGAGCTGTCCGTTATGATATTACACTGCATGCATTCATGCTCTCTCAGTCCGGTATCCCGGTAATTTACAGTGGTGACGAGATCGGTCAGGTGAATGATTATTCTTACAAAGATGATCCGGAAAAATCCGATGATTCACGTTATCTTCACAGAGGAAAATTCGACTGGAAGCTGGCTGAAAACCGTCATGATCCTGCTACTGTACAGGGCAAACTTTTCCCTGTGCTTAATAAACTGGAGCATATCCGTTCAAGCCATGGTATATTCAACAGCAATGTGCCAATTCATACCATTGACACCTGGGATAATTCCATTCTTGCCTTTGTACGTGAGAATGATGAAGAAAAATTTATCGGAATCTACAATTTCAGCGAAAATGATAAAGTTGCATGGATTAATGAAGAAGATGGTATGTACACAGATCTTATCTCCGGACGTGAGATGGAAGCCAAAGGTGTGCAGATTCCTGCCTTCGGATGCTATTGGCTGTGCAGAAATAAACAATAATTTTTAAGTACATAAATATTTAAAAAGGCTCCGGTCAGATTGACCAGAGCCTTTTTATTCGAATTCCTATTCTATTTGCGTAATTTATCAATAAATGCAGTAAATTTTCCTGGGTTTTCTTTATCCAGAGAACGTGCATAGATTCCCTTCAGCCAGACAGTGATCACATCGATCAGTACCGGTGCAAAGGTCATCAGTATGAATACCAGGATGATCATTCCAAAATCCAAAGAACCAAGAGAAAGCAGTTTCTGGAAAATAACGGCCGCCGCAAAGAATATAAACTGCATACCGTAAATGATCGTCTTACGATAGGTATTCAGTGGTGCATAAACGGTCTTCAATGCAGCCATATAGTTCCATCCCGTAACAAGAACACAGGCTGTATTCAACATTTCTGTGGAATGATATACATTCTGACAAACGAGCATGACCGCAAACACACACGATGTAATCGTGAGTGCTGCCGGAAACGCATTGATAAATACATGCCTCAGGAACGTATGATCAATCTTCTCGTAATTGTTTTCCTGTGCAAGCAGGAATGTCGGAATACCTACCGCACACGCGCTGATCAGTGACATCTGGATCGGTTCAAACGGATACGTATTTCCAAAGAAGATCGTCAGCAATGACAACATAACGGAAAACATCGTCTTGATCAGGAACATGGATGCCGCCGTACGGATGTTGTTTACGACTCTTCGTCCCTGATTTACAATATGCGGCATAGATGCAAAATTTGAATCCAGAAGAACGACATTTGCAATATTCTTTGCAGCATCACTTCCCTGTGCCATGGCAATACTGCAGTCAGCCTCTTTCAGGGCAAGAACATCGTTGACACCGTCACCAGTCATAGCTACTGTATGTCCCTGGGACTGCAGTGCCTGAACCATCGCTTTTTTCTGCTGTGGCGTCACCCGTCCGAACACGCTGTACTCTGCAACTGCATCCTGGAGCATCTCATCGGATGTCAATGTCGTCGCATCTACATATCTGTCGGCATTTTTAAGTCCCGCCCGCTTTGCAATCGCTGCGACCGTCACCGGATCATCACCGGAAATGACCTTAAGATCTACCTCCTGGCTTTCAAAGAATGCCAGTGTATCTGGTGCTTCCTCTCTGATCACATCTGTCAGAAGCATCAGTGCAAGCGGTTCCAGTCCCTCTGGAAGTTCTGTCCCTTCTACCATCTGGGAACTATGCGCCAAAACCAGTACTCGAAGCCCGTCTTCAGCATATGCCTGACATCGTTCTGTCAGCTCCTGGTTATCTTCTGGAAACAGGAACTGTGCTGCTCCCATCAAATATGTGCCTTTTTCTTCAAAAACGGCACCACTGTATTTTCTGTCGGAAGAAAATGGAATCACATGTTCCAGTGTCATACCCTGCTTTGCCGGAAAACGTTTACGCAATGCATCGATCGTTGCATTCTGATCTTTGAGTACGTACATCATATTGCACATGATCTCGCCGACTTCGTCCATAAATGCCGGACCTGCGTCTGTTTCATCTGCCGAAACCTCAGTTGCAGAAACTTCTGTTATTTCTGTATCGGATACTTCGGCTGCCTGTACTTCTGTCTGTCTGGATTCCGTATCCATTTCTGTCAGTTCTGCTGATTCCGTAATCTCGGCCAGTCCTGCATCGACTTCCGCATCCGTACTCTCATCTTCAGAAACTCTGTAAGGCTCCACACGCTCCACGCACATGGTTCCTTCGGTGATCGTACCAGTCTTGTCCAGACAAAGTGTGTCAACTCTGGCAAGCGTCTCAATACAATAGAGCTCCTGCACCAGTGTCTTCTTATTAGCAAGGACAAGTGCTCCAAGTGTCAGTGCAACGCTGGTCAGAAGAACAAGGCCTTCCGGGATCATACCAAGGACTCCGGCTACCATACTTACGATAGAATCCTTAAATGTATCTCCGACAATATAGTACTGCTTGTAAAACAACAACGCTCCAATCGGTACAATAATGATACTGATCACCTTCAGAATCGCATTCAGAGAATTCTTCAGTTCTGAATTGTGACGTTTGAATTCTTTTGCCTCACTGGTGATCTGGGCTGCATAGTTGTCCTTTCCGACATGGATGATCTGACAGTTTGCCTCTCCGGAAGTCACAAAACTTCCGGAAAAAAGCTCATCTCCCACATTCTTGGGAAGATTGTCTGATTCACCAGTCAAAAGAGATTCATTGACCTCTACACTGCCTTCAAGCACCCTCGCATCTGCCGGTACCTGATCACCGTTCTTGAGACAGACCACGTCATCCAGTACCAGTTCTTCTGTCGGAACGGTCCATTTCTGTCCTTCACGGATAACAACTGATTTTCTCGCTGTAAGGATTGCCAGCTTATCGATTGTTTTCTTGGCACGTATCTCCTGTGCAATACCGATCAGGGTATTGATAACAATGATACATACAAAAAATGCATTCTTATAAGAGCCAACCAGAAGTACAAGCACCAGAAGTACAAGGTTCAGAAAGTTGAAAAATGTCAGTGTGTTTTCTCTTATGATCTGCTTATAGGTCCGGGTATTCGGATTCTCGTCCGCATTAACCTTGCCTTCTGCGATTCGCTCATTTACCTGTTCATCTGTAAGTCCTGTCAACATTTCACCTCACAATTTACTGTTTGCTACAAATTAATATTTCCAAACAGCATTCTCTATTTTACCGTTGGCATTCTCCCCCTCACAGCCGAATTTATTAATATTCTTCTTCCTCTTCACCCTCACTGATGTCAGACTTTGGTTTGTCCAGTCCCTCGATCACGATTCCATGTTTCTGTGCATAATCCCACAGTGCAGCATGGATTGCTTCTTCTGCAAGAAGTGAGCAGTGTACTTTGACCGGCGGAAGTCCGTCCAGAGCTTCCATAACGGCTTTATTTGTGATCTGCATTGCCTCTTCGATAGTTTTTCCTTTTACCATCTCTGTTGCCATACTGCTGGTTGCAACAGCAGCACCACAGCCAAATGTTTTGAATTTGCATTCTTTGATGATATGAGTCTTATCATCGATATCAAGGAACATTCTCATGATATCGCCACATTTAGCGTTACCAACGGTTCCTACACCACTTGCGTTTTCGATTTCTCCTACATTTCTTGGATGCTGAAAATGATCCATAACTTTTTCACTGTACATAATATAACTTCCTCCTGTTATTTTCTTCTTATTTTCTTCGGTCTATCATCGTCTGCCCTTGATAAACACTTTTATTTATTACTGCTGATGTTTCTTGATAAAATCTTCATATAATGGAGACATACTTCTCAGATACTGTACAATTTCTTTCAGTTTATCTACTGTAAAATCAAGATCTTCTTTTGTTGTCTCATCGCTTAAAGTAAGTCTCAGAGAGCCATGTGCAACCTCATGCGGTACACCGATCGCAAGAAGTACATGAGACGGATCCAGAGAACCTGATGTGCATGCAGATCCACTGGAACCGCAGATGCCGTTCTGGTCAAGCATCAGAAGCATAGATTCTCCTTCAATGAACTGGAAACTTACGTTTACATTATTCGGAAGACGTCTTACTTTGTCACCATTCAGTCTGGAATATGGAATCTCAGTAGTCAGGCGATTGATCAGGTAATCTCTCAGCTCGATTTCCTTAGCAGTACGTTCTTTCATAGTTCTTACTGCACGTTCTGCTGCTGCACCATATCCAACGATTCCAGGAACATTCTCTGTACCTGCACGACGTTTACGTTCCTGTGCGCCTCCATGTACAAAGGACCTAATCTTGACACCTTTACGAATATAAAGGAAGCCGATTCCTTTCGGTCCATTAATCTTGTGTCCACTGGAGCTCAGCATATCAATGTTGTATTCATCCACATCGATCGGTACCTGGCCAAATGCCTGAACTGCATCTGTATGGAACAGGATGCCATGTTCTTTGGCAATACGTCCAATTTCTTTGATTGGCTGAATGGTTCCGATCTCATTGTTTGCAAACATTACAGAAATAAGGATGGTTTCCGGTGTGATTGCTTTTTCCAGTTCATCCAGACGGACAACTCCATTCTCATCCACATCAAGATATGTGATCTTTGCTCCTCTTTCTTTTTCCAGATATTCACATGTATGCAGAATAGCATGATGCTCGATTTTGGTTGTAATAATGTGATTACCTTTGGATTTGTATGCTTCAAAGGTAGCCTTAAGTGCCCAGTTGTCTGCCTCACTTCCGCCTGCTGTAAAATAAATATCTTCTTTTCTGGTATTCAGTGCATCTGCAATCTGCTGTCTTCCTTTTGTTACAGCCTCTTTGCTCTTCTGTGCAAAATCATAGATACTGGAAGGATTTCCATAATATTCAGAAAAATACGGAAGCATTGCATCAAGAACTTCCGGAGCAGTTTTGGTTGTTGCTGCGTTATCCAGATATATTAATTTACTCATGTTTTTTCCTCCTGCTTAAAAAATGAAATTTTACATTTTTTCCTGTTGTTTTTTCCGGCTTTCTTCAATCAACTGATCCAGCATCATAGTATCTACCGCCTGTGTGATACTGTCGTTGATTCGTTTCCACACATATTTCGTCACGCAGATATCGTGATTCTCACAGGTGCTCTCATCTTCCATTCCGGAACACTGTGCAGCCTCCAGACTTCCCTCCAGAACCCTCAGGACATCACCCACGGAAATCTCTGCTGCCGGTCGTCCCAGCCGGTAACCACCACCGGCACCTCTGGTACTATCCACCAGACCAGCCTTCTTAAGCTTCGCCATAAGCTGCTCCAGATAGCTGTCTGAGATATTCTGTCGGCTTGCAATACTCTGAATGGAAACGGCTTCTGTTTCACAATGCAGACCCAGATCAATCAATGCTTTGAGACCGTATCTTGCCCTTGTTGACAGTTTCATCCACTCACCTCTTTAATTCCTAGTGTTTTCGTCGGATTTATTTCAAGTCATACTTTAGCAGAAACACTCTGTTCTGTCAAGGAGGTTTTCTGCATATACTGTCAAAAAAGCCACAGGACGTTTTTCATGTCGAAAGAACGATTTTTCAAAGGAACTTTCCTTCTGACTTCTGCTGGCCTGATCAGCCGTATTATGGGCTTCTTTTATAGAATATTCCTTTCACATACCATTGGTGCAGAAGGAATCGGTCTGTATCAGCTGGTTGTTCCTCTGCAGCATCTGGTTCTTGCCATGACCACCTTCGGGATTCAGACAGCACTCTCCCGCCTGATATCCTCTCACACGGCACTTGGAGAAAAAAAAGAAGCGCAGGACTGTTTCCGCATTGGTACCTTTCTTGCTCTTTTTCTCTCCGGCATAGCCGCATGGAGCATTTTTACTTTTTCTGATTTTTTTGCTGTACAGATTTTAAAGGAACCGGCTACTGAATCACTGATTCGCCTGCTCGCCCTAAGTTTTCCCTTTGCTTCCGTCCATCTCTGTGTTAATAGCTACTATCTTGGACTGAAAAAAGCTTCTTTTCCCGCTGCCACACAGATTCTGGAACAGGTCGTCCGTATTTTTTCCACCTGCCTGCTCTGGCAGATCTGTCTTTCCCGCAATATTGCTGTCACCGCAATGATTGCAGTTGCAGGAAGTTTTCTCTCAGAACTTGCCGCTGCTCTGTGTTCTTTTATCTGTGTAAGTCTGAACAGTTCTGTATCTTCACATCATATAGAAAAACCTGTGCAAAAAATATCTGAGATCGGGCATATGGCACTTCCCCTGACTCTGAACCGGCTTCTTCTCTCTGTACTGGCCGCCATCGAAGTTGTATTGATTCCCCAGTGTCTCCGTATGTATGGTCTCTCTCCATCCGAAGCTTTGAGTCTCTATGGAGTTTTTACCGGAATGGCTCTTCCCTGCATTCTTTTTCCTTCTACCGTTACCAGCTCTGCATCTGTCATTCTGATGCCCTCTGTTGCGGAAATGCAGGCACTTGGACACCGCAAAAAAATCCGCTATATCACACGTACCACCTGTACTGCCTGTATCCTTCTCGGATCTTTATGCACCACCGTTTTTTACTTTGGGGGAAATTTTGCCGGAACCATACTTTTCCATAATACAGATGCCGGACTCTACATTCGTACACTTTCATTTATCTGTCCGTTTCTTTATACAAATATTGCACTTACCAGTATTTTGAATGGTCTGGGAAAAACCGGAACAACACTCGTTCACAGTGTTCTCGGGATTCTTCTCCGAATCTCTTTCGTAATATTTGCCATCCCCGTCCTTGGTATACGTGGATATCTGTATGGACTTCTGCTTAGTGAAATTCTGCTCAGTCTTTTACATATTTATGCACTGTATCATATGGAATTTTAGCAATTACACATGGTAACTTTATAAAGTTTTGCGTTAAATATATAACATTTCTATCGACAACCACTTTTTAATCGTTTATAATGAACGCGATATGTCCGATGCTGTCGGACAAACGGGGAATGCCCCGCATATGCAATTATGAATATACCATTATGTCCGGTAAATTCCGGATGCGAGGAGGAAAATATGGGATTCACTTTTTTAAAGAAACTGCCTACACCTGCTGAGATCCGCAACCAGTATCCCATCGATGCTGCAATTCAGGAACTGAAAGCAAAAAGAGATCAGGAGATCCGTGATGTCTTTACAGGCAAATCAGATAAATTTCTTGCAATCATTGGTCCATGTTCTGCCGATAATGAAGATGCTGTATGTGATTATCTTCTTCGTCTGCGTAAAGTGCAGGATAAAATCGCAGACAAAGTTCTGATCATTCCACGAGTTTATACAAATAAGCCACGTACTACAGGTGAAGGATACAAAGGTATGGTTCATCAGCCAGATCCTGAAAAAGCACCCGATATGCTTGCCGGGCTGATTGCCATTCGTAAAATGCATATTCACGCAATTCAGGAAAGCGGTTTCACCTGCGCAGATGAAATGCTTTATCCGGAAAACTATCGTTATCTTTCCGACATTCTCTCTTATGTAGCTGTCGGTGCCCGTTCTGTTGAAGATCAGCAGCATCGCCTTACCGTCAGTGGTATGGATGTGCCTGCCGGCATGAAAAACCCGACCAGCGGTGATTATAGCGTTATGCTGAACTCTGTCGTTGCTGCACAGGGTTCTCATCGTTTCATTTACAGAAGCTGGGAAGTTGAAACAACTGGTAATCCACTTGCACATACCATCCTTCGTGGTGCTGTAAATAAACATGGAGAGGCTATCCCGAACTACCATTACGAAGATCTTCGTCTTCTGTGGGAAAAATATCAGGAAAAGAATCTCCAGAACCCGGCAGTTATCGTAGACACCAACCACTCCAACTCCAACAAAAAGTATGAGCAGCAGGTTCGTATCGCCAAAGAAGTTCTCCACAGTCGTATGGTCGATCCTGAACTTCATAAACTGGTAAAAGGTTTCATGATTGAAAGTTATATCGAACCTGGCAATCAGAAGATTGGCGGAAATCATATTTATGGAAAATCCATCACAGATCCATGTCTCGGATGGGAGGAATCCGAAAAACTGCTTTACACAATTGCAGAAATGTGTTAATTACTAAGAACGCCAAAAGGCAGAGTCGTTTACCTGACTCTGCCTTTTTAATGTCTGGGATGTGCTTTCATATACACATCTCTCATTCTTGCTACATTCATTCCCAGATAAATCTGTGTAGAAGAAATATCCGAATGTCCAAGCATTTCCTGCACGCTTTTTACATCTGCTCCGTTCTGCAGCATATGTACCGCAAAGGAATGGCGTAATGTATGTGGTGTAATATCTCTGTGAATTCCGGCATCTACCGCATATCCTTTCAAAACTTTCCAGAATCCCTGTCTGCTCATAGATTTCCCCGAACAGTTTGTAAATAAAGAGGATTCTTTTTTGTTCTTAACAAAAAAGCCTCTGGAATGCTCCATATATTGCAAAATTGCATTTCTGCTCACATTGCCGATTGGAATGATCCGCTCTTTTTCTGAATCATGGCAGATCACATATCCCATCTGCAGATTAATATCTGTAATCTGTAAATGGATCAGTTCACTGACTCTCATTCCTGTTGCATACATCAATTCCATCATAGCATTGTCCCGAATACCCTTAGGTGTGTTCAGGTTCGGTTGTTTTAGCAGCCTGTCTACTTCTTCTACCGACAGAATTTCCGGCATTTTTTTCTCTAATTTTGGCGGCTTTAGTGTTTCAGACGGATCTTCCTGCATTTTCCCTGTTCTTATCATATAATGATACAGTGCTCTTATTGATGCAATATTTCTGGAAATTGTAGATAATGCCAGATTCTCCTTCTGCAATTCCTTCAGATAACCTTGTAGATCCGTCTTGGTAACTTCTGAAAAATCCATAATCTTCTGATTACGAAGATATCGGGCCAGTTTTTTCAGATCACGCTCGTATGAAATCTCCGTGTTCTGCGATGCCTTCTTTGCCTCTCGCATATACGCAATAAAATTTTCTATTACTTTTTCCATTCCCATTACTTCCCGTATTATATTAAAAATTTATCTTCCCCAAATGTATCTGTATTATACTTGCAATTTTACATAAAATCAAATCTTTTTTCTGTGCTAAACCCTTTTAAAATCAGGCTTTTCCGTGTTTTCTACAAAATATCGCAGATTTATTGTCAACCAATACTATATATGGTAAAACAACCTTTAAAATATTTTCAAATTCTGTATTAAAATTTTCATTATGACCGGATTGCAGTAAACCTCTGACAGAATTCCAGCACACAGGACAACTGCACATATCAGCATTTTCACTATATAAGTCGATACCTGTCCCGAAAAAGAGCTATGGTTTTTCCAAATTCTCATCGAATATTCATATACATTCTTACTTACAGCAAAAAAACATGGTACGTAAATAATAAACTGAGGAAACATCAGTCCTATGCCGATCAAACCACCGTGAAATCCGAACTGAAGGATTGACATGGTCATCAACATACCCATTCCTATTCCCAACAAAATCATTCCACCTACCGCAACCAAAACCCCAAATATCGTCAGGCCACTGCCAGCAACAAGAAGAAACAAACCTCCCCTCATTCTCAGCACTTTCCAGAAATACTCTCTGCTCCCTTTTTCTGCATAAATTCCCATAAGATATAATGCAGATACTGTATTTTGTTTCCACTGCATTTTATATATCAGATTCGGAAGCACAATCCCAATGACACACCCAATAAAAAACAGATAATAAGCCGGTAATTCTCTGTTTTTATTTACTGATAGTTTTAGTTTCATCTCCTCACCCCATACCAGTCTACGGAGTTTTTCTCAGACTTAGAACATAAAAAAAGGATATGACACTTCTCAGTATCATACCCTTTCTGAACTTCTATGTCCCCGAAAGATTACTTCGCATAATCTACCGCACGGCTCTCACGAATCACATTAACTTTAATCTGACCCGGATATTCCAGTTCAGCTTCGATCTGTTTGGAGATATCTCTTGCCAACAGAACCATATCTGCATCTGTAACCTGTTCCGGTACTACCATTACACGAATTTCCCTGCCTGCCTGAATAGCAAAGGACTTGTCGACTCCCTTAAATTCATTTGTAATGTCTTCCAACTGTTTCAAACGGTTTGTGTAAGTCTCAAGTGTCTCTCTTCTTGCACCCGGCCTTGCTGCTGAAATTGCATCAGCTGCCTGAACAATACATGCAACAAGAGATTCCGGTTCCACATCTCCATGGTGAGACGCAACTGTATTGATGACAACTGCGGATTCTTTGTATTTCTTACAAAGATCTACGCCAATCTGAATATGTGAACCCTCTACCTCATGATCGATAGATTTACCGATATCATGAAGCAATCCGGCACGTTTTGCCATACGGACATCTACACCGATTTCTCCGGCGAGAATTCCTGAAAGCTGTGCCACCTCGATAGAATGTTTCAAAGCATTCTGTCCATAGCTTGAACGGAATTTCATACGTCCAAGAAGTTTCAGCAGTTCTGGATGGATACCGTGAACACCAACATCCATTGCTGCGTTCTCACCATCTTCACGAATCTGTGTTTCTACTTCTTTCTGTGCTTTCTCTACCATTTCTTCGATTCTGGCCGGATGAATACGTCCGTCAACGATGAGTTTCTCCAGAGCCACTCTGGCGATCTCACGGCGAATCGGGTCAAAAGCAGATAAAACGACTGCTTCCGGTGTATCATCAATGATCAGATCAACACCTGTCAGTGTTTCAAGAGTACGAATGTTACGTCCTTCACGTCCGATGATTCTACCCTTCATCTCATCACTTGGAAGCTGTACAACAGAAATTGTAGTCTCTGCGACATGGTCAACTGCACATTTCTGAATTGCATTTACCACGTACTCTTTTGCTTTCTTGCCAGCTTCTTCCTTGGCTCTGTTTTCCAGTTCCTTGTACATTCTGGCAACATCAACTTTGACATCATCTTCTACACTTCTGAGTAACTCGTCTTTTGCCTGGTCGGAGGTCAGACCGGAAATTCTTTCCAGTTCCTGTACTCCTTTTTGTTCAAGTTCGTCTACTTTCTTTTCTCTTTTTTGTAACTCAGCAACTTTTGCTGTGCACTCTGCCTCACGCTTCTCTACTGCATCCGCTTTTTTATCAACCGATTCCTCTTTTGATAAAACACGTCTTTCGTATTTCTGCAGCTCGGATCTTCGTTCCTTGGTTTCCTTCTCAAGTTCATTTTTCGTTCTGAGGGATTCTTCCTTTACTTCCAATAAAGCTTCTCTCTTCTTCGTCTCAGCAGTTTTTAAAGCTTCATCTATGATGCTTCTTGCTCTGTCTTCTGCTGTGCCAACAACTTCAGCATCTTTTTTAGCTTTGTTGTTAACCGCAACCTTGCAAGTAAGAGGAACCGCAATAAGCAGTGCGACCGCTACAGCGACAATTGCTACAATAATTGTAATTGCCACAGGAGCACCTCCTTATTTAGTTTTCATTGTACAAATACAACAATACAAGTTTAGCTGTTTTTAGGATTTATGTCAAGTTTTTCTACATAATTTTTAACTCATAACTGTTCAGGTACAGAACCATTATGAGATATCCATTTCTTCCAATACGGAAAAAATATCTCCGGAGCGAAAACCACGTCGTGCCAGATACCCATACAGCCGTCTCATTTCCCTCTCATCAAGGCTGCTACCTGGAGCATATTTCTTCTCTACCATCTGCCGAAGGAGTTTCCTTTCATCCGGCATCTCCAGTTCTGCCGCTTCGTCCCATGCACTCTGGATCGTCTGACGGTCAATCCCTTTCTGCTGTAATTCCTGGAATATCTTCTGGTGACTCTTGTCATGAATCCTGTACATAATATAATTCGTCGCATATCTCGCATCATTTACATATCCATAATCCTTCACATATGCGACAGCATCTGCTGCCAGAGCTTCCGAAAAGCCGGCACGGAGAAGCCGATCATATAATCCCTTCTCCGTGCGGTCCATATGTTCCAGAAGCTTCAGTGCTTTCTTACGAACTTCTTTCTGCTGCTGTTCCATATCTGTCATTCAATTATTCCTGCTCTTCTTCTGCATCCTGCGCTGCCGGATTCTGCTGTGCAGCCTCCTCTTCTGGAAGAAGATGATACTGGATTCTTACCTGTTTTTCGATTTCTTCACAGATTTCCGGATGATCTTTCAGGAAAATCTTCACATTCTCTCTTCCCTGTCCGATACGCTCTCCATTGTAAGAGTACCATGCACCACTCTTATTCACCACATTGCATTCTGATGCAAGATCAAGAATCTCACCTTCTCTGGAAATGCCAGTACCAAACATAATATCAAACTCAGCCTGTTTGAACGGCGGAGCAACTTTATTCTTAACAACTTTGACCTTGACATGGTTACCAACCATCTCGCCACCCTGCTTCAGGGTTTCTGTTCTTCTGACATCAAGACGTACAGAAGCATAGAACTTCAGAGCTCGTCCACCGGTCGTTGTCTCCGGATTACCAAACATAACGCCAACTTTCTCACGAAGCTGGTTGATAAAAATAACCACACAATTGGATCTGCTGATCGCTGCAGTCAGTTTTCTCAAAGCCTGCGACATCAGACGGGCATGCAGTCCAACATGGCTGTCTCCCATATCACCCTCGATCTCCGCCTTCGGAACAAGCGCCGCAACAGAGTCCACGATTACAATATCAACAGCCCCTGAACGAACCATTGTCTCAGTGATCTCCAGAGCCTGCTCACCATTATCCGGCTGTGAAATATATAAATTGTCAATATCAACACCGATATTCTTTGCATACACCGGATCAAGTGCATGTTCTGCATCAATAAATCCGGCAATTCCGCCTCTCTTCTGCACCTCAGCTACCATATGTAATGCAACCGTTGTCTTACCACTGGATTCAGTTCCGTAGATCTCCACGATACGTCCCTTCGGCACTCCACCGACTCCAAGCGCAATATCCAGTCCAAGAGAGCCTGTCGGAACCGCTTCTACTACCATATTAGAACTGGAATCCCCAAGCTTCATTACAGATCCTTTACCGTACTGCTTCTCAATATGTCCAAGAGCTGCCTCCAGCGCTTTCTGCTTCTCTTCATTAATCATCTTATGGATTCTCCTTATATTTTCTTAATTTCAAACGCTCATACCAAACCTATGTTCGTGTTTTCTTCTTATATGCTATTATAAATCGTCGGCAAAGTCAAGCAAAACTTTTCGACAAAAAGGGCACCGTTTCTGCACGGTGCCCTGCATCATATTTGGGTTTACTCCTTATTTATCACCGATCAGCCAGTTGTACATTTCTTCGTACTGTTTTGCAGAATGACTCCAGGAGAAATCTGCTGCCATGGCACGATCAACCATCTTGTTCCACTCGCGTTTATTATCGTAATATACACGTTCTGCATTGCGGACTGTTGCAAGCATTTCATGTGCATTGTAATTCGTAAAGCTGAATCCGGTACCTGTTCCTTCAAATTCATTGTACGGCTGCACTGTATCCTTCAGGCCGCCTGTCTCACGCACGATCGGAAGTGTTCCATAACGGAGACTCATCAGCTGGCTGAGCCCGCATGGTTCAAACAGAGACGGCATCAGGAATGCATCCGATGCTGCGTAGATTCTGTGTGAAAGCGGCTCATCATAATAAATCTGTGCCGATACTTTTCCATGATATTTCCAGTCAAAATGACGGAACATATTCTCATAGCGCTCTTCTCCTGTTCCAAGCACTACGATCTGTACAGCGTCCTGACAGAGTTCATCCATTACATATGCGATCAGGTCAAAGCCTTTCTGATCTGTCAGACGGGAAACGATTCCGATCAGCATCGCATTCGGGTCTTCATTCAGTCCAAGATCTTTCTGAAGCTGGATCTTATTCTTAACTTTTTCCTTACGGAAAGTCTTTGCATTGTAGTTTCTGGTAATACATTTATCTGTTTCAGGATTGAATACATCATAATCAATTCCATTGACAATACCTCGAAGATCATGTGCTCTGGCACAGAGAAGACCATCCAGACGTTCTCCATAGAACGGAGTCTTGATTTCTTCCGCATAAGTATTACTTACCGTAGTTACTGCATCAGCAAAAACAATTCCACCTTTCAGGAAGTTTGCATCTTTGTATGCTTCCAGTTTATCCGGTGCAAAATAATAATCAGAAAGTCCTGTGATTCCCTGAACAGTCTTTACATCCCATACTCCCTGGAATTTCAGATTGTGAATTGTCATAACTGTCTTGATTCCCCAGAAAAATTCATTTTGCTGGAAGGAATCATGCAGATATACCGGAACAAGACCTGTCTGCCAGTCGTGACAGTGGATCACATCCGGGCGGAAACCGATAACCGGAAGGACAGACAATACAGCCTTTGAGAAGAATGCAAATTTTTCAAGATCCCATGGGGCACTGTCATATGGCTTCGGTCCACTGAAATAATATTCATTATCGATAAAATAAAACTGGATTCCTTCGTATTCCATATGCATAATGCCAACATAGCAGTTTTTGTATCCCAGATCCATATAAAAATGAGTAATGTATTCCATTTTATCTTTCCATTCCTGTTTCATACAGGCATATTTCGGCAAGATAACACGGACATCAAAATAGCGCTTATCAAAACATTTCGGAAGTGCACCAGCTACATCGGCAAGTCCTCCTGTTTTAATAAATGGTACCGCTTCTGATGTTGCAAATAAAATTCTTTTCATCTGTAAATACCCCTCCTTGTATCTCGATGCCAGATTATTGTTATTTCGAACATCCGCTCGTTATTTTCTGACATTTCCGTCTGTGACAGACCTTTTGTTTATTATACTCCAAAACCACCTTGTTGAAAAGAGTGATTTTTGTATTCAAGGCGAATTTTATCTGCAATAAGTGCAATAAATTCAGAGTTGGTCGGTTTGCCTTTTCCTGTGCTGACCGTGTACCCAAACAGTGCATCGATCGTATCCATCTTGCCTCTGCTCCATGCAACTTCGATCGCATGACGGATAGCCCTCTCCACCCGGCTCGGAGTAGTCTGATGTTTTTTTGCAATTGTCGGATAAAGTACTTTTGTGATCGAATTCAACATTTCCATATCGTTAACAGACAGAATGATCGCATCTCTCAGATACTGATAGCCTTTTATGTGTGCCGGAACACCAATTTCATGTATAATATTCGTCACATCTGTTTCCAGATTCCGTTTTCCGTAAGGCGCCGGTTCCTCTCTCACCGCCTGTCGCACCGGTTCTCTCATTTTTCGTTCATTTCCCCTGCGTATATGTTTGATACGACTTAAGAGCACCTGTTTGTCAAAAGGTTTCAGCATATAATAATATGCACCAAGATTGAACGCATCTTCTGTGATTCTTTCCTGTCCCACCGCCGATACTACAATAAAAGCCGGCTGTTTCTTTACTGAACTGTCATGACTGCAGTGTTCCATAACGGTAAGTCCATCCATCTTCGGCATAATGATATCCAATACAACAACATCCGGTTCTTTTTCTCTGATGATGCTGCAGATTTCTTCTCCATTGTGTGCTTTTCCGACCAAAGTCAGGTCTTTATCTTCTTCGATCATCTGACCGAGTATGTCAGCCATTCTAACGTTATCATCTGCAATCGCCACATTTAATTTTTCCATGAGGCCTTTCCCTCCTAACCAACAAAAATCTTCTTCCTTACAACAAGGACATTATAGTGGAAAGGCCTTCGCGAAATCAAGCCGAAACTGGCTGAAATACGGCATTTTCGTTCGGCCTGAATCGACTTTTTCAGATATTTTCCAGCATGTTTTCTGCAAAAATACCATATCCTCCTGTAGAATCCTGTATAAAAACATGCGTGACAGCTCCCACGAATTTTCCATTCTGAATCACCGGGCTTCCACTCATTCCCTGTACAATTCCTCCTGTCAGTTCCAGAAGTTCGGGATCTGTCACCTGAATTACAAAACTTTTATTTGTATCTTCATGATTCATGTCAATTCTTGTTATCTCAGCATCGAATTCACGTACCGTTCCATCCACACAGCACAATATGGATGCCGGCCCGATTTCCAGTTCCTGTTTGTATGCAACTTCCATCTTTCGCAATCCAAGCTCCTCCGGCAGTTCTCCCATGCCATCCCGGAAAAAGAAAAAGAGATGATTGCCACTATCAACAAAGAGAAGCGGGGTGCTAACACTCTGAGCAATGACCCGACACTCTGCGCAGTGGCAGAGAAGCATTTGGACGAGGATCTTTCCATCGAAAGCAATTTCTTTGGCGGAATGTTCAAGGGCGACGTTCATGTAGATGGTAAAGAGAAGGAGCAGCTGACCATCACTGTGACAACCCGGTACAGCTACGGAAAAGTGCTGACTGCGCTGATTGAATTCATCGAGCGAGGAATCGAAAAAGAGCTTCCTGACAATAACCAAAAGCTGAATGTGAATAGCAGCTGGGTCAAGGTTGGTGTAGTTGTTAAGACCACCAGAGGCGATAGCTACATGGCAGTGGCATTCCAGATTAATAACCCCAACTACGGTAAGTAATTTAAATCTGTCTTACCCCCGGAGCGTGGCTGAAAGGCCGCCCTCCGGGGCTTTTTTGCGTCTGGAGCACT
>ERZ772889.1454-NODE-1454-length-21420-cov-160.293751_pt1 | contig 21420 bp, 18 predicted proteins | sample MGYA00512127_ERZ772889 | MGnify/ENA primary metagenome ERZ772889 (study PRJEB29015, sample SAMEA2737689) | human gut metagenome | biome: human gut; feature: human-associated habitat; material: faeces | place: China | collected 2012 ...
TGAATGAAACGCAGCGTAGCAGCGCTACGCTAAGTGGAATGAACGGACGCCAGAAAGGAAAAGGCGCAAGCAGATGGCACAGGTGAATGCAGGAAATAGTATATTAGAAGCGGCTGTACACCTGTTCTTCGCGGCCAGCCTTCTGCCAGGCGGGCGCATTCTGCACGCGGCGGACGCGGCGCACCGTGAAGGCGCTGCCATCCTCCATCATCATCGCCACAGCGGCGGAAATGACCGCAATCAGCTCGCTGTCATCCGCCACGGGCACTTCTTCCACCACGGGCGCGGCAACCGGCGCGGGAGCGGGCGCTTCCGCCTGCTTCTTTGCCTTCTTGCCGCCCTTGCCGAGGTTCGCGGTGGCATTTTCCATCAGCTTGATCAGACCAATCAGCAGCACCAGACCGAAGAAAACGGTCAGCATGCCGATTAGTGTGACGATCAAGCCGAAGCCCAGATTATTCAAAAAGCCCATTTTTTACACGATCCTTTCCTCAATCACAGCGGCAGGTTGCCGTGCTTCTTCGGGGGATTGGATTCGCGCTTGGAGGAGAGCATCTCCAGCGCCGCAATGACATACTTGCGCGTTTCGGCGGGATCAATCACGTCATCGACCATGCCAGCCGCGGCAGCCGCCACGCCGTCCGCCACATCCGCAGCGAACTTCGTTTCCAATTCCGCACGGGACTGGAGCGCCGGCTTCTTGTCCGCCTTCAGGTCGTCGGTGTAGAGCACCTGCACCGCCGCTTCGGGGGTCAGGGCGGAAATCACCGCGCCCGGCCACGCGTAGGTGACGTCAGCATTGCTCTTGCCGCCCATGGCGACATACGCCTGACCGATGGCATTGCCGGTGACGATGGACACCTTCGCCGTCGTCGCTTCCGCGTAGGCGTAAAGCAGCTGGGTGGTCGCCTTGATGGTCGCCGCCTGCTCGTCAACCGCCGGGACGGCAACGCCCTTGCTGTTGATGAGGGACACGACCGGCAGGCTGTAGCAGTCGCACAGGCGGATGAAGCGCGCGGCCTTGCTTGCGGACTGCGCCGTCAGCACGCCGTCGTTCTCCTTGCCGTTGCCAACCACCAGACCGACCGGACGGCCGCCCACGCGGGTCAGCGCAACGCGGATTTCCTTGCCGTAGTCCTTGAAAAGCTCCACATACGCCGCGCCGTCCGCCATGGCAGCCAGCTGGCTTTCCGCGTCCGCCGCGTCCAGCACGGGCAGAATGCGGTTCATGTCGTCGGTATCCACAATCGCGGCATCCTCCGCGTTGCAGCCGGGCAAATAGTCCAGCACCTGCACCGCCAGAGAGATGGCTTCGTCCTCGTCCTTGGCCGTCAGTGCGACGCCGCCCTGCGCAGCCATCGCCTTCGCGCCGCCGACCGCCTTGGCATCCACCGTCTTGCCGGAAATGGCGCTCATGACCTGCGGGCCATAGACCATCAGCTGACCAACGTTTTCGGCTTCAATGGTGATGTCAGCCAGCTGGGCGATCATTGCCGCGCCGCCGACCACCGGGCCCAGCACCAGCGCGATGACCGGCACCACGCCGCTGAGCTTTGCCAGACGGGTGAAAACGGAAGCGTAGGCGTTCATCGCCGCCGCGCCCTCGTCAATGCGCACACCGGCGCTGTCGCACAGGGCAATCACGGGCGCGCCCGTCTTCTGCGCCAGATCCAGCACCTTGACAATCTTCTGCGCCTGCATCTGCCCCATCGCGCCGCCATGCACCGTGAAATCCTGCGCGAACACGTACACAGGGCGATCCTGCACCGTGCCGCTGCCGGTCACGACCCCGGCGTAATCCCCATTGCGGGATACCAGCGCGTCCGTCTCCACGAAAGAGCCGGCGTCCAGCAGCTTCGCCACCCGTTCACGGGCGGTCAGCTTGCCAGCCGCGCGCTGCTTTGCGATTCGTTCCGCGTCTCCCTGCAGGATGCTCTGCTTTTTCGCCAGCACCTGCTTCAGGTTCTGCTCACTCATGTTCAAAACTCCCTCCATGTCATGCCCCTTTCGGGGCGGGAAAAGTTGAGGTTACAATTTAGCCCGACTTTTCTAATTCTACATGTCCCCCCTATTTCCTGCTGCCCGGAAAAATTTTGTGGTTTTTCTGAGGAATCCAGCAGGATTTTTGTGAAAATCGTCCGAACCGATGAAATTTCGTCAAAAAATGCACCCGGCAGGAAACGCGGAATGCGAATCATCCTGACGGGTGCGCCAATGGTTACGCCGTTGTGAAGACTTGATAGGCGCAGGTTACGCGGTAGCCGAGTTTCTGCGCAATGTGTGCTGATGTTTCATTCGCCGCGTCCCACGTCGCGATTTTCCCCTGCTGATGCGCCGTCAAGATGAGCTTCGCCGCTGCCAGCGTCGCGTAGCCGTATCCGCGGTGCGCCGGTGCTGTGTCCACCTCCACCTCGATGCCGCCGGGATACGCCACGTAGCTGGATGCGCCGGACACAAACGCCCCGTCCGCGCAGACCAGCACCCCCAGCCCGCTGCGCGCATATTCATCCTCCGTGAATTGATTCACGAAGTCCGCCGCCCACGGTGTCTTGCGGCAGAACGCCATTTCCGCCGCGCCAATCGGCACAAGCGTCACGCCCTGCGGCAGATTCGCCAGCAGCGCGGTCAGGTGCGCATCCTCCGGCTGACGGCACGGGTCAAAGGCGATGCGCTCCGACCACGTTCCCGACCGCTGCGCCTGCACCAGCGCGAGAAACGCACTGCTCCCCTGCACAATCCACGCGCGATTCTCCGCGTTCAGTGCGCGCCGCACCAGCGCTTCCGACGGTTCGCCGCCGAAGAAGAGGAAATCGCCCGCCAGCACTGCCGCGCTGCTCGGATGCGCCGAATCATCCGTCATCACAAGCCCCTGCCCGTTCAGCGCCGCTTCGATGATGCCGTGCGCACCCGGCAGTCCGGCAAACATCCCGCGAATGTCCGCGCTGCTCACCCCTTCACGTCCTCCTGCACCATCGTGTTCGCCTTGCCGAAGGTCGTTTCCAGCGCCGCGAGGAAGGACTCGTCGCTCTGGTCGGCTTTTTTCTCCTTCACCGCGCCGATCGCCTCAAAGTGGCATTGCATCCCCGATGCCTGCGTCAGCGCCGACGCAATCGCCGTGCGTTTCTTCTCCTGATTCATCAGCCCGACGTACAGTTCCTGCCCCATCGGTGCCTGCCAGCGGTAGGTGTCGCCGTCGCACCCGGCGTATTTGCCCATCGTCAGCATCGCGAACGTGCCGGGGTCGGAGCGCTTCAGGATGTTCATGGCTTCCTTCCACGCGTCCGCGTCGGTCTTGCCGGTCGGGGTCATCACGGCAGGCGCGGCGGGCTTGGGCGCTTCCTGCTTCGGCTCGGATGCAGGCTTTGCCGCCTTTTTCGCGGGCTGCGCGGGGGTAAACGCGCCGCTTTGCAGCTTCTCCTGCAAGGCGGTCAGCTGCTTTTCCAGTTCGCTGATGCGGTCGTTGAGCGCCGCCGTATCCGCCTCGCTCGTCCGCAGGCAGCTTTTCAGCGCGGCGTTTTCCAGTACGATTCGCGGCGACGACGCCCAGCGCAAATCCGTCTCCACGCGCATGAACAATTCCAGCATGTTCATCAGCCGCGTCGTGGTGAATTTTTCCGCCTGCTGCGCGTACTCCTGCGCGTCCTCCTGCGTCAGGTCAAGCAGGGCGCTCAGGTCGTCTGGGCTGCACTTGGCAATCAGCAGCGCGCGCAGATGCTGGCTGACGTCCTTGGCGAACACCATCGGTTCGCGCCCGGCGCGCATCAATTCGTCAATCATCCGCATGACGGCGGACGCGTCCTCTTTTTCCAGCGCATCGGCAAAGCGGAACAGAAAGCTGCGGTCGCTCGTGCCCAGCACATTGCGCACGAGGTCTTCCGTCACCTGATTGGAATAGCCCAGGCACATGTCCAGTATCGACAGCGCGTCGCGCATTCCGCCCTCCGCGGCGCGGGCGATGAGCATCAGCGCGTTCTCCGACGCTTCCGCCTTCGCGCCCTCCGCCGCCTGACGCAGCCGCCCCGCGATTTGGCGCGCCGGAATCCGCCCGAAGTCGAAGCGCTGGCAGCGGCTTAGAATCGTCGCGGGCAGCTTCTGCGGCTCGGTCGTCGCGAGGATGAAAACGACGTACGCCGGCGGCTCCTCCAGTGTTTTCAGCAAAGCATTAAACGCGGAAGTGGACAGCATGTGCACTTCGTCGATGATGTAGACCTTGTATTTCCCCTGCTGCGGCGGATATTTGACCGTCTCGCGCAGATTGCGGATTTCCTCGACGCCATTGTTGCTCGCCGCGTCGATTTCCATCACGTCCATCGACTCGTCCGCCAGCAGACGGCGGCAGGATTCGCACTGCCCGCACGGGTCGCCGCCCACGGGATGCTCGCAGTTGATGGCGCGCGCGAGGATTTTCGCGGTGGATGTCTTGCCCGTGCCGCGGCTGCCGCAGAAGAGGTACGCATGGGCGACGCGCCCGCTCATCACCTGATTGCGCAGCGTGGAGATGACCGCCTCCTGTGCCACCATGCTGGAAAAGTCTTTGGGACGCCACTGGCGATAGAGTGCTTGATATGCCATAATTTCTGTTTTACTCCTTACAGTATGCGATTATTGCAGAGGATTTCGCGTCTGCGGACGCGAGGAGGGGGCTTTCCGCTCGCCCCCTCCACCCCTTCGGCGCCGCCACTTGTTTGGGAAGCTCCAATAATCTCAAATCATTCGCTTAAAGACGATAAATTCTTCCCCGCGCGCGACCAGCACGCCCTGATCGCCTTCCGCCGCCAAGCCGTAGTCCTCGCCCGGCACTTCCATCTCCATCCGCATTCCGTTCACCTTCTGGAAGGTCATATAGTAGATGGTTTTCGGTGCGCCGTCCTCCTGCGTCACCAGCGTGCGCTTGCCGACGACGCTCGCTTCCATGCTGTCAATCGGCGCGCGCGCATCGTCCGCCTCCACATGCACCATGCTCGTGATTTTCGCTACCAGCATCAGCACCAAAATCGCGCCCAGCACCGTGCCCAGCATCGTCAGCACATTCCGCAGCATTTCTGCATCCATCCGTTCTCTCCTCCGTTCGCTTCATCATGGGCATTATACCATAATCGGCGCACATGCACAAGAGTCGCCGGGCAGAAAAGCAGTTTTTCGCGCAAAATAAGCGAACGTGCATTCTGAAATCTGTCCAAAATGCCCCCTGAAAAAAAGTTTGCAATTTTCCCGAAAAAATTTCAAAAAACCCCTTGCATTTTTCCGAGAACTATGCTATAATACTTTCTGTGCTCAGCGCTTCACCGCCTGACACAAAGAGAACAAGCGCTTGGGGCATTAGCACAGTTGGTAGCGCGCGACATTCGCATTGTCGAGGTCAGGAGTTCGAATCTCCTATGCTCCACGGATGGTCAAGGTTGAAAAGCCTTGACCTTTTCTTTTGCTTTCAAACATCCCGCAGCAAAAAGCCGACCGGACGGCGGATTTCTCCCCTGCCCGGTCGGGTTCTGTTTGAAATCGGATTATCTCGGCATCTTCCGAATATATAGCGTTGCTGTCTGCGAATCAAAGACGAACAGCGCCATGCCGTTCGTCTGCTTCCAGAACCCCTGCGTCACCTGCTTGATTTCCGCTGCTTCCGGGCAAGTCTCCTCGTTGAGCATCCCGCTCGTCAGCGCTTCGCCCGTCAGCGGCATCTTCGACCAGCCGTTTTCCTGCGCCCAGTACACAAACCGCGCGGCGTCCTGCCCGTTCAGCTTGTAAATGCCCATATTGTACAGGTCGTTGTCCCGGTGGTAGGACTGGTAATTCACCTCGCAGCGCGGCACAAAGTAGCACCGAAAGCCCGTCAAAGACCGAATCTCCGTGTGCGGCGTCATGAGATACAGAACGAGCGCGGTCAGCAGCGCCGTCAGCACCGCCAGCGCAATCAGTACTTTCTTCGCGCCCGACCGCAGCGCATGAAACAGGTCAGACAGAATCGCGCCGAAGTCCAGCATGATTTCTTTCATGCGCATCCCCCTTTCTTATGGAGGCTTTCGGCGTGCGCGCCCGCTTTTCCTGCCGTTTGCCGCATTTCTAATGGGATTCTAATCCAAAAAATCGGACGAGGTTTTGCGCCCCGTCCGGTTCTTTCCTATTTATTCCTCTTCTCCCCCGATGGCTTCCTTCAGCGTCCGCCAGCCCAGCACGGCGCACTTCACGCGCGCGGGCATGTGCGAAATATCCTTCAGCGCCCCGGCTTCCTCCAGCTCGTCGATTTCCTCCGCCGTCGCTTCGCCCTGAATCATCTTGCGGAAGATTTCGCCCAAGCGCAGCGCTTCTTCCTTCTTCCGCCCGACAATCATGCCCAGCATAATGTCCGCCGAAGCCTGCGAAATCGCGCAGCCGTCGCCGACGAACGCGCCGTCGGTAATCACGTCGCCATCCACCTTCAGCTTCAGCGTGATGTCGTCGCCGCAGCTGGGATTGACGCCTTCCAGCTCGATGTTCGCGTTCGGCAGGTCGTGCTTGAATTCCGGATGGATGTTGTGCTCCGTCAGAATTTCGTTATAAAAGCTCCTGTTTTCCATAGCCCATTCGCTCCCTGATTGTTTTCAGGCTGTCCAGCAGCCGATTCACCTCGTCCGGCGTGTTGTAGAACGCGCAGCTTGCCCGAACCGTCGAGGAATAGCCGAGGTGCTTGAGCAGCGGCTGTGCGCAGTGATGCCCCGCGCGGATGCACACGCCGTCCGCCGCGAGGATTTCGCTCACGTCATGCGGATGCACGCCATCGACCGTGAACGTGACAATGCCGCTGTGTTCCTCAGGAATTGCCGACCCCAGCACATGGATGAACGGCATATCCGCCATCCCCGCCATCATGCGGGCAACCAGCGCCGTTTCGCGCTCGTGCATGGTGTCAAAGCCGACGGACTGCATATAGCGAATCGCCGCGTGCAGCCCGACTGCGCCGGCGGCGTTGCCCGTGCCCGCCTCAAACTTGTAGGGCAGCTCGGCATACGTCGCCCCGGTGCGCGTGACGGACTCGATCATCTCCCCGCCGGAGAGGAAGGGCGGCATCTTTTCCAGCAGCCTGCGTTTGCCGTACAGCGCGCCAATGCCCATCGGGCCGAACACCTTATGCCCCGAAAACGCAAGGAAATCCGCGTCCAGCGCCTGCACATCCACGGGGATATGCGGCGTAGACTGCGCGCCGTCCACCACGATGACCGCGCCGACGCGGTGCGCCATATCCGCGATTTCGCGAATCGGGTTGACGCGCCCGATGACGTTGGAAACGTGCGTCACGGCAACGATTTTCGTTTTCTCCGTGATGACTTCCGCCACTTTGTTCAGGTCGAGCCGTCCATCCATTTCGCAGTCGATGAATTTGAGCGTTGCGCCCGTTTGCCGGCACACCATCTGCCACGGCAGCAGGTTGCTGTGATGCTCCAGGATGGACACCACCACCTCGTCGCCCGCGTGGACGTGAGACAGCCCATAGCTGTACGCCACGAGGTTCAGCGCCTCGGTCGTGTTGCGCGTGAAGATAATCTCCTGACTGCTCTTGGCGTGCAGAAAATCACGAACCGCCACGCGCGCTTCCTCCACCGCCTCCGTCGCCGCGATGCTCAGCGGATACAGCCCGCGCAGGGGATTGGCGTTCTGCGTCTCATAGAACGTTTTTTCCGCGTCCAGCACGCACTGCGGGCGCTGCGCCGTCGCCGCGTTGTCCAGATACGCCGCTGTTTCCTGCATCAGCAGCGGAAAATCACGCCTGTAATCCGTCGTTTTCATCCATTTCCCCATCCAGTTCGTTCAGTATCGCCGCGCGCGCCGTTTCGCTTTTCACCTGCTGCGCCACGCGGGCAATCGCCGCGCGCGAAAGCAGTTTTTCTGCCGTTTCGCGGTCGATGCCGCGGCTGCCGAAGTAGAAGCGCGTGTCGTCGTCCATCTCGCCGATGGTCGCGCCGTGCGTGCCCTCGACATTCTCCTCCGCGCAGAGGATGACCGGCACGGTCTTGTTCACCGCGTCCTCGCCCAGCATCAGCACCGTTTCCTGTTCGCTGCCGACCGACCCGGACGACCCGCGCTTGAAGTCAATCGTGCCGCGGAAAATCTTCTTCGCCGCGTCATTCAGCGCGCCGGACGCGTTAATTTCGCACTTTGTCTTTTTCCCCCAGTGGTTGACGACAAGGTTTATGTCCAGCGTCTGATTTTTCCGCGCCAGATAGCCGATATTCGCCGCAAACGACGCGTTCTCGCCGTCCAGCCCGATGCCCGTCTGCGCGTACACATCGCCGTGACCCAGCGTCACTTGCCGCAGCACAATCCGCCCGCTGCCGTGGCAGTGCCCGATGACTTCATCATACACCAGCGAGTTTTCGCCCGGCGCGACCAGCTGAATCAGCTCAATTTCCGCGCCGTCCTCGGCGGTCAGCTCCGTCTGCACATGCAGCTTGCCCGCCGTGCGCAGGGTCTGGAAAAGCGACTTTTTCGCGCCCTTCTCCGCCTGAACGGTCACGCGCTTGCGGGCATACGCCGCGTCTGATGCAATCAGCATATCCGTTTTCTCTGCGGATTCTTCCGGCAGCACGACCGTCGCGCTTTCGTCCCAGTCAATCGTTGTTTCATTCACGCCCAGACGATTCCACGTCCGGCTGGGCAGCTGATTGATGGTCATTTTCTCCATTGATGGATGCTCCTTTCCGCTCAGCCGATGCTGCCCTTCATTTCAAGGCGGATGAGGTTGTTCATCTCCACCGCGTATTCCACCGGCAGTTCCTTGGACACGTTGTCCGCAAAGCCGCTGACAATCAGCGCGCGCGCGTCCTCTTCGCTCATGCCGCGGCTCATCAGGTAGAACACCGCGTCGTTGCTGATGCTGCCGATTTTTGCCTCATGCCCGATGGCGGCGTCGCGCGTGCGGATGTCCATCGCCGGAATCGTGTCCGAGCGGCTCTCGCTGTCGAGCATCAGCGACTGGCAGGATACCGCGCTCTTGGCGTGCTTGGCGCTCTTCTCTACCACCACGCTGGAGCGGAACGTGCTGATGCCGCCGCTCTTGCTGATGGAGCGCGTGTTCATGTACGAACTGGTATTTTTGCCAACGTGCACGACCTTCGCGCCCGTGTCGAGATTCTGCCCCGCGCCCGCGAACGTCACGCCCGTGAACTCCATGCGGGCGCGGTCGCCCTTCAAGATGCTCATCGGATACAGGCAGCCCACATGCGACCCGAACGAGCCTGAAATCCACTCAATCGTGCCATCCTCCTCCACCAGCGCGCGCTTGGTGTTGAGGTTGTACATGTTCTTCGACCAGTTTTCGATCGTCGAATAGCGCAGTTTCGCGCCCTTTTTGACGTACAGCTCCACGCAGCCGGCATGGAGGTTCGCCACGTTGTACTTCGGGGCAGAGCAGCCTTCGATGAAGTGCAGGCTTGCGCCCTCGTCCACAATAATCAGCGTATGCTCAAACTGCCCCGCGCCCTTGGCGTTCAGGCGGAAATACGATTGCAGCGGAATGGACACCTGCACGCCCTTGGGAACGTACACAAACGAGCCGCCCGACCAAACCGCGCCGTGCAGCGCCGCAAACTTGTGGTCACGCGGGGGAACGAGCTTCATGAAGTACTTGCGCACCATCTCGGCATATTCGCCGTGCAGCGCGCTCTCCATGTCGGTGTACACCACGCCCTGCGCCGCCACTTCCGCGCGCACGTTGTGGTACACCAGCTCCGAGTCGTACTGCGCGCCCACGCCCGCCAGCGACTTGCGCTCCGCCTGCGGAATGCCCAGCCGCTCAAACGTGTCCTTGATGTCCTGCGGCACGTTCTCCCAGTTGTTCTGCATCTTCGTGTTCGGGCGGACATACGTCGCGATGTGGTCGATATCCAGCCCGTCCAGCGACGGCCCCCAGTCCGGCACGCGCATATTATTGTAGATTTGCAGCGATTCCAGCCGGAACTGCTCCATCCACGCCGGGTCGTTCTTCTCCTTGGACAGCTTCTCGACGATGGCGGGGGTCAAGCCGGCTTCCATGCGGTACGCGTCATGCTCCGCGTCGCGAATATCATAAATGCTGCGGTCAATGTCCGCAACTTGGCTCTTCACTGTCATGCCGCTCCCCCATCAGCCCTTGAAGCCTTTTTCGTTGATTTCTTCCACCAGCGCCGCGTCGCCTTCGCGCACAATGACGCCGTTTTCCATCACATGCGTGCGGTCAACGCGCAGCGCCTCCAGAATGCGCGTGCTGTGGGTGATAATCAGCAGCGAACCGTGCGTCTTTTCGCGGAACAGGCGGACGCCCTCGGACACCGTGCGCACCGCGTCCACGTCCAGACCGGAGTCGGTTTCGTCCAGAATGGCGAGCTTGGGTTCGAGCATCAGCATTTGCAGGATTTCCGCCTTCTTCTTTTCGCCGCCGGAGAAGCCGACATTCAAATCGCGCTCGGCGTAGCTTTCATCCATCGACAAAAGCGCCATCGTTTCCTTCAGCTTCTTCTTGAAGTCCCACAGGCGGATGCGGCTGCCGCTCTTCTGCTCCAGCGCCGTGCGGATAAAGGCGCTCAGCGTCACGCCCGGCACTTCCAGCGGATTCTGGAAGGACAGGAAAACGCCCTTCTTCGCGCGCTCATTGACGGGCATAGAAGTAATATCCTCGCCGTCAAACGTGATGCTCCCCCGCGTCACCTGATAGGCAGGGTTGCCGGTGATGGCATAGCCGAGGGTGGATTTGCCCGTGCCGTTCGGGCCAAGGAGGACATGGGTTTCATCCGTGCCGACGGAAAGGTTGACCCCGTGGAGGATTTCCTTTTCGCCCACCTGAACGTGCAGGTCGCGGACGGACAGCAATTCAGCGTGTTTCATATTGCAAAAGCCCTTTCTCTGGCTGATTGATAAATCATTCTTGTGCGGCAGTTTATAACCTACTTCCGCAATAGGATTTTACTCCCGATTCCCATGCTTGTCAAGAGGAATATGCAAATTCCTATGGATTTTGAGTGTTTTGAATTTCAGGGGACAAAAAAGCACCCGCTCCCAGCGCGGAAGCGGATGCGAATGCAGCCATGAATCAGCCCAGCGGCAGCAGGTCAGTGATTTCAAAGAAAAGCGCCGTTTCGCTGTTCTTGGTGTTGAGCACCTTGAGCAGCTCCTCGTCCGTCACCTGCTTGAGCTTCATGCGCGCACCGGCGGTGATGTAGGGCTTTGCGCCTTCCTCGGTGGAGGGGTTCGCGGCGTAGACCGCCAGCGCTTCGCCCGTGCGGAGCAGGTTCTGCTTCGTCTGGTTCTCCGCCAGCCCCATCTGGATATAGTACTTGTCCTCGTTCTTCACGCACGCGAAGATGAACACGCCCGCGTTCGGCGTGCCATCGGGATTGGTGGTGCAGATGAGATAGGTGCCGGAGAAGGAGTTGATGGCGTTCATCAGCTCATCGCCGGTCAGGGCGAAATCCCCATAGTAGCTCGACACAGACGCAGAGGTGAACGCATCCGTATCTTCCGCCAGCACTGCCGGCATCGCCGAGACAGCCAGCACAAGCGCAGAACCCAGCGCAAGCAGCTTCTTCATAAAACAAACCCTTCCTTTCGCGCGTCCTGTATTTTCGGAATTCCTTTCAGAATCGCGCCGATCATGGCTCTATTGTACACCGCGTTTCTGTACTTGTCAAGGTTTTCACAAGTATGCCGCTGCCGATATTCAGTTGTCTTGTTGCCGTATTTTTAGGCACTGTGCAACGGTGCTGAGCATCTTCTGCGCGTCAATCGGCTTGTTCAGGAACAGGTTCATGCCCGCTGCCCGGCTGCGCTGTTCGTCCTCGGAGAAGGTATTCGCGGTCATTGCTACAATCGGGATGGTCGCCGCATCCGGGCGCTGCATCGCGCGAATCGTCCGCGTTGCTTCCAGTCCGTCCATCAGCGGCATCATCACGTCCATCAGGATGCAGTCAAACGTACCCGGTTCGCTTTCGGAAAAGCAGCGAACCGCCTCCTTCCCGTTCCACGCCTGAGCGACAATCGCGCCCGCGCCCTCCAGTATGTACTGGCTGATTTCCATGTTCAGCTCGTTATCCTCCACCAGCAGTATGTGCGCGCCCTTGATGGACGCCGCCTGCTCCGGCTTGGCGGATTCCGCTTTCGGCGGATTCGGATCTACGCGGAACGGCAGGGTGATGTAGAACGTTGTGCCGACGCCCAGTTCGCTCTCAAAGTGGATTTTGCCGCCCATCTGCTCGACAAGTTCCTTGGCAATCGGCAGCCCCAGCCCCGTGCCCTTGTAGGCCGTGCGCGCACCGGATTCCTCCTGCGCGAACGCCTCAAACGCGTGCTGCTGGAACGCCGCACTCATGCCGCGTCCCGTGTCGGCACAGGTGAAAAGGAACGTCGCCGTCGTGCCGTCAAAGCCTTTCTCCTCGCAGGAGATGGTCACGCTGCCGCCGTGGCGGTTGTACTTGACCGCATTGCCGACAACGTTTTGCAGCACCTGATGCAGGTGCATCGGCGAGCCAATCAGGTTTTCGTGATTCCACGCCAGCGTCTTGCAGGAAACCTGCACGTTTTCGTGCCACGCCTGCCCCTCCACCATCGTCACAATTTCGCTGACCATCTGGCGCAGGTTGAACGGCTTCTCTTCCAGCGTCACCGCGCCGGATTCGAGCTTGTTCATGTTCAGCACATCGTTGACCAAATCCAGCAGGAAGCCCGATGCGGTCATAATTTTCTTGCGGCACTCCTCCTGCTTCGCTTCGTCGCCCGCGTATCGGCGGCTGATTTCCACCATGCCGCGGATGCCGTTAATCGGCGTACGGATATCGTGGCTCATGCGGCGCAGGAAGTCCGTTTTGACGATGTTGGCGCGTTCGGCGTCCTCCGCCGTCTTTTTCAACTGCAGCTGATAGTCGCGTTCGCGTTCCTTTTCCGCCGTCACGTCCTGCGTCACCATCAGCACCGATTCGAGCCTGCCGCGGCGGTCGTAGTTCTGCGGCAGCGTCGTCATCAGGTACACCTTTTCCTTCGGGTCGCGGAACTCCAGCGTCAGGTTCGGGGTCTCCTTCAAGCGCTGCGCCAAGGTCGTCAGGTCGCAGTAGCTGATGAACGCCTCGCGGAAATCTGGCGCAACGTTGTGTTCCGCCTGCATCCGCACCACTTCGTTCATGCTCCACGCGCGTTCCCTCTTCATCAGCTGCTCAATCGGGTGCTTGATGATGCGCACCGTGCCGCGCTGCACGTTAACAAGGAACGTGAAGCAGTAGATTTCGCTGATGGCGCTGATAATCCGTGCCTGCTCGCTGTTTTTCTCCAGTGCGCGGCGGGACTGCTGGGCGCGCAGCCACGCGAAGCAAAGCCAGATTCCCATGTAAATCAGCGTGCCGTAAAGGAGAATGGTGTTGCGGGAATTGTAGACGGCATGATCCGGGAACATGGCGTACACCGAGTAGTTCTCAAACGCCGTGCGCTTGCCCGACCACGCCTTCAGCCCGTCAGCAATGTGCAGCCGCCCCGATTCGTCCCACTGCGCATGGGGGATGCGACCCCCCTCGATTTCCTTTACGTCGCCCCCCATGATTTCGGCGCTGCTGGAGGCAATGATGGTTCTGCCGTCCGACACGGTGACCGCGCCGTCCATTTCAAACGTGAAGCCGCTGAAGAGCGTCTCCAGCTTCATGTCGCTCTCGTCCTCTTCCTCGCGCTCGGCGTACGCCACAACAAGCCCCCGCGCGTCCTCGCGCGCGACGGCGGCAAAATCCACCAGGCGGTCGCCCACCTGCGTCCGCGTCATGTACGCCTTCACGGGGTAATCCACAATCTCCCGCACCGTCGGCTTTTGCAGCATTGAATGCAGCGCCGCCGCCGTGTCGCCGTCGATTGTCGTTTGGGCGACGGTGTTCATGTCCGCATCGAGGATGACGATGCCCGTCAGCCGCTGCGCATAAGCGTACTGGTCAAGCTGTTCGTTTGTTATCAGCCCCGCTTCTGCGATGCGGGAACTAAGCTCCGCCGTTTTGTCCAGCAGGCGGATTTCGCTCATGGCGCGGTCGTTCGACATGACGTTGGAATACTGTTCAAGGCGCGCCACCGCAAAGTCAAGCGTTTCATCCATTGCCTCCCAGACATTGCGCGTATCATGCCACGTCAGCACGATAAAGGCTGTGACAAGCAGCACCAGATACAGTGTCAGCGGCATCCAGAGCATGCTGATGAAGCCTCGCCGCTTATGAGAGGTTTCCTGTTTCATTTGCTTTCGATTCCTCCCATGCGGACGGTGCCGTTGATGCCGTATGCCGTCAAAATCTCCGCCATCGTGCCGTCCGCCGCCATTTCAGCCAGCGTCTGCTCCAGCTGCCGCGCCAGTTCCTCGTGCGTCCCCTTCTGGAACGCGACGCCGAGTTCCGCCGTGCCCAGCAGGGTTTCCAGCTTCCGGTAGCGCCCTTCATTCTCCGCAAGGAAGATGTTCAGCACGCACTCATGCCCGACAATCGTGTCCGCGTAGCCCTTGCGCATGACGGCGAACACCTCCTCCATCGACGAGAAGCTGTACACCGTTTTGACCTTCGGGATGCCCGGCTGATCCTGCCGAATCAGCAGATATTCCGCCCAGCTCGTCGCCTGAACCGCCGCGCGGCAGCCCGCCAAATCAGCCAAATCCGCATAGGCGCTGTCTGCGCGCACCACCGCCACCAGACGGCTGAACAGGTTGAGTCGCGCCCATGTGTACTTGTCCTCGCAATTGTTCATCATGAACCCGCTCCACAGGCAGTCCACCGTGCCGTCTGCCAGCGCTTCGTCCTTATCCTCCCACGCCACATGGCGGAAGACAGGCGCATACCCCATGCGCCGGAAGGCTTCGCGCGCCATTTCAACGTCCACGCCCTGCGGCGAGCCATCCACGTTGTAGTAGCTGTACGGCTGATATTCGTCGCTGCCGATGATTATTTTCGGCAGATTCTCCCCTTCCTCCGCCCGCGCCGACGGCAGGAAGAGCAGCGCAAACAGGAGAAGCAGCGCACTGCTCCTCCCGATAAACCGACCAAGATTCCATTTCTGTTCACGCATGTTTTTTGCCCTTATGCCAGCTGCCGCACGGCGTCTATCACAATCTGCTGCTGCTGCGCCACGGTGTCGTAGAGGGCAGTGTCCGTCAGCGGCTTGCCCCCGCGCATTTCTTCCGTCAGCGCGAACGCGGCGCGGTACAGCCCGTCAAAGCCGAGGTTCTGCGCCACGCCCTTGAGCGTGTGCGACGCGCGGAACGCCGTTTCCCAGTCCTGCTTGCCCACCGCTTCGGTCAGCTGGGCGTAGGTTTTGTCGTCGGCATACTTCTTCACAAAGCGCAGCACCATCGACTCCTTGGGAATGCGGCGGATGGTTGCGTCGTAATCGCCGCCGACTGCGGCGTAAAATTCCTTAAGCGTCATGTACATTTCCTTTCTTTTGCGTCTGGCAGCAAAAAAATGCCGTATAATGGAAAATGTTCATCCGAATGCAGGATTCCACTTTCCATTATACGGCGACAATGGGGATTGTCAAGCAGGTTACATTCATTGCAGCCGAACTTGCAGAAATTGTGCTGCAATATTACGTTTCCTGCCGATAGCCCCCTTTTTTTACTTTGCTGATGATTCTGTCGAGTGCTTTCACCTGTGTCCATTCTTCACCGCCGATTTGAACAAAGAATGCACGCACCTGTTTGCCCAATTCGATTGCTTCTTCCTCACGTCCCAGCAGTGCAAGTGCACGAACACGCGCCGACTCGACCACCTTTGCATCAATTTCCCCCATCTGCTGGCGCACAATCGGCAGCACCTGATTTAGGGCTTCATTTGCTTCCTTTCCTTGTTTTAATTCGAGCAAATTAGAGATATACGCCATTTTGAAACTGCAGTACAGTGAGTTGTTTTCGCCAAATAGTTTCTGCACTTTTTTAAGCGCATCAACTACAGTCTCCTGTGTTTCCAACCTTCTCCCCATTTCCTGCATAATCGTCACATAATTGTACAGTGCCGTAAAATACGTTTTTGTGTTTTTCGGCGTATGCTCAACAGCAGCCTTCGCGTAAGAAAGTGCCTTTTCATATTCCTCCAGAATATGAAAAACCAATTCGCACCCTTCATAGAAGGCAAACGGCAAATTGTCAACATCCTTCGTTTTTTCTTCCATTAGCTCCGCCAGTGCTTTGATTCGCTCTCTGGGCATACCTGCCAGTCCCATTGCACAAAGCACCTGCGCAAGCTGCCCAGCCGCATCAACCACGCGCTTTGGTTCATCCAACGCTTCCATAAAGCAGGAAATGGCTGCATCCAAATCTTCTTGCGGCACATTTTCCTTGTTCAGCAGTGCAATAGCTGTTTTCTCCGCTCTCATTGCCGCTGCATTCGGATGGTTCAGCGGAATCAGTTCGCCAATTCGGGCAAGGAATTTGCTGGTATTTTCACGCTCCATCTGCTGCGCCTGATTGCCGCAGGTCAGCAGCATAAACTCTATATCATCTTCACAAGCGCTGGAAAGATTCGCAATCACTTTTTCGCCATCTTTCACCAAATCGCCGCCCAGAATGGAATCAAGTGCCAAACTGAAACATCCGTCCAAGAAGCGTCCATGTTCTGTCTTTTGAAGTTCACCTTGCTTCTTTTGTCGCCACAATTCCAGTCGTGCGGCAGGAATTTCTCCCCCATGAAGATTCAAAAGGTAAAAAATCGCCACTGTCATGCCGCCCATGGTTTCCACAGGCGCATCATCGAAGTCTGAAATTGCGTACAGCGCCAGCGACATCAGCGGCGCCGTCCGATAATCTGTCTCGCGGTAATGCTCTTTGCACTCCTCGAACACCTCCGCCAGCCTCGGCACCTTCTCCATCGGCGGCAGCAGCGGCCGGAAGCTCTCCGCCAGCACGGGGTGCATCGCGTATCCGCGCCAGTTCGACGTCAGCAGCCCGTAATCCGCCGCCGTTTCCAGCGCGGACAGCAGTTCATCCTCCGTGCCGAAGTCGCGCAGGAGGGTCAGCGCGTCCCGCACCGGGATTGTCCACGCCGGAAACGTGGCGAAAACCGCCAGCACCTGCCTTTCGCGGTCGGTCAGCGCGTCGGTGGACACCATCTGGGCGATTCTCTGCGCAATCGCGCTGAATTTGCCGCCCGCCAGCCGCAGTCCCTCCGGGCTGATGCGGTCAAGCTCTTCCAGCAGCTGATTCATCGTCCAGCGCTTCATCTTCGCCAGATGCGCCAGCAGGATGATTGCCAGCGGATGCCCCGCCACGCGCGAAAGCACCTGATGCAGCGCCTCCGTTTCCGCGCTGCCCATGCCTTTCAAGTACGGGTCGTGCTGGACAAACAGCGCCCGGCTCGCTTCCTCCGACAGCAGCGGCACGGCGATATTCCGGAAACCCTCGCCCAGCGGGAAGCGCGTCGTCACCAGCACATCGCAGCCCCAATGCTCTATCTCGCGCAGCCCCTCGTCCGCTTCCGGCGGCATATCGACACTGTCAATCAGCAGCAGCGTCCGCCCCTGATAGGGCGCTTCCAGCTTCTCGCGCACTGTTGAGAGCACGTTCTCCTCTGCCACGCCGTCCAAGCCGTCAAACGCCATGCGCAGGCTGGATGCAAGGCTGTTTTCGTACTGCACCCACGCCATGCGGCTGAACAGCTCCTCCTTTGCCAGCGCCGCCAGCGCCTGCCGGGTCATTTCCGTTTTGCCGATGCCGCCCATGCCCGTCACAGCGATTTTGCCGCCCTGCCGAATCGCGTCCGTCAATTGCGGCAGGCACGAAGCCGCATCCATGACGTATTCATCCTTTGATAGCCCCTGACGGCACAATTCGCAGTTGCGCCCTGTCATCGACAGCGGCACGCGCCGCCCGAACGTGACATGCGACGAAAGCAGATACAGCGCCTGCGCCGAGTGCTCCTGCGCCTGGCAGAAGTCCAGCAGCTCGCGGCTGCCCATTTCCGGCCCGTAGAACGCCAGCAGCACCAGCCACGAGAGCGTCAGCATGTCCACAAACGTGCGCGGCAGCGTCTCCCGCGATTGCCGCAGGTTCTCAAACACCTGCACATGCTCCGGCTTCATGCATTCCTCGTTTTCCATCATCATGCGCACGAAGTCGGGCAGGGCGCGCGTGAGGGCATCGGCATCGTAGTGCGCGCTGCGCAGGAAATCCTGCACCTGCTGGCTCAGGCGAATCAGCGTCTCCCCGGACAGCAGCGCATTCATCTCCTGCTGCAATTTGGGCGGAAGCGGCTGCACGCCCGTGCGGTTCATCATGTCGCTCAGCCGCCGCGAGCGCTGCGTGCCTCCAAAGAGCGACGCGTGCCATTCCGGCGGAATGATTCCGTCGAGCACCTGCGCCCAGAACTTCACCAGCGTCAATCCCTTGCGCTCCGCCGCGGGAATCACGCCATGCGGATACAGCCCCGGCAGATTATCCGTCAAAAAGCGATAGACGTTTTTCGGGGTCAGTACTTCCTTTGTGTTTGCACCGCTTTCCATTTTCCAATTCCACTCCCTCAACCTAATACGATTTCCGAATGTTAACAAGCCAAAATACGCTGCGGGTTTTTTCATCTGGCTGCCGCGAAGTGAAATGCGCGGACGTCAAAGGGAAAAACATGCAGGCTGATGGCTCATGTTGATTCAGAAATCGTATGAATTTACCTGTTTAATTATAGCGATTTTCGGCAAGGATTGTCAAGTGTTTTTTCCATATTTGGCTATCATTTTCCTATTTTTTTCGGCAACAAAAAACTCCGGGACGCAATGCCCGGAGAAAGAAATGACAGCTTTTCATGCCGTTTCCAATTGTTTTTGCGCGGCGCAAAATTCTCCCGCCATGCGGGATATGCATTTGCTCACTCGTAAGACACCGAGCGTTTCGACGCCGCGTCATCGGGGAAAATGACAATCAGCGTGCGTCCGCGCAGGAGGGCGATTTCCTCGCCGCTTGCATCGTAGTAGACTGTGCGGGAGGTCATGCCGTCGCGCTTCCAATAGCCGGAAATATGCTTGCCGCCCAGGAAGAAATCCGCATTGCCCTCCGCCGCTTCGCCGTTTTCGCCGATGACGTACATAATCGGCTCATTCTTGTTGTTGTGGTTGTAGTCCACGCGCGTGAACTGCACAATCACGTTCTGGAAGGCAATGGCGCTGTCGTCCGAATCACGGTCGGCGTACCAGTTCGTCTTGCTCGTGCCCATGTAGCGCAGGTAGCCGTTCCACTCCTTGCGGTAGACAAGGCGCGAGTTGTAGAGCTTCGCGCTTTCCCCCCATTTGATGTAGACGCGGGTGGCGCTGTCGCCGTCGGGCGCATCGTCGGTGAATCGGAAGGCGTGGTTCGGCGCGACGTGGTCTTCCGGCACGAGGCGGCTCATCGCGGCGACGTTTGCATCCACATCATAAGGGGATTTCGCGCCCGCGCGGCTGGTAAAGTAGCGCTTGAAGTTCGTGCCGCCTGCAATGCCGCTGAAGGCAACGCTCTTCAAGTCCGCGCCGAGCCGCTTGATTTCCGCCTTCACGTCGCTCCCTTCCACCTCCTGCTGACCGTAGAACAGGAAGCCGCCGCCCCACTCCTCGCTCAGCCACACATGCCCGATGCGCGCCGAGCGCACGAAGCCGACCGAATCCGGGATCATATCGGAAAAAACGGCGGTGATGCGCGTTTCATGGCTCCTTGTCAGCGGCGTTTCGTAGAGGATATCCGCACACGCCACGCCCCACGGCGCGCGGTTGCCCACGCCGCCGCCGTCATTGCCGATTTGCACCAGCATGGGCAGATAGCGCCCTGTCGCCGCCAGCCCCGCGTACCCCTCCGGTACATAGAGCTTGCTCAGCGTCCGCCCGGTCGTCGGGCTGATGCCGTCGGGCGTTTCGTTCGTCCCCGCTTCCGTCAGGGAAATGTTTCGCGCTTCCTTCGGGTCGATGGTCGTTTCTGCCAGCGCCTGCGCCAGCAGAAGGCACAGCACCGTCAGCAGTGCAGCGATTCGCTTCATCCCTTGCACCCTCCGTTACTTCTTAATCGTCGTCACGCCGTCGTCGCAGCGGAAATACACTGTGTCCGGCTCCAGCGTCACGCCGTCCTTGGCGAACAGCTCATCCACCGTCAGCAGAATGTACCCCTGCTCGTAGAGCCATTCCGCCATCACTTTCGCGGTCTTTGGCGTGTTGTCCTTGATGTCGTGCATCAGCACAATATCGCCGTCGGTGAACTGCTTCTTCGTCTTGCTCATAATCAGCGACGTACTGCGCCCGCGCCAGTCGTAGGTATCCACCGACCACTGGATGTACGACCAGCCGACTTTCGCCTTGATCATCGCCGGATACACGCCGTAGGGCACGCGGTCATAGCGCGTCGGGATGCCGATGATGGAAATCAACGCCTTGTTGACCTTCTCCGGCATAGCGCGGAGGGCAGCGGCGCTGATTTTCCGCGCGTCGCCGTGCGTCCAGTTGTGGCTGGCGACGGCGTGACCCTCGTCGTGCGCGCGCTGCACCAAATCGGCGTAGGGCTTCATGTTCTTGCCTATCATAAAGAATGTAGCGGGCGCGCCGACCTCCATCAGGCTGTTGAGGACTTTGGTGGAGTTTGTGCGCGTCGGGCCGTCGTCAAACGTCAGCGCGACGGTCTTATAATAGGAAAGGTTGTCCGTCTCGATTTGCGCCTTTTCGGTCATGTACTCTCGGATGTCGGGGTAGAACAGCGTCGTCTCAATCAGCGTGTGATGCTCCGGATAGAACGCGTCCGCCGAGAGGTGAATGACCAGCGACATGCCGTGCAGCGTGAAGTCGAGATTCCGCAGCCCCTCGTCCGACAGCACCTGCGCAACGGCATCCGGGTCAGGCGTTTCATCCGGGAAATAGTAGTTGATTTGGGCTTCGAGTTTCTCGCGCAGAATCGTCCAGCCCTCGCTGCCTTCGGGGAAAATGTCCGTCAGCAGGATTCTTTCGCCGGTCGTCATGTCGAACGTGCGGCTGGTGAACTCCTGCGCAATCAGGTCGCGGTGGTAGGTCGTGCGCGCCTGCACGAGGAAGCTCATCCACGTCAGCCCCGTTTTGCTATGGCGGATTTCGACATCCAGCCGGCTATTCTTATCGCCGTTCGCTTTCCCTGCTTGGAGCGTCGGGGCGATTTTGTCCGCGTACGCCTGCGCCAGCCCATTGATTTCGTCATCGACGCTCGTCAATGCGGTTTTGACCGACCACAGCCGGATGCCGCTCTTGTTGCTCTGCTTGGAATCGGTATACTTCGCCGTCACGCGGTGGCACGCCTGCATTCCGCCCTCCGCCGATGCGGATGCGGGCAGCATCGTCAGCAGAAGGATAGCTGCAAGCAGGCAGGCAATGTACTTCTTCATCATCGGAATGCTCCTTTCCAATGCGCGCGAATGTTGCGGCTTCATGCGCTAAGCCGCAGCTGGTTCTAAGGCACCACCGCACAATTCGGCGGCGCGTCTGGCGATGTCTTTTCCGCCA
>ERZ772889.1467-NODE-1467-length-21265-cov-4.628100_pt1 | contig 21265 bp, 21 predicted proteins | sample MGYA00512127_ERZ772889 | MGnify/ENA primary metagenome ERZ772889 (study PRJEB29015, sample SAMEA2737689) | human gut metagenome | biome: human gut; feature: human-associated habitat; material: faeces | place: China | collected 2012 ...
GATCGTCACCGCCGCCGCCGTGCAGTATTCCTGATTGCGCCCGCCGACGCCGCTCTCCGCGCCGACCGTCACCACGTTCTCGCCGGAGGACAGGAGCACGATGGGCGCGCGGAACGGCTCTGCCATGCGCTCTGCACAAAGGGCCATCGCCGCGTCGACCAGTCCCGCCTCCTTCGCCTCCGCCTGCTGATATTCCGAGAGCATGACGCAGGGCAGACCAAGCTCCGCCGCCTTTTTCCGCACGGCGGGATAGACCGTCGCGTCCTTGAAGATGAGGCCGAAGAACCGCGCGCCGAGGCTTTCATACTCTTCTACACTCATGTTCTCCGTCTCCGGCGTGCCGCGCAGCAGCCGGTTCTGGATGGAGACGGGCGTCTTGTCCCACGCGTTCCACTTTTGCAGGATCGCGATGCAGTCCGCGTAGGTCGTACCGGTGGAAAGCGGGGGGAAGAAGGTGTTGTGCTCCAGCATCTCAAAATACGTCGTGCGCATCACGGGCGTATTCTGCTTTGAGGGATCTGCCGTCGTCATGTGGACAAGCGTCGCAGGCCGAAACAGCCGCGAGAGCCGGCCGCCCTTGAAGCGGTCGATGTGCGTGCGGATGGGGTTCAGATCGCTGGTCGGCACGCCCTTTTCGATCTGCATCATGTGGGTAAAGCGCGCGATCTCGTCGATCGTGATATCGTCCGCCGGATAGGTCATCAGCGAGCCGCAGCCGCTTCCCGTGATGGTGAAGACCAGATCGCGGCTGGTGATATCCCGCGCCAGCGCCTCGATCTTTTTGCAGCCCTCGACGCAGGCCTCGTCCGGCACGGGATGGCCTGCCAGCGTGACGCCGATCTTTTTGCAGATGATGTCTTCGCCGTGCTTGGCAATGACATGGCCGCCGGTCAGCACATCGCCCAGCGCTTCCTCCATCGCCAGCACCGCGCGCTGCACGCCCTTGGCCGCGCCGATGACATACACGCGCTCATAGTCCTTCAGATCAAATTCCAGCGGCCCCGCGTGCGGGTCGCCCTTCATCTCGAAGCCGTCCGTATGCAGAACGATCTTCCCATTCTCCACATGGACAAGCTGCTTTACCCGCACATACGGGTCGAGCGCGTCCAATCCCGCGTCCAGCAGCGCCGCGACGATTTTTCGCCCTTCGCGGTTGCCGTGCGCGGCCAGTTGTTCTTTGTTGGTAATTCTCATATCAGAAATGGATCTCGTCGGGCACGGGAGCCTCGCCGCAGACGCCCTTGAGGTTCGCGATCAGTTCCACGTCCTCCGGCTCCAGCTCGAAGTCGAACACGTTCAGGTTTTCCTTCACGCGGTCCGGGTTCGCGGACTTCGGCAGCGGCAGCCAGCCCATCTGCATACTCCAGCGCAGGCAGATCTGGCCGACGCTCCGGCCGTACTTCTGCGCAAGCTGCTGCATCTGCGGCACCTTGAAGATCGCGCCGGTGCCGAACGGGCTGTAGGCCTCGACAAGAATGTTGTTCTTTTTGCAGTACGCCACGACCTCCGGCTGCGTCACGCCGGGGCAGAGGCGGAGCTGGTTGACCATGGGGAGGATTTCGCAGTGCGCCTTCAAAAGCTCAATATGGTGCGGCATGAAGTTGCTCACGCCGATGGCGCGGATGCGCCCGGCCTTATAGAGCTCCTCAAATGCCTTCCATGTGCCGATGGTGGCCTCCTGCCATGTCGTGCGGTACTGGATGGGGTTCGGCCAGTGGATCAGGTACAGATCCAGATACCGCAGGCCGAGCCGGGAGAGCGTCATGTCGAACGCCTCAAGCGTCGCCTGATAGCCGTGCGCGGCGTTGCGCAGCTTGCTGGTCACAAAAATTTCCTCGCGGGGAACGCCGCTGATGCGGATGCCCTGTCCGACGCCGCGCTCGTTGCCGTAGGCGGCAGCGGTGTCGATGAGGCGGTATCCCGCCGCCATTGCGTCCTTGACCGCCGCGGACGCGACCGCGTCCGGGGACTGGTACGTTCCAAGGCCGATGCACGGCATGTTCACGCCGTTTGCGAGTGTATATGTATCCTGACTGGATCTCATTGTCATTCCCTCCCTTATTTCCGGATCGCCAGACGGTTGCGCAGATCCTGCGCCTGATAGACAGACTCGCGCAGATTTCTTGCGATGAGCGCGTAATCGTTGTTCACAAGCGCCTGTCCCTGTGTGAACATCCAGTCGCCGCCGCAGATGACCTTCCGGTTTTCCAGCAGCGGGAGGAAATTCGTCTCATTGAGCATACCGGTCACGAGGAAGTGGAGCATGGGGTATGCGCCGGTATATTCATTGAGCGTCGCCAGACCGCCGAGCTGGTAGATCGGGAAGAATTTGACCATATCGAGGCCGTATTCCACCGCCATGGTCATTTCGCCCGGCGTGATGCAGTTCGGAATGACGGGGATCTTTTTGTCGATGCAGTATTCCACGACCTGCCGGCCGATGCCGGGCATGATGATGAACTGCGCGCCGTGGTCGATGGCGGCCTTGGCCTGATCGAGCGTGATGATCGTGCCTGCGCCCGCGACGATCTCCGGGACATCTCTTGCGATGCGCTCCAGATTTCCCATCGCGTGCTCGTTGCGCATCAGCACCTCCACCACGGGAAGTCCGCCCGCGACGAGGGCCTTTGCCGCCGGAACGGCCTGCTCCGGCTCCGCGTAGGCGATGATCGGCGCAATGCCGGTCACCTTCAATACATCCTTCATGAGTTCGGTTTTGTCCATACCCTGTTCCCCCTCAATCTGCCAGCCAGTGCAGGCTGGTCTTTGTCAGCGCGGCGGCCCTTTCAAGGTTCTCCGCCATATTGTCCGCGAGCTCCAGCCGGTTTTCCGCCAGCGCCTTCTCGCGCTTTGCCCACTCCATCTCGCCGGGAACGAAGATCTTCTGCGCGTTCTTCGCCAGCGGCGCGGACTCCAGCTCCTGCACCATCTGCTCCATGCGCGCTTCAAATTCGTCCATCGGCAGCATCTGCGCCAGATCCACGGCGATGAACGCGTGGCCAACATTGTTCTTCGCCTCCAGATCGAGGTTCCAGCTCACGACCTGACTCAGACGTCCCGCGCCCGTCAGCACGGAGGCAAGGATCTCGACCATGATGGCGAAGCCGTAGCCCTTGTGCGCTGCCATGGGAAGAAGATGCGAGTCGTATGGGAACCCGGACGGATCCGTCGTCGGCAGGCCCTCGGCGTCAATTAAGAAGCCGGGCGGCACCTGCTGTCCCTTTTCGCGCGCCATGACGATCTTCAAGGCCGCCGCACCGCTCAGGGCGATGTCGAGGAAGACGGACTTTCCGTTCTTCAGCGGCGCCGCGAACGAGAAGGGGTTGTTGCCGATGGCCACATCGCGGCTGCCGGGGATGGCCATGTTGGGGTCGGTGTTGCTCATGGCGATGCCGAGCAGGCCCTGCTGCGCGGCAAGATTGGCATAATAGCCCGCCGCGCCGAAATGGCAGCTATTGTGCACGCCGACATAGGCGATGCCGGTCTTCTTCGCCTTTTCGATGGCGAGCTCCATGGCCCTGCAGGACGAGACCATACCCATGGCCGCATTGCCGTTGACGATAGCCCATGAGGGTCCTTCCTTTTCCACTGTTGGGACAGCCTTCGCGTCCAGACCGCCCGCCTGTATTTTGCGGATATAATTGTACAGATTGTTCGTGCCGTGCGAGAACACGCCGAAGGTGTCCGTCGTCACGAGCGTATTGGTGATCGTCCGCGCGTTCTCCGCGCCGACCCCCACAGCCTCCAGAGCCGCCTGCGCAAACCGCAGCAGCTCGTCTACCTGAATTGCTTTCATGTCGTTTTCCTCCTGAATAGAAGCGTTATTTGACCGCGCTGTCGACCTGCCCCTGAATGAAGTACTTCTGCAGGCACAGATACGCCACGACAAGCGGCAGCACGCACAGCACCGCGGCTGCCGCCGCGCCGTGCATATTCTGGGCGCTGTCCGCACCGCCGAAGAACTGCCGGATGAGCAGCACCAGCGTGTATTTCGACGGCTTCTGCAGGATGTAATACGGATACAGATACTCATTTCATGCCGTGACGCCCTTGAGGATGATGACGGATACCGTCACGGGCTTCAGCTGCGGCAGGATAATGCTCCAGAACGTGCGCAGAACGCCTGCGCCATCGATGGCCGCAGCCTCGTCCAGCGCGACGGGAATGGAATTGATGAAGTTCGTGTACAGATGAATGGACATCGGCAGGCCGAACGCCGCCGCAATGACAATGACCGCCCACTGCTGGTTGATGCCGCCGAGCGCAACAAGCTCTGTGTACACGCCGACCAGAATGGACAGCGGCGGGATCATCATGATGCCCAGACAGAAGCTCTGCATGAAGCTGTTGAACCGGGAGCGGTTGCGCGCGAACGCATAGGCCGCCATGCAGCCGAACACGACCTCGATCGCGACCGTACCGACCGCGATGAGCACGGTATTGCCCAGCGCACGGAAAAGCTTGCCGCTTTCGATGATGGAGGTGAAATTGCTGATATCAAAATACGTCGGCGGGAGCAGGCGGCTGCCGAGATCCGTCGGGTGCTTGAACGCCATGTTGACCAGCACATAGATCGGCAGGATATAGATCAGGATGATGACAGCGCTCAGGATATATTTCCATGCGTTTTTCTGCCTTGTCTTATGCGCCTGCTTCTGAAGCGTCTGCTGCATCAGTACTGCACCTCCCGTTTGCGGAAATAGCGCGTGAGGAATGTCGAGATAATAAAGATGAACACGAACAGGAACACGCCGACCGCCGAGGCATAGCCAGCCTTTTCCGAGTCAAAATACATATAGGAAATGTATGTGGACAGCGAATGCGTCTTCAATGTGGGGCCGCCCTTTGTCAGGGAGATGATCACATCGTTCAGCTTCAATCCGCCGATGACATTCTGAATGACTGCAGTGGACATGGCGGGCGTCAGCAGCGGGAGCGTCACATGGCGGAAGATCTGCCACTTGTTCCCGCCGTCGAGCGTCGCCGCCTCATAATACATGGACGGAATATTCTGCAGACCCGCCAGATAGACGATCATGGCGATGCCGACATACTGCCAGCTGTTGACGAGCGTGATGATGATCTTGCCGCGCGTTCCGTCCGCCAGCCAGTTGATCGCGTCCTTCCCGAGATACTGGAAGATCTCATTGATGACGCCGTGGTTGAGCTGGAAGAAGAAATACATGATGTAGCCCATCAGAAGGCCGGAGATCATGACCGGCAGATAGATGATCGTCCGCACCGCGTTGCGGATCTTGAATTTGCTGTTGAGGAACAGCGCCAGCGCCAGACCGAATACGTTCTGCAGCAGCGCCGAGCCGAAGCCATAGAGCATGGTGTTCCAGAATGAGGACTTAAAGTATTTGTCCGAAAGCAGGCTGAGATAGTTTTTCAGCCCGATGAAGGTCATATTTTGGGAATATCCATTCCATTTAAAGAACGAGATATAGATGCCCCGCGCCAGAGGGTACAGCACAAAACACGCCATAAGCAGGACAGCCGGTATATACAGAAGATTCATCTGTCTTTTCCGTTTTTCCATTCCGTTGTCCGTTCCTTTCTAAAAAAGAGTAAGGCAGGCGCCGGATGCTCTATGGAGTTCATCCGACACCTGCCGGTAAATCAGTCAAGCAGATCAGTCGTTACAATGCGGGGCCATATTCAGCTTAAAGGACGCTGGACCACGGTTGCAAGCACTTAGCCGTTCTGCTCCGCGTAGAGTTCGAGATAGTTGTCACGCAGGTATTCAACGGCCTCGGTCACGTCGTCGGGGTTGGAAAGCATCATGGACATGGAGTCGGCCATAATGCCCCACATACCGGACGGGAAGAACTTGCGGTCGAAGAGGTTGTCGTACTGGACCTTGCCGCCACAGTCTTCCACAGCCTGACGGTAGCAGTTGAGCGTGTAGACATCAGCGGCGTCAGCGCCTTCAACGGTGGGCAGAGCGCCGGAGACCGTCGCCCACTTGGAGCCGACCTCGGGACGGGCCAGATAATCAAGCAGAGCCCAGCAGGCAGCTTCGTTTTCGGTGTCCTTCCAGACGCCCCATGCGTCGCCTTCGCCGACACGGAAGGACGGAGCGCCGTCTGCGGAGGAGGGCAGCGGGAGAACGCCCATGTTGGCATCGGGATAATACTGACGGGCGACCGTGATGTTGTCGGTGCCGCGGACCATGAAGGCAGCCTCGCCGGAGCCGAGCATCTGCTGCGCACCGGCAGCGTCGAGCGTCAGAACGTCTTCATTGATGTAGCCCTTCTTCATCCAGGTAGCCAGATACTCATAGAGCTCGGTGGCATAGGTGTCGAAGTCGAACGTGCCGTCCTTCAGAGAGTCGCCCAGATCATACTTGGCGCCTTCGTCCGTCCAGAAGGTCGGAGCGACGGAGCCGAGCAGGCCCGCGAGGTTGCCGCCGACGGAGCCGCCGATCGCCAGCGGGGTGATGCCGGCAGCGACGAGCTTTTCACAGGCTGCATCGAAATCGTCCCAGGTGCGGATGGAGTTGGGGTCGACGCCGGCCTTGTCGAGCGCGTCCTTGTTGTAGATCAGGCCGGAAATGCTCATGGACATACCGAGCGCGTAGAAGTTGCCGTTTTCGTCGGCCATAACGCCAGCGAGAGAGTCCTTGTCGATGGAATCGAACCAGGGCTGATCGTTGACGACCTTCAGATATTCGCTGTAGCGGAGCAGCGACCAGCCGTGGGTCATCCAGACATCAGGCAGGGAGTTGGAAGCCATCATGGTCTTGAGCTGCGCTTCACCCTCGGAACCCGGAGTGATGAGATCGACCTGAACGCCGGTCTCGGCCATGAAGTCATTGATGATCTCCTGGAACACTTCCAGCTTCGCATCAGTGTAGCTGGTTGCAAAAACGGAGATCGTGCCGCCGACAGCGGGTTCTTCCGTCGTTTCTTCGGCAGCGGGAGCGGTTTCTTCGGGAGTCGTCTCCTCAGCCGGTTCCGTCGTGGTGGTCTGCTCTGCTTCCTTGGCGGGCTCTGTCTTGGCCGCGCAGGCGAACATCGTCAGCACCATCAGCGCCGCGAGGATCAATGCAAGAATCTTCTTCATTTTTGGTTTTCCTCCTTGTCATTTTATACAAACAACGTTTTGTTTTTTGCTGTCTGCTATTACAAAGTACCATATTTTTGCATTCTGATAATGCAGAAATCTGTTGCAAACATGGACAATTCTGCTGGACATTTTTTGCTGGTTCTGCTACACTATATAAAAAACAATTTTCATGCCGCCGGACACGCGGCGGGAGGCGGACGCTGATGACACTGAACAATTTTGACGAATTCATTGACAAAACAGATTATCTGCAAACGAGGCTCCTCCAGGTCAACAGCTGCGGCTCGGAACGGGTCGTCAAATATGACTATACGATCCTGCGCTCAAACGGGCGGCGGGACTTCCACTTTCTATATCTGCAAAACGGCTGGCTCGACATTGAGGTCGGCACGGCGAAGGCGCGGCTGTCGCGCGGACAGTGCGCGGTGTTCCTGCCGAACGTGCGGCAGATGTACTCCTTTACCGCTGCGGGCGACCCGGTCTCCCTCTACCTGCATTTTACCGGACAGGCCGCAGCCGAGGCCATGCAGTACCTGCGCCCGACGGAGAACATGATCTACACCATTTCTGACCAGACGCTGTTTGAAAGCCTGTTCCACCGGCTCAATCGCCTGCACAATCTGCAGCAGTCCGCCGCGCTGCAGATCCCGGAGGAAAACAGCATCCTCCTGCAGCTCATCACCATCGTCTGCCGCAGCAGCGCGGACAATGAAGCACCCATCCGCAGCGATATCCTCAGCGCCATGGAATATATGCGAGAGCACATGCAGGAGCAGATCAATTTCCAGACCTTTGCCGAGACGCTGCACCTGAGCTACAGCCGCTTTGCGCATCTGTTCACACAGGCTATCGGTGTCTCGCCGCAGCAGTATCTGCTGCGCCTCCGGCTTGACCGCGCACGGGGCTTCCTGCGCGATTCCTCCATGAGCGTTTCCGAGGTGGCTGAAAGCACAGGCTTCAACGACCCGTTTTATTTCAGTCGTATGTTCAGCAAAGCCTTCGGCCTGTCCCCGAGAGCGTTCCGGAGCAAATGCCGGAAATAACGCCTTTTACTTGTAATCTCCGAGGTAGTCCGTGTTTTTCTCAAAAATCAGATCGCACATGTCGCGGATCTCCTGCAGGCTGCACACGGCGGAGCAGAGCGGATCCATCATGACCGCGTGATACACATCCTCCCGGCTCTTTGTCATGGCCGCGCACACGACAAGATTCTCGATCTGCGCCGTCGTGCTGACCAGAATGGCCAGATGCGCCGGTAGCTCGCCGACGATCGTCTTGTGGATGCCGTCCTTATCCGCGAAAACGGGGATCTCCACGCAGGCGTCCTTCGGCAGATTGGTGATAGAGCCGTCGTTGATGACGTTGCCGTTAAACTTGAACGGCGTCCGGTCGCCGAAGCGGGCGTTGAAGATATTTGCGGCGTATTCACTGCTGCGTTTGGTGTCGACAGGCTCGTGCTCGATCCAGTCCGTGATCTCCTGCTTCCAGCTTCCGGCGCGCTCCAGCCGGCTGTTGAGCGAAAACGCGTGCAGTCCGGCGTTCCAGTTGGTGCTGTGCGTGCAGTATCTTTCAATCAGATCCGGACGTTTGCGGAACCAAGCGTTATACTCGGAATTGTGGCCGCTGGACTCCGTGACATAATAGCCCAGATGCCGGAACATTTCGTTGCGCACCTGCTCCTTGTTATAAAACTCGGGATTCTCCAGCTTCTTTGCAAGCTTTGGGTACAGGTCCTGCCCGTTGTGCTCCAGCTTGAGATAGAACGCCTGATGGTTGACGCCCGCACAGAGATAATTGATCTCGTCCACCGGCGTTTCCAGCCACTCCGCCAGCATGGTGACCGTCCCCTGCACGCTGTGGCACAGACCTGTGACCTCGACGTTTGTTTCGGTCTGCATGGCCTTGCAGAGCATCGACATCGGATTCGTGTAATTCAGAAAAACCGCGTTTGGGCAGTATTTCTCGATATCCCGGCAAATGTCCAGCATCAGCGGGATATTGCGCAGAGCGCGGAAAATGCCGGAGACGCTGCGCGTATCGCCGATGTTGATATCGACGCCGAACTGCATGGGGATCTCAATATCATAGCGCCAGACGTCGATCCCGCCGTTGAAGACCGTACACAAAACGCCGTCCGCACCGGAAAGCGCCTCCGCGCGGCTTTGCGTCGGGGTGATTGTTGCGTGCGTACCCATGGCCGCGTTGATCTTTCTGACTGCGGCGGTAATCCGTTCGAGCCGCTCCGGGTCGGTGTCCATCAGCGCCAGCTCACAGTCCGCAAAGGCTGGGAACGAGAGCAGATCCCGGACAAGATTGCGCGTGAAGATAAAGCTGCCCGCGCCGATAAATGCAAATTTTTTCATAAAGAGCACCATCCTTTTTCATTTTTGGATGGTTCCAGTGTATCCCGCCACCTGCGCGGCGGCAAAGCAGAAAACTGCCAGATAAGCGGACATTCCTGCTATACAGCAAGCAGACCGTATGCTATACTGGCCAGGGGTGAGCAGCATGAAAGCCTTTTGTGAATTCCGTGATTCCACGGGTTATCCGCCTGTCCACGGGCTTCAGATTAACAGCTGCGGGCAGCAGCAGGCCGGACAATACGGGTATACGGTTCTCCGCTCAAAGGGTCGTTCGGACTATCATTTGCTCTATGTGCAGAGCGGATGGATCACTGCGGAGAAAGACGGCGCTCCTGTGTGCATATCATCGGGTGGCTTCATTTTTTACCCACCCGACGCACGGCAGCTCTATGCGTTCAGCAAGGAAGGAAACGCGATTTCCTACTGGATTCATTTCACCGGAACTGCAATAGAAGATGCTTTGGCCGATCTTCCCTATAAGCGCACGTTCTGTGGGCAGGTTGATGAACGGATGCAGTTCGAGAGCCTACTGCACCAGCTTTCTCAGACACACCACATGCGCGGGCCGGCATACCTTCTTGACGAGGGTGGACTGCTTTTGCAGATTCTTGCCAGTTTGTCGCGCAGCGTCAACCGGCAGGAAAGCACCGAATGCAGCGAAATCCGCGCGGCGGCGGCGTACCTCTGTGAGCATTTCTGCCAACCGCTGTCGCTTGCGGACTGCGCAGCCCGTCTGCACCTGAGCGTAAGCCGGTTTTCGCATCTGTTTACAAAGACCATCGGCGTTTCGCCGTATCAATACCTGCTGCGTCTGCGGCTTGACCAGGCCTGCGCGTTGCTTTTGCATACAGAGCTTGATATCCGCCATATCGCGCAGCTGGTCGGTTTTGATGATCCGTCCTACTTCAGCCGTCTGTTCCGCAAACGCTTTGCGAAAACGCCGGGGGCGTTTCGGACAGCATACAGCCAGGAGCTTTCGGAGCATCCCGCTTCTGCACTTCCGGTTTTATAGGGTGTATCTGAAAACTCCCAACGCACCCGGACAGCGGGCCTTTTTGCGGTGCGCCGCGTCATTTTTCCTTGAAATACGTCAGTATTCCTGCGAAAAAATGTCTTGCGCAACGCAAAAATCCCTCGCTGCCGGTCACATCATGAGTTTTCAGATACACCCTAGAAAAAGCAGGCATCCTGTGTTCATTTGCAGGATGCCTGCTTTTCATTTTGTTTTAAACCTGTTCGCGCAGCAGAAACAGCTTTTGTGTGATCGTCTGCGCCGCTTCGCGGAGCTGCGGGAGATAATAGGCCAGCTGTTCGCGCGAGGTCACGTCCGTGATGCCGGAAAACGACAGCGCCGCGTAGATCTCCCCCTCCGGGCTTCGGACCGGCACGGCCACACAGCAGGTGTGCGACAGCGATTCAAAATAATCGAGCGCATAGCCCTGCTGCCGGACCTTGTCCAGCTCCTCCAGAAAGCTGCGCTTGGTGCAGATGGTGTTCGGTGTCATGGACTCGAACCCGATCCCATCGATGAACTGCGTGCGCAGCACCTCCGGCAGCTCGCAGAGCAGAATTTTTCCGCCCGCGGACGCGTGCAGCGGCAGCGCCGAGCCGACCGGCGCGATAAAATCGACATACCGGTTCGTGCGCGTCTGCTGCAAAATGAAGAATCGGCGGTCCTGCCGGACGACCAGGTTCATCGGCAGAATTTCCCGTGCCGTCAGCTCCTGCATGACCGGATACGCCACCTCGGCCAACGCAAGATGGAAATTATTCTTCTCCGTGACATACGACAGCTTTTCGCCCGGAATGTATTTATCATCTGACATCTGGAAGCTCCAGCCGTTGGCCTCCAACGTTTTCAAGATCCGATACGCCGCTGACGGCGTGATGCCCTGGCATTTTGCGATCTCGTTGACGCCCATTGGCCGCTTTTCCTGCATCAGCAATTCCAGAATTTTTAGGCCACGTTCAAGTGCCTGCACCGTGCCTTGTTCCTTCTTTTCCATCGTTCCCTCCGCCGTAAATTCTTTGCCTTTGATTATACCGTAAGCGGCTAAACTGCGTCAACCGTCAAGACCTTCATCGCTTGGAATCCCCCGGATGTATTCTGTTTTGCACAAATCCAACATGGAGAATTTAGCTATTTTGCATATTGCATTCTGTTTTTGATTCCGCTATGCTGTTCTTAAATATTAGAATGCTTATTCCAAAATCATCTCGTAAAGGAGCGTAGCTATGGAAAAAGAAAAACTGGGCGGCGTTGTATTCCCGCTTGTGACTCCCTTCTGCGGGGAGGACGAACACGTCAACTATCCCGCGCTTGACAAGCTGATTGACTTTCTGATTGAAAACGGCGCGACGGGCGTCATCCCCTGCGGCAGCACGGGCGAGCTTGTATCCATGACGCTGGAGGAGCAGCTGGAGATCAACCGCCACACCATCGAATACGTGAACCATCGCTGCAAGGTTTATGCCTGCACCGGCGCGTACCGCACCTCTGACGCGATCCTGCTCTCCAAGGCCGCGGAGGAAGCCGGGGCCGACGGCGTCATGGTCGTCACCCCCTGGTACATTACGCCGAACGAGGAGGAAGCCTACGACCATTATAAGGCCATCCGTGCCGAACTCTCGATTCCGCTGATCCTCTATCACAACCCATACCTGACCGGCTGCTGGCTGAGCGAGAAGCTCATTGCGAGGCTGTATAACGACGGTATCATCGACGCCATCAAGGATTCCGCGCACGACATTTACCGCCACCAGAATATGCGTGCCCTGTGCAAGGACGACGGCTTCTCCATCTTCTACGGCTACGACAATCTCCCCGCCGAGGCGCTTACGATGTATGCCGACGGCTGGATCACCGGTGTCGGCACGCTCTTCCCGGCGGAGACGGTCCATGTCTACGACCTCTGCAAGGCTGGCAAACCGCTTGAGGCCAGAGACTACATCATGACCGTCTGCCGCAAATATATGCACTTCTTCAACGAGCCGACGCAGGAGGGCCTACCCTCCCCGTGGCTGGCGATCATCAAGGAGGGGCTGACCATGCGCGGTATCCCCATCGGCCTGCCCCGCAGGCCCATCCATCCGCTGCCCGACAGCGTCCGCGCGGAGCTGACGGCAGTCATGCGGGACTTCGGCTATTACAAGCTTGGATAAGGAGGCGTTATTATGGACGGCACCATCTATGTCAAGCCGGAACGCATCCGGCAGTACGTGATCGATCTGTTCGGCTATTACCACGTCAGCAGGGCAGACGCGGGCATGATCGCCGACAATCTGATCGACGCCGAGATCCGCGGCGTCACGACCCACGGCCTGACGCGCATCCCGCTCTACACGGAAAAGCTCATCTCCGGCCTGTGCGACGCGAGAGCCGTGCCGGAGATCGTCAGAGATTACGGCGCGACCGCGCTCATCGATGCACACGACGGGCTTGGCCAGGTCGCAGCGACGAAGGCCATGGGGCTTGCCATTGAAAAGGCGGAGCAGTTCGGCGTCGGCTACGTCGGCCTGTGCAACGGCAGCCACTACGGCACTGCGGGCTATTACGCCATGATGGCTGAAAAGCGCGGCATGATCGGCTTCTCGATGACGAATTCCGGCGCGTTTGTCGCGCCGTTCGGCGGCGTGGAAAAGCGGCTGGGCACGAACCCCATCGCCGTCGCGCTTCCCGCCGAAAAGCATCTGCCAGTCCTGCTGGATATGGCCACCAGCCGCGTTTCCCGCGGCAAGCTGCTCGTCAGCATGAAAAAGGGTGAGTCTGTCCCGGACGACTGGGCGCTCGCAATCGACGGCAGCCGCACGACCGACGCCGCGCAGGCCTTCCGCGGCATTCTGCTGCCGCTCGGCTACAAGGGCTACGGCATGGCCGTGATCGTGGATATGCTCTCCGGTGTGCTCAACGGCAGCGGCTTCGGCTTCGCGGTCGATACGCCGAAGGACAAGCCCATCGTCGGCAGCAGCTTCCTCGCCATCAAGACAGAGGCATTCTGTGAGCAGGGCGAGTTCCGCCGCAATGTCGATGCTCTGATCGATGAGATCAAAAACGTGAAGCTTGAAGCCGGTACGGACGAAGTTCTCATGCCGGGTGAGATCGAATTCCGCGCCGAGATCGCCAACCGCAAAAAGGGCGGCGTTCCCATCCAGCCGTTCCAGATCAGCGAATTGAATGAACAGGCTGCACCGTTCGGATTCACACTTGAAGAATATTTATAACGCAGGAGGGAAAAACAATGGAGAAACTGGATCTGCACGGCAAGACAGGTTTTATCATCGGCGGTACGCGCGGGATCGACACCTATGAATACCATAACACCTGTGCAGAGGCCATGCTGCCGCTCGACGGCGATGCGTATATCCACGTCGCGCCTGCCGGTCCTGCTGACCATGTCCCGTATGACGAGGTCGAGGTTTTCCGCGTTCCAAAGGGAACGATGGTCACGCTTTGCCCCGGCGTCTGGCACCACGGCCCGTTCTGCGTGGATACAGACTCTCTGCAGACGCTCATCATCCTGCCGGAACGGCTCTATGCCTATGACTGTACGGTCCTGACCGCTCCGGAAGCCGATAAGCTTCGGATCGAAGCTTGATCCCCGGCAACTCATAATTATTGAGCGGCTGTTCAAAGCAGCCGCTCTTCTTTCTGAAAGGAAGCACTATGGATTACGCAAAGGAATCCCTTCGTCTGCATGGCGAATGGAAGGGAAAAATCGAGGTCACGGCGCGCGTGCCGGTCGAGACGAAGGACGATCTGTCGCTTGCCTACACGCCGGGCGTGGCGCAGCCGTGCCTCGAAATTCAAAAAGACATCAGCAAAAGCTACGAGCTGACCCGCCGCTGGAATTTATGCGCCGTCATTACCGACGGCTCCGCCGTTCTCGGCCTCGGCGATATCGGCCCGGAGGCCGGTATGCCGGTCATGGAGGGCAAGTGCGTGCTCTTCAAGGCCTTCGGCGATGTGGACGCGTTCCCACTGTGCGTCAGGACGCATGATGTGGACGAATTCGTCAATACCGTCGCACTCATCTCCGGCTCGTTCGGCGGCGTGAATCTGGAGGATATTTCCGCTCCCCGCTGCTTTGAGATCGAGCGCAAGCTCAAGGAGCGCTGTGACATCCCCATCTTCCACGACGACCAGCACGGCACGGCGGTCATCACGCTTGCGGGCCTGACCAATGCGCTGAAGGTCGTCGGCAAAAAGAAGGAGGCCGTGAGGATCGTCACGTCCGGCGCAGGCGCGGCAGCGATTGCAATCGTGAAGCTGCTCCTGTCCGCAGGCTTCAAAAATGTGACCATGTGCGACCGCAAGGGTGCAATTTACAAGGGCCGGGACGGCCTCAACTGGATCAAGGAAGAGATGGCGGAGGTCACGAATCTGGAGCATAAGGCCGGGAGCCTTGCCGACATACTCGTCGGCGCGGACGTGTTCATCGGCGTCTCCGCGCCCGGAACCGTTACCACCGAGATGGTCAAGACCATGAACAGGGACGCCATCGTCTTCGCCTGCGCGAACCCGACGCCGGAGATCTTTCCGGAGGATGCAAAGGCGGGCGGCGCAAAGGTCGTCTCGACCGGCCGAAGCGATTACCCGAACCAGATCAACAATGTTCTGGCCTTCCCCGGCATCTTCCGCGGCGCGTTCGACGTGCGCGCAGGCGATATCAACGAGGAGATGAAGGTCGCCGCCGCGCACGCGCTGGCAGAGCTCATCTCCGATGAGGAGCTTTCGGAGGACTATATCATCCCCAAAGCCTTCGACCACCGCGTCGGCCCAGCCGTCGCAAAGGCCGTCGCGGAGGCCGCGAGAAGGACCGGCGTGGCATATGCCGCTGCCGCACACCGGACAATTCTCTGACAGCACCACAGGGCAGGCTGTGCCGCCGCACAGCCTGTTTTTTATAATTCCATCCGGGCGTCTCCTGCTCATGCAGACAGCACAGCCCCGCCGGGATGCAAACCCATCATCTTCTGTTTTTGGAAAAAAGATAGGAAACGCATCTTGAAAAGCATGCCCGGTTTGGCTTATAATAACGAAAAAGGCGGGTTCATACAAATCGGTGGATCCGCTTATTTGCGCAGCGGCTTTTGTGCAATATGCGCTTCCCGCTCAGTCGGAAGAAACAGAAATTTGGGAAATCTTTACGAAACAGGAGGAAGGAAAGATGGAGCTGTTTGAAGAGGTCGGCCAGACCCTGTCCAGGACCGGTCAGGGCCTGGCGCAGAAGGCGCGCGACACCGCGCAGGTCACGAAGCTGAAGCTCGCCGTCAGCGAGGACGAGCGGGCGATCGAGGGCATTTACCTGTCCATCGGAAAAGCGTATTGCCGGATGTGCGAAGCGTGTTCCCCGGAACAGCTGCCGTCCGAGGCCGCATCCGAGCCGATCGCGTCTCTGCTGACAAGCCTTCGGGAGCGGAAGCAGCAGCTGCTCGACAAGCAGCAGACCATCCGCGTCATTCAGCAGGTCATGATCTGCCCCAAGTGCGGCGCTTCGTGCAGCGCGGAAGGCAGCTTCTGCACCAACTGCGGCGCAAGTCTGCAGGAGGCAAAGGCCGGTGTGTTCAGCTGCCCGGCCTGCGGCAGCAAGCTCAAGCCCGGCGCGGCCTTCTGTACGCAGTGCGGCAAGCCCGTCCGGTAATATCAGAAAAAGAGAAAGATAAGGGGTATTGAAGTATGAAAACAAAGTCCTACACAAAGTATCTTGGCATTCTGCTTGTCATCGTGTCCGTTTTCACGCTGTTCTTCAACTGGATCAGCGCCGCGCGCTATATCAAAAACCTCCAAAAGGCGGCTTCAGACAGCCTTGGCTTCTTTTCAGACTACTCCTACACCGACGCGCTGATCGAGGATGCCATCGATAGTCTGGATGACACGCTGGATGACCTTAGGGATTCCGCCGAAGATCTGGAATACTATTATGACATTCCGGCCAACAAAGCGCGCTCTGTTGCGAAAAAGGCTACCCGCATTTTAAAAACGATCAAAGATTTTGCGTTGTCGCCCCGCGATGCCGCGCTGATCTGCGCGGATGCCAGCAGCATTCTCCGCACTGCGGTAAAATACGAGATGATTAGTGAGAGCACGACCGATTCAGATGAGTACAAGCGTGGAAAGACGATCATGTTCGTTATCTCGCTGATGTTCTGGGCAGCGCTCCTGCTCGGCATTGCCGCACTGACCATGCGCGTTCTTGGGCGGTCGCAGAATCTGGACATCGCGTATTTCGCTGTGATGATCCTGCTGGCTCTTGCGGCGATCATCGTCACGATCTGGGCAAACGGCAAGTTGGAAGACAGCGTGCTCCGCCTGACGCTGTGGCCGTTCCTCGGTGTGCTGTGCGCGGTCCCCATGAAGCTCCTGCCGAATATCAAGGCTTCCGCCTACACTCCCGCGCGTGCGAATACGCGTGCTTATGCGCGTCCTTCCGCACCGGCTCTGACCTGCGCATCCTGCGGCAGCAGACTGGATCCGTCCGAGCGCTTCTGCTCCCACTGCGGCGCACCCGCTGCACAGGCAAGACCGGCTGCAGCCGCCACGATCTGCCAGACCTGCGGCGCGGCCGTTGACAACGGATATACGTTCTGCCCGAACTGCGGTTCGCCGGTTACGCAGTACGCGCCGACCAGCTGGGTCTGCCCGACCTGCGGCGCAACTCTGGACGCGAACACGCGCTTCTGCCCGACGTGCGGCCACCCGAAGATCTGAACTGCATCAAAACGCCGGAGCCGCGATACTGCGGCTCCGGTGTTTTAAGCTTTGGGAAACAGGCGGGTCATTTCAGCTTGAATCGGATGTCGTCGCCGTAGAATTGGAAGAGACAATACGTACCCAACAGGCGTGAGGTAATCTGTGGCGTATAACGGGCGGCCAGCTCGCTCGGTGCAAGATTCGTAGACAGGATCACAGGCTTTTTCTCCATCAGACGGGTATTCAGAAGCTGATAAAGCACTGAAATAGTAAACTGCGTGGTCATCTCTGTACCGAGATCATCGAGGACCAGCAGATCGCTGATGAAAAACGCCTCTGTCCGAGATATATCCGGCCGCGGGCGGAATTTATCGTCTTCAAATGCGGAGAACAGCTGCCCAACGGGCGCATAGCAGACGGAAAAGCCACGGTCCGCAACGACGCGCGCGATGCAGGCAGATAAATAGGTCTTTCCTAGCCCGGTCGCACCAGAAAACAGTAGAGACTGTCCTTCTGCCGGAAAGCACTGTGCATAGCTCTGCGCCCGCCGGTACGTTGCACGCATCAGCTCGCGCGGGCTGCTGTGGCATTTTGCGTCATATTGGTCAGAATAGAGTTCCAATCGAAATTTTTCAAAGCTGTCCGTGCCGAACAGTGCAGCCAGCTCCTTCTTCTGCTCCTGCCGGCAAAGCTCCCGGAGGCATTCGCACATCTGCGCGCCCACATAGCCCGTTCCGCCGCACTTCGGGCAGAGCGGCTGGACGGTCAGATCGTCCGGCTCCAGTCCCTCGGCCTGTAAGATCCAATCCCGCTCCTGCTGAAGGGCCAGATTGTCCTTTTTCAGCTGCTGCATGGCGGCCACGGGGTCGCCCTGCCGGCGGAACGTCGCGGCAAGCACGTGCGCGGCGGTCCTGCGCAGCTCCCGCTCGATCTCGCCCAGACGCGGCTGCTTTTCATAGATCGCCGCGATGCGGGCGCGGGAGGACTGCTCGTTCTGCTCGTTTTCGCTTTGCAGGCGCTGCATGGCGCGCTGCACAATGGCCTGAGAATATGCCACGGTCAATCCTCCTTGTTATTCAACATCCGGTCAATAGCAGCAAGCTGGAAGTCGCTGAGCGTGTCGTTGTGCTGCTGGACGCCCTGCGAGAGTTTTGCACCCGCGTAGCTACGCTGCGGGGCACGGTCGCCGGATTCGATCTGGCTGAGGGTGGTGAAGCCCTGCTCGTGCCAGCTGCGCAGGATGGAGTTGCAGTAGGGCCATTTCAGCCCGCCGGTCGCCATGCAGGTCTTTTCATAGGCAAGGCCGATTTCCTGTTCGCCGAAGCCCCATGAGAGCCACGTCAGGATATAATTCTCCTCGCCCGTCGTCAGCCTGCGGCCCGTAATGCCGAACAGCTCCCGGATCTTGCCCAGCTGCGACTGCCGCAGAAGCTGGTTCTGCATATAGACCGCCGCCTGCTCCATCGTGTCGATGCCGTGGTCGGCCCAGTAATACGCTTCCTTTTCGATTGACCGCAGCGACGGCATCCGCGAAATGCCGCGCGAACGCTGCCGCTGGATGCAATAGTTGACGAGGATCGAAATGACCTCGCCGGGAAGCCCCAGATAGCGGTAGATCGACAGCAGGATTTTTAATTCTTCATTGGACAGGACCCGTCCCAGCCGCCGCTGCGTCTCGCCGGTGATGGCTTCAAACTCGCGGCTGGTGCGCGTCTCGCGAATGACGTCCTGCTCGGTATAGACCGGGGCCTGCGACGCGTCAAGGTGTGTTCTTGCCTCCTGCGGCCAGAGCCCCAGCTGCTGGAGCGTCGCGCAGGCCAGATCGTACCGGGCCTGCGTCATGCGCAGCGCCGTCTGCGCGCCCGAAAACGGGCGGTTCTCAAAAAGATAGAGATACAGCAGCGCAGCGTCGCCGTTGGCGGCGGCCAGCAGCCGCTGCGCGGCGTCGGCGGGGATGAGAAGCGGTTCCGCCAAGGCGAGCGCCCCCTTTCATAAAACCGGAATCATCCGAAATCAAACGCCAGATAGACATCCGGCATACGTGCATCCGAAAGCCATTTGCACATGGCAAATGGTGCGCTGCCGCCCACGGTGCGTACGCGGCACTGCTTTGCCGGAAGCTGCTTCAAAAGCGCGGGCAGGACAGAGCAGTCCGGCAGAATTTCGTCCACGACGAGTGTCTCGCCGTCCGGATGTGCGCAGGCGCAGCCGAAGTGGCTGCCGAGTTCCAGCCGGTAAAAGCCGGACATGGAGGCCTGATACCGAAGATCGGACAGGCCATAGCGCACATGCGGCAGATCATAGAGGACCGTCTCACGCAATCCGGCATATTCAGCGGGCGTCAGCACTTCGCACACGCCGCGTGCCTCCGGCGCGCCGCCCTCGTCGAAAAAGGCCGCGTTCTGCGAGACGAAGCCCAGCGTCTCATAATACGCGCGCAGCGCGTCCGTCGCCGGGACGAGCGTCAGGCAGTCGAAATACCGCTTTTTCAGCTCCTTTTCCGCGTATGCCAGCAGCTTCGCGCAGATCCCGCGCCGCCGGAAGTCCGGGTGCGTAGTCACGGCATACAGATAGGCCGAGCGGCAGCTTTTTTCGCCCCACGCAAGCTCCTGCGGCAGGGCGTAGGCGGCGGCGATGAGCCTGCCGTCCTCCTCCGCGCAGAAGCCGGTCGCGGTGGGATAGGAAATGGCGAAAAACGCCTCGATCTCCTGTTCCGTGTCGCCGAAGCCGAGCGCCCAGAGCGCCTTCAGCTGCGGCAGATCGCCGGGGTTCGTTTTGCGCAGGCGCATGGTTCAGCTCTCCTTCCAGTCGGCTGTGTATTTTTCCAGCAGCACCGTCGGCTGGTACGATTCCTTCGCGCGGCGCAGGCCCTCGGAGCCCATGTCGTCCTCGCGGTTGAGAAAGCGCACCTCGGGATATTTTTCCGCGATCATGCGGGAAAACTCGCGGTTGATCATGGCGTAGGCCCCGTTCACATCCGGGAACGCCTTTTCAAAGCCGACGTCATAATAGTCCCGGTTCATGCGGCTGCCCATGGAAAAGGCGATGATGCGTTCGCCGTCGGACAGCAGCAGGCCGTCCATCTCCAGCTCGTCAAAATGGTCGAACGCGCGCTGCAGCGCGGCCTTTTCCAGCTGCAGCTGGTCAAGCTCCTGCGCGTTCACGGCAGGCTCGTGCTGCTCGTACCAGATGCGCAGCATCTCATGGCACTGCGGAAGATTTTCATCGGTAATGGGAGCCGTGAACCAGTCGGGGAATTCGTCTTCAAAGCGGTTGCAGTGGTTGCGCTTGGACTGGAGCTTTTTGCCGTGCAGCTCGGAAAGCTCTTCGACGGTGTAGATATAGTCGTAGGAATTGCGGCAGGCGGTAAACTCAAATTTGCCCGGATAGAGCGCCTCCAGCTCCGCACGCGTTTCGTTCGTCAGACTGCGCAGGCGCATGGGATTGCCGCGTTCGGCCGCGTCGGCACGGATGGCCTCAATGGCCTCGCGCAGATCGCCGGTCCCGGCGGGGTAGAGATAGACCTCGCGGCCGCGCCACGGCGCATGCTGGGTCAGGCGCTCCCCCGCCCGTCCAAGCTCGCCGAAATAATCTGACCAGAGATACATACAGCTGAACGCGTACTCCGCGCCGGGATAGGCGCAGCGTTTCAGGATTTCATGCGCCCACGCGCGGTCGGCGGCCTCCGCCTTGTGAAAAGAGATCATAGAAAAATCGGAACTCCTGTCTGTATTATGATAAAAAATTGATTCATTGTCAGTATACCACGAATGTCAAATATTTCGCAACAGCGTTGACAAAAATACGGGAAAAGGATACAGTATAGAGTAACAGCCCCTCTTTCATTCGGAGCGGGCAGAAAAGAGGAAAAATATATGTGCGAAGTATGCAAGAAACCGTTTTATATCACCACGCCGATCTATTATCCGTCGGATAAGCTCCACATCGGCCACACCTACTGCACCGTAGCCACAGATGCCATGGCGCGCTACAAGCGCCTGCGCGGCTATGACGTGATGTTCCTGACCGGCACGGACGAACACGGTCAGAAGATCGAGGAAAAGGCGGAGGCCGCCGGCGTCACGCCCAAGCAGTTCGTGGACAACATCGTCGAGGGTCCCGGCGGCGTGCGCGCGCTGTG
>ERZ772889.1479-NODE-1479-length-21153-cov-4.349607_pt1 | contig 21153 bp, 14 predicted proteins | sample MGYA00512127_ERZ772889 | MGnify/ENA primary metagenome ERZ772889 (study PRJEB29015, sample SAMEA2737689) | human gut metagenome | biome: human gut; feature: human-associated habitat; material: faeces | place: China | collected 2012 ...
ATTTTTGCAGGGAAAACATTAAAAGCCCCAAAGGAATGGCTGCATATTTTACAGGTATAGGTTCTTATAAAATATATAATGAGAAAAATAAAAAAATTAAAAGAATAGTAGACAAAACAAAAGGCAAAATAATAAAGAAACAGGGGGAGACTATTTTGCCATTGTTTCATAATATAAGTAATGGGAAAACCAGGTTAGGGGAGGAAATTCTTGGAAAGGAATATAGTTATCTAAAAAGTGTTATATGCCAGAATGACATAAAGGAGAAGGAATATCTTTGCACAAGGTATTTAACGGTTAATGAGTTTAAGGAAAAACTGTCAGCTAATGGAATTGTTGTATTTAAAGATGGGAAGGAAATTCTAAAAAATATAAAGGATAAGAAGGAAATTATTAATCTGATAACTGTTGAAAAAGACAAAGAAGGCTATGCTTTAAAAATAAGAATTGGGGATACTGTTGTTCTGGCAGATGATTTTTCAAAAGCCCTCGGTCTTAATTCTACAGATATGAGCATAGAAGAATATGAAAAGGGAATAAGAATTACAACTAAAGGCAACGGTCACGGTTTTGGAATGAGTATAAGCTATGCCAGATACCTTGCAGGTCATGGCAAGCCATGGCAGGAGATTCTTAGCACTTTCTATGATGGGAAAATTGTGGAATATTAAAATTAATTTTTTTGTATAAATCTTCAATTAATGGTACATACTGTTATTGAGGTGATGAGAATGGATAAGAAATTTATAGCAGCAGTTGCAGTTTGCTTTGTTGCATTAGTAGGCGTAGCCACGGGAACTTATTTTCTTGGGCAAAAAAGCGACGAAAACATTGTAAAATTAGGAAAAGCAAACATAACTGAAACAACAGCGGCAGATAAAAATATTGAAGCAGCGGGAAATGTTGTGGAAAAAGAAACACAAAAAGAAACAGCAATGGAATCTGAAACACCGAAAGACAGAGAAGTTGAACCGGGAGGTTATTTAACAGAAGAAACAACTAAGGAAAAAGCCGTAAATAACGTAGTGGAAGAAAACACTCAGTCTAATGTAAGCAAAAAAGATTACTTGTATGGACTTTCATCAGAGGCAGCAGCCCAGATTAAAACATTAAAGTTTAACAAGAACAGCAAACTTATCTGGCCTGTTGAGGGTAGCATTATTATGCCATATGATGTGAAAAATACAGTATATTACGCAACCTTAGATGAATACAAAACCAATCCCGGAATTGTAATCCAAAGTAGCAAAGGCACTGCAATAAAGGCAGCAGCAGATGGTGTTATTACAAAAATAACACAAGATGACGAATTTGGCGTTGTTATCAGTCAGGCAGTGGGAAATGATTATATCGTAAACTACGGTCAGACCATAAATCCTGAAGTAAAAGAAGGAAGCTTCGTTGAAGCAGGCCAGACTATCGCCTATGTTAACCAGCCAACTAAATATTACTCCAAGGAAGGGGATAATATTTACTTCTCAGTAGAAAGAAATGGAAAAACAAAAGATCCTTTAAATTATATTGATTACGAGGACTAATCACAAAACCGGAATAAGTGCATACAATAAGGTATACAAAAGAAAATATTAAAAGCTGCTCACTTTTGTGACAGCAGGCAACAGGGTTAAAAAAGGAAAATCATAAACAATTATTCTAATGATTTTCCAAAATCCGTACCTGTTGTTTATAATAGATTGTGCTATCATGTACCTGAAAAATACGTGGTAGCACTTTTTTTGATATTTTCAATCATATGTTATAATTCCACGCAGAAATTTTTACAGCAAACAATAGGCAGAGATTCGAAATTTTGCGAGCATAGTGTAAGTGCAAAAGTAACTGTTTGAGCCATAGGCGAGTTTTACTTTTGCACTTACAATAGACGGCAGAGCAAAATAAGAAATCTCAACGTGTTTGCTGTAAAAATTTCTGTGTGGAATTTAAAACAGTGCCATTGAAAATAAACAAACTATATTATAAGATAAAGGTTAGAATGAAGGCTAAAGATAGTATTTAGTTATGTACGGAGGAAGAAACTATGGGTAAGTATATTATGGCATTAGATCAGGGAACTACCAGTTCCAGAACTATTTTATTTGATAAAAAGGGAAATATTGTTTGTCAGGCAAATAAGGAGTTTGAGCAGATTTTTCCAAAGCCGGGCTGGGTTGAACATAATCCTGAGGAGATTTGGATGACACAGCTTCTTACAATGGAAGATGTTATGAGACAGGCAGGAATTACAGGCAAGGATATTGAAGCCATTGGCATTACTAATCAGCGAGAAACAACGGTTATATGGGACAAGAATACGGGAAAACCTATTTATAATGCCATTGTTTGGCAGTGTAGAAGAACTTCTGATATTGTAGACGGACTTGTTAAGGACGGTCTTAGGGATTTTATTAGAAATAAGACCGGATTGGTTCCTGATGCTTATTTTTCAGGAACTAAGATTAAGTGGATTCTTGATAATGTGCCGGGAGCAAGAAATAAGGCAGAAAATGGTCAATTGCTTTTTGGAACAATTGACTCATGGCTTATGTGGAAGTTAAGCGGTGGAAGTATACACGCTACGGATTACACTAATGCGGGAAGAACTATGATTTATAACATATTTGATTTGGAGTGGGATCAGGAATTACTGGATATACTAGATATTCCCAAGTCTATGTTGCCTAAGGTAAATCCTTCAAGTGGAATTTTTGGATATACTATGCCGGAACTGTTAGGAGAACGAATACCTATAAGTGGTGTTGCAGGAGACCAGCAGGCGGCATTGTTTGGACAGTGTTGTTTTGAAAAAGGTGATGTAAAGAATACATATGGAACAGGTTGTTTTCTTTTAATGAATATAGGAAATAAGCCGGTTATATCAGACAATGGTTTGATTACTACTATTGCAGCAGGCACAGGCAAGGTTGAATATGCATTGGAAGGCAGTGTTTTTGTGGCAGGTGCTGCAATACAGTGGCTTAGAGATCAGATGAAGCTGGTGGACAGTGCACCGGAAAGTGAAGAGATTGCAGAAAGAGCAGATGATACTAATGGAGTCTATGTTGTACCGGCATTTACAGGAATGGGAGCACCTTATTGGAAACAGAATGCAAGAGGAATGGTTGTTGGAATAACAAGAGGAACGGCAAGAGAACATTTTGTAAGGGCCACACTTGAATCTCTAGCATATCAGACATATGATGTGTTAAAGGCAATGGAGCAGGATGCAGGCATGGAAATTAAATCTATTAGGGTAGACGGTGGAGCAAGTGCCAATAATCTTTTAATGCAGTTTCAGGCAGATATTACTGAAAAACAGGTTGTGCGACCATCAGTAATTGAAACTACAGGGCTTGGGGCAGCATATTTGGCAGGTCTAGCAACAGGTTATTGGAAAGACAAAAAAGACATTATAAAAAATTCAACAATAGAGAGAAAGTTTGAAAACAAAATGGATTCTGAAAAGGTGCAGAAATATATCAAGGGATGGCACAGAGCTGTAAAATGTGCCCTTGTTTATGCAGATGAGGAGTAAATAATATCCTATGAATCTGATATTATGTTTATTACGTAAATTGGATATATAAATAATACCACATACTGATATACTATACTTTAATGAGTTACAGTGTCAGATTGAGATAATGCAACTTAGATAAAGTAATAATACACTTAGGATAAAAGATAGGTGTTAATATCAGGAGGAGAATTATGGATTCAACTAAACAGAACGTAGGAAAGATTGTTATTACAGCTTTATTTGCAGCGTTAGCATGTGTAGCAACAATGATTATTAAAGTACCTACAGTAGGAACAAACGGTTATGTAAATATTGGTGATACTATTGTATTACTTTCAGCTTGGATGATTGGTGGCGTTTATGGTGCCCTTGCAGCAGGTATCGGTTCAGCCCTTTCAGATTTTATCAGCGGTTACGGAAGTTATGTACCGGGAACATTTGTAATTAAGTTTTTAATGGCTTTAGTTGCATATTTAGTATTTGTAGCAATTAAGAAAGCAAACACTAAGGACAGTAAGGGAATGAATGTAGTAGCTTATATTGTAAGTGGTGTAGTTGCAGAAGTTATTATGGTTTTAGGATATTTCTTATATGAAAGTACTTTATTAGGATATGGACTTGGAGCAGTGCCTTCAATTGGAAGCAACAGCATCCAGGGTGTTACATGCTTAGTATTAGGATTTATTGCTATTTTCGCATTAGAAGAAGCAAAGGTTACAAAATTAGTTAAAAAATTTGTATAAAAATATAAAATAATATGTAAAAGGAAAGAGTTGTGTGATAAAATTGTAGGCGGTAAAAAGAGTAGGCTACAAATATCATACAGCTCTCTTTTGCATTATGTTGTTTGAAAGGAGCGATTCAAATGTACGAAGAATTAAAAGAACAGGCAAAAAAAACAACAGAAGAAATTTGCGATAAAGCAGGATTAAAGGAAGGCAATATTCTTGTAGTTGGTTGTTCTTCAAGTGAAATATGTGGAGATAAGATTGGAAGCAATTCTAACCTTGAAGTGGCTAAGGCAGTTTTCTCAGGAATATATGAAGTCCTTGAAAGCAGAATGATATATCTTGCAGCTCAGTGTTGTGAACATCTTAACAGAGCAATAATAGTTGAACGTGCAGCAGTTCCGTTTTCAGAAATAGTTAACGTTGTACCACAGCCTAAGGCAGGTGGTTCATTTGGAACAACAGCATATAAGACATTTAAAGATCCTGTTGCTGTGGAAGAAATTAAGGCAGATGGTGGAATTGACATTGGCGGAACTCTTATTGGAATGCACATTAAGAAAGTTGCAGTTCCGGTAAGACTTGAAAATAACAAAATCGGCGAGGCAAACGTACTTGCAGCAAGAACAAGACCTAAGTTTATAGGAGGTTGCAGAGCTGTATATGACGAAAGCATTGAATAGAAAAATAAAATTATATAAAGATAATAAAAACAGTTTTAAAAACAATAAAACCCCTGATTACAAGGCATGTGATCGGGGGTTGCTTTTTTGCTAAAATATAGATTGAAACGTTATTTTTGATGAAAATGATAAAAGTGTTTTTATTTCAAAAAAAATATTGTGCAAAATAACTAAATATGTTAGGATAAAAACGTATTTATTAACCGCAATAATTATTTTTAAAAGCGGAAGGGAATGAAAACATTTTTAGGAGGAGATTTATGAACAAAATGAAGCGAATTTTGACAATTGTTTTAACATTGGCATTAATAGTAACAATGATGCCTATGAATTTAACAAATGTTAATGCAAAGTCTACAACAAGACTAAGCTCGAAGAAGATAGTTTTGCAGGTAGGAAAAACAAAGAAGCTAAAGGTGAAGAATAAACCTGCCGGAGTAAAGGTAGTTTGGAAGTCTTCAAAGAAAAAAGTAGCAACAGTTTCTAAAAAAGGAAAGGTTAAGGCAAAGAAACCGGGAAAGACTACAATAACTGCAAAGGTTGGAAAGAAGAAATATAAATGCAAAGTTATTGTTAAAAGAAAAAATAGTATTAAAGTTACAAAACCTTCCGATAACAATAATAGTGTTATAAATCAGGTAACTACAAAGAGTGAACCTTCACAGATAGTAACTACTAAAGCTGAAGTGAAGACAACTAAAACAGAAACGACTAAGAAAAATGACAGTACTACAGTTAAGCCAACAGTAGCACCAACATTAAAACCAACAGTAGTACCTACAACAGTAGCACCAACAGCGAAACCTACAACAGTAGCACCTACAACAGTAGCACCAACAGCTAAGCCTACAGTAGCACCAACATTAAAACCAACAGCGAAACCTACAACAGTAGCACCTACAACAGCTAACGGTAATGTTGATGAAAGCATAAAAGCCCCTGAAGGACTTGTACATGCACCGGGAGAAGGATTGCCATATCATTTCGCATGGGCAGCAGTTGATGGAGCTGACGGATATAACGTTTACATAGATGGAGTGTATGTAACAAAAGTTACAGAAAATGTTGCAGATTTAGATGCTTCAATGTTTACAAAGGGAGCTGGGGAATATACAGTTGGAGTTGCAACAGTAAAGGAAAATAAAACATCAGCAATAACATCAATTAAATATACATATGCAGGAAGCGGACAGCTAGCAACAACAAAGGTATCTGCAGCAACAACGGTAGCTCCTGTAACAACAACGGTAGCTCCTGTAACAACACCATCAGTACCGGGTCAGGATGTAGATGAAAGCATAAAAGCCCCTGAAGGACTTGTATGGGCAGGAAATGCTAATTTACCATATTATTTTGCATGGGCTAAGGCAGATGGTATAGACTCATATAATGTATATGTTGATGGAACTTTAGTAGCTAACGTAGTTGATGGCTCAGTTAATTTAAATGAATCTGTATTCACAAAGGGTTCAGGCGAATATGCAATTGGAATTGCAGCAGTAAAAGGAAATAAAACATCAGTAATAACATCAATTAAATATACATATGCAGGAAGCGGACAGCCAGTAACAACAAAGGCACCGGAACCTTCAACAGCAAAGCCTACAGATGTAACAGTGGCACCAACAGCACCGGGACAGGATGTAGATGAAAGTATAAAGGCACCTGAAGGACTTGTATGGGCAGGAAATGCTGATTTACCTTATTATTTTGCATGGGCACCGGTTGTAGATGTAGATTCATATAATGTCTATGTTGATGGAGTATATGCAACAAATGTTAATGGAAACTCAGTTAATCTTGAAAAATCGGTATTTACAAAGGGCTCCGGGGAATACACAGTAGGAGTTGCCGCAGTTAAGGGTAACAAGGTTTCAAATATAACATCAATTAAATATACATATACAGGTGATGGAGCAATCACAACAACAAAAGCTCCTGAGGCACAGCCAACGGCAGCACCTACAACAGTAGCACCAACAGCTAAGCCTACAGTAGCACCAACAACAGCTAAGCCTACAACAATACCAAAGGAAACAACAAATATTTCTTTTACAACAGACAGTTCTATTGAAAAGCCATTTGGTTTGGATGTAAGTCAGGCAAGTGTAGGATATGTTAATGTTGTTTGGGGACGTGGAACAATTGACTGTTACAATGTTTATGTAGATGGAGAAAGAAGACGTACAGGAATTTCAGCACAGGCTTTAAAACTTCCTGTTTATACAGAAGGAACACATACAATAGCAATTACAACAGTTGTAGGAAAAAGAGAATCAGAAAGACTTGAAGCACAGATTCAGATTACAGGAACAGGTGAAAAGGAAACAGAACCTGAAACATGTCCTGAAGAACTTAAGCCACAGCTTAAGGAAAATGTTCCTTTAAGAGATGACAGAATTGCAATTGAACTTAACAATAAGACTAATGGAAAATACAGTGACAGTGAAATTTACTGGTGCATTGTAGGAAATAATGCAAATAATCAGCTTTGCTATATGGATAAAGATGGAAATATGATTCCTGCATCAGAGAGTCTTAACACAGTTGAAGTAAACGGAACAAAATATGCAAATATTTATCATACACTTGCAGAATCAGATCATGTATATGCTCCAACTATCAGATCAGGAAGGATGTACTTAAGCTATGGAAAGCCGGTATATGTTAAGTTTGTTGGTTCTACAGGTTATGCCGGACCGGATCTTAACAATCCTGGAGACGTAAATGCTAACACATTATTTGAGTTTGCAGAGTTTACTATTGAAGGAAAGCATTATTGGGGAAATACAACACGTGTTGATTATTTCTGTTTCCCAATGGTTACACGTTTAATAGGTGGTTCGTTATATGGCGGATATGATAATGTAGTAGGTGATGTTGGAACAAGAGATGAAATCTTCAATGCATTTAAGAATGAAGTTCCAAATGAATATAAGTCACTTGTAAGAGATGATAGAATTATTGCACCATGTAAGAGTACATTTAATGTTGGAAAGATAAACGGAAATTATTTTGATAATTATATTAATGAATTCTGGAACAAATATGCCAATGAAGATTTAAGATTCAGCTCAGAATCAGGAAGATTTGTTGGTAGAGTAGTTGGAAATCAGATGCGATTTACAAGAGAAGGTGACAGCACAGTTTATTATGTTGATAAGCCAAATACACAGGAAGTGTTAGAAGGCAAGGGCGCATTTGACAGAGGAAACGGTGTTGAAAAAGCTATTGAAGCACAGCTTTGTGCAGCATTTAACAGAGGTGTTGCAACAGAACCTGAAAACTGGTATACACCAAGTAAGTATTATAAGAACAGTGTGTCAAACTTCTATGCAGGATTCTTCCATGAACATTCAGTTTTAGGAAAAGCTTATGGATTCTGTTATGACGATGTAAATGATCAGAGCACATTACTTCAGTATGATAAAGCAGATGCTCTTGTAATTGATCTTAAATGGTAAATAAATTACTATAAAAAATACCCTTTTTAATTGGGAGCACATCAGTTTTGGTGTGCTCTCTTTTGTTTTAATCCCCCAAAAAATAACAGGGCTTCAATGCTAATTAATGTTTTGCAACAAACTAATTAGCATTAAGCCCTGTTAATTCTTTGAAATGTAAATAATTTCATCTTACTAACTATTAATTAATATCCAACAGCTTATCTACTGCATCCTGTATTTCAGGGTGCTTTCTATATTGTTCTATTAAGTGATGTTCATGTTTTGTAAGATTAATTGGCTCATCGTCAGTATATCCGAAAGTGCCAAGAATGTTATCAATATTATAAATATCACAAAGTAGAAGTAGTGTGTCAGCGTCAGGCTGAGTGGCACTGCTTTCCCATCCGTAAACGGTTTTTTCAGCTACCTTAAGTGATTTTTCTTCCAGTAATTCAGTAACGTCCCTCACACTTAAATTATTCATTTTTCGGTAAGCTTTTAATACTTCTGCAATCTTTCTATTCTTCATTTTAAATACCTCTTTTTAAATAATATAGTAAGAAAAAATCAACGTCAACCAAATCACCTTGAAAAAAGGAAAAATTCTTTTGAATTCTTTTGATTCGGGAAAAATCCACATTGCATTTCTTGAATACAGAGAATATAATAGACATTATAATATTATTTTCTTGTAATACGGGAATGGCGGTGACAAATGAAAAATAATAACAGCGTTTCAAAAGCATTAATAAAATACATAAAAGAAAAAGAAATATCTACATCACAGATTTCTAAGGATACCGGAATTTGGGAGAAAAAGTTAACTGACGAGAATGTAACTTTTACGGCATCAGAATTTTTGGAATTATGTTCTTATTTGCATTTAAAACCGGAAGATTTGAGATAGGTGATAAAGTGCTAAATTACATATGCAGAAATGACAATATTAAAACTAAAAGCAGTACCTGTCCTGTGTGTGGACAGAGAACTGAACTGACGAAATCAGACATATACTGGTGCGAAACCTGCAAGGTGCCATTGTATCAGAAGGAATGTCAGTGTTGTGGAAGTAGCGGCAGAAGATTAACCACTGATATTAGACCGGTTTTTCCGGAGGAGAGATTACTGTTAGAAATAATGACAGATAAGACACCCGGATATTATGAGAAGATGTCAGTTTGGAATTGTTCAGGCAACAGATATATTGCCGATGGACAGAGGGTTGATTTTGCAGTTAAGGATTTAAAGGATAAAAATCCTAACGATATAAGAATTAGATACGAGAATGAAGTTTCTAATATCGATTATAAATATTTTAATGAATTTAAAGACAGATTCGTAAAGGCTAACAGAAGCCGTTACGAATTTATAGTAAAGGAAGCAGTAGATTACATAAAGAATTCAACAAAGGATTATACTGCAAGGGATATGTTTGTTTCTTTTTCAGGGGGGAAAGACTCTACAGTCACATCTGATCTGGTTATGAGAGCTTTAAGTGAACCGAAGATTCTTCATATTTTCGGTGACACAACTTTAGAATTCCCCGAGACTATGAAATACATAGAACGATTTAAAAAAGAACATCCACAGACTCCTATTGTTTCATCAAGAAACAAAGATAAAGATTTTGAGGAACTTTGTGCTTTGGTTGGCCCACCAAGCAGAGTTATGAGATGGTGCTGTACTATTTTTAAAACAGGTGCAATCCAGAGAAAGATTAAAACTATGTTTAGAAATAAGAACAAAATTATAACTTTCTATGGAATAAGAAGAAACGAATCAGCAAGCAGAAACAAGTATGAGCGTGAAACAGAAGGCTCTAAAATTACAAAGCAGATAACTATTTCACCGATTATTGACTGGATGGATTTTGATGTGTGGCTTTACATGCTTACAACAGAAATTGATTTTAATTATGCATACAGATTAGGGTATGCAAGAGTTGGCTGCTGGTGTTGTCCTAATAACAGTGGTTGGTCAGAGTTTTTGTCTAAGATTCATATGCCTGAACAGTCCAAAAGATTCAGACAGCTTTTGGTTGACTTTGCAACAAAGATTGGAAAACCTGATCCGGAAGTGTATGTGGACGAAGGCAAGTGGAAAGCAAGACAGGGGGGAAATGGCGTAGATTATGCAAAGAAGTCGGCAGTATCATTTGAACCTTGTGTGCTGGAAGAGAATGCTTTTAATTATGAACTTCAAAGACCAATTTCAGACCAATTGTATGAGTTGTTTAAGCCTTTTGGATATTTAAATTTCGATATGGGCAATAAGCGATTGGGTGAAGTTTATGTAACAAGAAGGAATGGCAATCCTGTTTTGAAATTGCAGGGCAGAATTGGCTCTACAACTTTAAAAGTTACAATAATTGACAGCAACATAGATGGGGCAAAGAATCTTAAAACAGCAGAGGATAAGATTAAATGTCAGATTACAAAATATCAGATGTGCATGGCATGCAGGGCGTGCGAAAGTATTTGCAAGCACAATGCCATAGTTATAAAAGAGGACAAAGAAGGTAATCTTGATTATAGAATACTGGACAATAAATGTGTAAGATGTGCAGAATGTGTTAATCATTACACGGCAGGATGTTATATGAGAAAGGTTTTGGCAATAAAAAGAAACTAGTTAATTATTTATGAAACTTAAGTAGGCAGATAGGAGAAGAAAATGGCGATTAAACTTAAAGGACATGAAACATTTGCACTTCGTGAGGGGTGGCTTAATAAAGGACTTGCAAAGGTAGATGCCAATCCAAAAGTTTTCTCTGAAAACTATGGGGCGGATGCTCTTGGAGTGGGAAGCAATATGGCTAAGGCTATTCGCTATTGGCTTAAAGCCGGAAAGTTTATGGAAGAACCACCTAAAGAGGGGGCAAAGCTTACAGATATAGGTCAGATTATTTTTAAGGAAGATAAGTATTTAGAAGATATATTTTCATTATGGATATTCCATATTAATCTGGCAGGAAATGAGAAACTTGCAACAAGCTGGTATGCTTTTTTTAACTTAATTAACATTGACGAATTTTCAAAGGAAGATTTAATGAACATTCTATTAGAAAAGCTTACTCCTTTGGCAGAGGAAAAAGCCATACCTGAGCGTTCGTTGCGAGATGATATTTCCGTACTTTTAAATATGTACGTAAAAGAGAAGCAGCAGAATTATGATCCGGAGGAAAATAAGATTTCACCATTTGCACAATTGGGTTTATTAAAAAAAGACAGAAATAATTATATAAAAACACAGCCTGACAAGGATAAGTTATGTGATGATGCAGTGCTATACAGCCTGATTAAGTTTTTTGAAAAAAAAGAAGTTGACTCAATAGGAATAGATGAATTGCTTAACAGTCCAATGTCACCGGGAAGAATTTTGAACCTAAAGAGAATGGCTTTAAACGAATATTTGGACCATTTAGAAGGTCAGGGTTATTTGACTGTTAACAGAACAGCAGGACTTGATATGGTTTATCTTAAAAAGAAAATCGGGCTTAAGGAAGTTGTTTCGAATTATTATAAAAAACACTAGAAGAAGTTTTTAAAAGGCTAACGAATTATTACAGGAACAATAAAGAAAAGCGATTTGTAAGACTAATAAAACATTAAACACTGATAGAAAGGATGCGTATATCTGGCAATCAGGTATATCAGAGAATAAATGAATAAGTTTAAAGACTTTATAGAAATAGACAAGAAATTTCAAAATTCAATAAATTTGCAGTTGGACATAGATAATTTATCTAAACTAAATAGCTATATACCAACCCATTCTTCTATTTTAGTGTTGGATGGGTTTCTTAATAATGTTTTGTCAGACAGAGACAAGGCAAATATTTTAATTGGACCTTATGGAAAGGGAAAATCACACCTTTTACTGGTTTTGCTGGCTTTACTTAACGACGGAAAAGGGGACATAACTAAAAGAACAATTAACAAAATAGAAAAAGTTTCAAAGGAAACTGCTGAAAAAATAAAGACTATACAAAGTAGTGTAAAGCCTTTTCTTCCGGTTATTATTTCAGGAACAGAGAAGGATTTAAACAAAGAATTTATTATAGCTTTAATGGAGTCATTAAGAAAAAATAATCTTATGAATGTGGCACCTGAAAGCGATTATGGCAAGGCTTTGGAAGTTATAGCTAAATGGAAGAAAGACTTTAAACAGGTTTATGAAAGCTTTAAGCAGATTGTTAGAGAATATGGCAGAACTGTGGAAGAGTTTATGGGTGAACTTAAGGAAATGAAGGAAGAGGCTCTCAATATTTTTAAAGAGATACATCCTAAACTTACTGCCGGCAGTGAATTTATGCCAATGACAGTTAATAACGCCATGACTTTGTACGGGGAGATTAACAGAGCACTTGAAAGTTATGGATATGGCGGAATTTATATAATTTTCGATGAGTTCAGTAAATATATTGAAGGTCATGAAAAGGATACTTTTGCTTATGACATGAAGATTTTGCAGGATATATGTGAGCTTGCCAATAACTCCAAAAAACAGCAGATTCACATTACTTTCGTGGCGCACAAAAGCATTAAAGAGTACGGCAACGCATTGTCTTCAGATATAGTTAATGCTTTCAAAGGTGTTGAGGGTAGATTAAAAGAAGTTAGATTTGTAGTTTCAGCTCAGAATAATTATGAGCTTATTCAGCATGTAATAAAGAAGAAAGTAAGCGACTGCAAACCATGGTTTCAGGAGCAGAATAATAAAGAAATAATCGGGGAATCTTACAAGATTCCTTGTTTTTCAGGCTTATTTACAGAGAAAGAATATAAGAAAATCATAATGGAGGGGTGTTTTCCAATGCTACCTCTTACAGCCTATGCACTTTTAAATATTAGTGAAAAGGTTGCACAGAATGAGAGAAGTATTTTTACTTTTCTTGCTAATGACGAAAAAGGAAGTCTAATTAATATAGTAGAAAACGGTAGCGAAGAATTACTGTCTGTTGATGTAGTGTATGACTATTTTCAAAATATGTTTAGGGACAGTATTTCTCTTACTAACATACACAATGAATGGCTTAAGGCAGACTATGCCTTAACTAAGGCTGAATCATTAAATGAAGAAAAAATAATTAAGGCAATGGCTATTCTTCATATGATTAATAGAAATGAGGAAGTTCCGGTTAGAAAGACGGAAATCAGATTGGCAACAGGTTTAAATATGGCTGATTTTGTAAGTAGCCTTGAAAAACTTGAAAGCAAAAATATTGTAACCTACAGAAGCAAGCTTGGAGTTTATGCATTTAAAAATAACGTAGGCGTAAACCTTGATAATCAGATGAACAACATGATTGAAAAGCAGCCTTTAAGCCTTAACTGGCAGGAAGAAATTGCCACAGTGTCAGAACTTGATTATGTACTTCCAAAGAAATACAACCAGGAATATACAATGACAAGATATTTCAAGTACGTATATATGACACCGGAGCAGTTTCTAAATACATCTAAGTCAGAATATTTATTTGAAACATATAAGGCAGACGGTCTGATTATATGTCTTGTTATGCTTAAAGATGGGGATGTTAATCAGATTAAGGAACATTTAAAGGAACTAAATGATAACAGACTTGTTGTAATATATCCTGACAAAATATTTGGCTTTTCAGAGCAGCAGAACATTAGAAAATTAAAAGCTGTGGAAAAATTGCTTAAGGATAAAGATTTTTTAGAAGAAAATAAAGTTCTGCAACAGGAACTTGAAATATATAAGGAAGATTTGATTTTTGAAATAAATGTAGAACTTGAAAAGTCATATTTGCCGGAAAACAACAGATGTAAATATTTTAATACATTAAATGGTGTGACGGAGTTGAGTTTTGAAAACCAGATTAGTTTTAATAGATTTTTAAGTGAAATATGCTTAAGCTACTACGAACATGCACCAAAGATTAACAACGAATTAATTAACAGAAAAAGCGTATCAGCACAGATTAAAAAGGCACGAAATTTAATTATAGATGCCATTTTAAACGAAGAAGAACTTAATAGATTTGAAAAGGGTACAAGCTCGGAGGCAACTATTTTTAGAGCTACTCTTATGCATACGGGAATTTTAAAAGGGGACAGTTCTGAGGAGGAAGGCTGTAGAAGAATTATTGAAGAAATCGATGCTTTTATAGGTCAATGTGCAGGCAAGAAGGTTTCTTTTCAGGTCCTTTATAACAAATTATTGGGTAAGGATTTTGGCACAAGAAAAGGAGTAATTCCTATTTTTATTGCAAAGGAAATAATTAATCTGCAGGATACGCCGATTATTTATCTTCAGAATAAGGAAGTGGAGATTTCAAGCAGTATTTTAAACAATATTAACGAAAAACCACAGGATTATTATCTTTTTATTGAAAAGGAAAGTATTGAGAAAGAAAAATATCTAAAGGTTTTAGAAGAACTTTTTCTTAGCGAAGAGTTAAGAAAAAAACAGAAGTCAAAAATGCAGCGCTTAAACAACATTGTGGAAAGTATGCAGAGATGGTACAGATCATTGGACCAGTATACTTTAACATTTACAAAACAGCTTTTTGAAGAAAATGAGCAGGGCTATTTGGAAGAAGATGCTTTCGAAAGAATGTGCTCTTTTAGAAAAGTATTTAAGGGCATAGAACTTAACCCAAGAGAAGTTCTTTTTGAAAAAATACCAAAGGCAATATGCCATGACAATAGCGGTGATGCAGTTTTTGAAAATGTTACTTTACAGATAGAAGAAATTAAAAAATATATGGACAACAATCTTGTAAATGCAAAGAAGAAAACAGCAGTTCAGGTTAAGAGCATCTTTGGAGCAAGGGCTGATGAAAGTTTAAGTGCATGTTTAAAGAACTGGTATTCAAAACAAAGTGAAAAGTCAAAGTCACATATTTACGCTGAGAATATTACAGGCTTTATGACGTACATTGAAAAGCTGACTACTAACGATGAGGATGAAATTGTTTCAAGATTGTGCAAAATTATTACAGGAATTTATATCAATGATTGGAAAAACGATTCTTATGAAAGATTTGTCGAAGAGTTAACTTATGTTAAAAATACTATTCAGTCTATTAAGGAAAGTGAACAGTCAACAGAGGGAGAAAATAAGATTTCAATTAAAACAGGGGAAAGTACAATCGAAAGATTCTTTGAACCTGACAGTGACGACAGCACAAGTTATTTCCTTCAGAATGCAATAGAGGATGCACTGGAAGAATTTGGTGATACATTGGAACTTAATCAGAAAGTTTCGGTGTTGGTAAAGGCACTGGAAGAACTGTTGAGTAAATAATTGAATTGATTGAAAAGTAATGGAACAGTAAGATTTGCGAAAGATATTAATAGAAGAGACTTGCCATATGCAAATGGAAGTTACTGATTATAAATGGATTTATTTGAGGGATAAGTTATGGATAAGGAGAATAATAGTAAAACTATATATTTAGATAATGCAGCAACAACTTTTCCAAAGCCGGAGTCTGTTTATACGGAGATGGATTATGTAAACAGAAATCTTGCAGTTAATACGGGAAGAGGCTCTTATAGTCTGGCAAGAAAAGCAACGGAAATAATAGACCGGACAAGAGAGAAAGCCTTGAAACTTATAAAAGGAAAAGATGTTGCAGACATTGTGCTTACGCCATCAGCCACAATTGCAATGAATGTAATAATTGGTGGTTTGGATTGGAGTGGTGCAGATAATGGTCGCATTACTGCTATGTTTCTCCTTTTGAACATAATGCAGTAATGCGACCATTACATTTGATTAGTGAAAAATATGGTTTTGATTTAATAGAACTCCCATTAAAGAGCGAAACATTAGAAATAGATTTTGAAAAAATGGAATATATGTTTTCCATGAATCCTCCTACGAAAGTTTTTGCAACTCATATAAGCAACGTAACCGGGTATATTTTGCCGGTTAAAGAGATAACTGAAATGGCAAAAAAATATAACAGTCAGGTTATTATTGATGCCTCTCAGTCATTGGGATTATTAGACATTAACATGAACAACCTAATGGCAGATTTTATAGCTTTTGCAGGACATAAGAATCTATATGGACCATTTGGCACCAGTGGATTTTTCGTAAGAAAAGGAACAAAGATTAATCCATTTATTGCCGGAGGAACGGGAAGTGATTCACTTAACCTAAATATGCCAAAAACAATACCTGCAATGCTGGAACCGGCAAGTCCTAACATAGTTGCCGTGGCAGGAATGGAGGCAGCATTAGATGAAACAATTGGGCGAATAAGTGATTTTGAGGCAAAAGAAAAAGAATTAACAGAATACCTTGTAAAAGGACTTGAAAAAATAGAAAACGTAACTACATATCTTCCATTGGAAGATTCACATATAGGAATTGTAGCCTTTAACATTGAAGGCTACAAGGCAGAGGATGTGGGAACAATATTAGACCAGGATTACCACATTGCAGTTAGAACAGGATATCATTGCGCACCACTTATACATAAATATTTGATGGATATAGAAAAGGGAGGCGTGGTAAGAGCCAGTGTTGGAAGGTACACAACAAGGAATGATATAGAAAAGCTGCTGGAGGCAGTGGAAGAACTAAGTGAGGAAATGTAGATGAGTTTTGCAAGGCGAAAATAGCTTTGTTTAAATAACTTAAAGAAAAAGTATTTAGAGAGGTAAAAGTATGGATGAAAAAGTAGAAGCTTTAAGTAACCTAATTGACAAAATAGTTAAAAAGGAAATTTTATTGCCTGATTTTCAAAGGAAATTTATTTGGAAGGAGGAAGAAAAACAGGGGAGATTGATAGCATCTGTATTGGCAAAAATGCCAATAGGAAGTATTTTGCTTTTGGATAGTGATGCGAAAGATTATGCATATAAAATGCTAGGTTGTAGAGAAAGAAAAACGTATAAAGAACTTGAAATGGACGGAAAAATTTTAGCATTACTGGATGGACAGCAGAGAGTCACAGTTTTAACAAATGCATTTTCTAATGTTATTTTTGATATGGCAAAGAAGTCAAGCAACCTTATAAATAGAACAGGATTACAAAGAAGATTTTTTCTACGAATACCTAAATATGAAAGAATGGAAGGTGAGGTTGAAGATTTTTTTCAGGTTAGAAAGTTGCAATTTCCTTTAGAAGATGCAGAAAAAGAAGAACCTAAATTTCTGTCAGATGATATATATGAGGCAATAAAAATAATATCATTTAATGCTAATAGTGATGAATGCTATAACCCATTTAAGGAAAAGGAATCAACAAAATCAGATTTAATTAATTATTGTACATCAGGAAAAGAGTATTTAATACCTTTATTTTGGTTAACAGGGAAGAATACTATGGGATTATCAACTGTTTTAAAACGAATATCAGAAAATATATGTTTGGATATAATTGAAGAGTACGATTCAATTGAAAATGAAAAAAAGAGCATATTTGAGAAGAATATAATATCTGATAAAGTATCGGAAGTTATGCCAAATGAAAGTTTTAAGGAAAAATTAGATGCACAGGCAAGTGAATGGGAAAATAATATAAGATCATATCTTGTATCCTGTTTAAATAATATACAACTACATCAGATAATTGTCGATAATAGCAAACGAGCCAGAGCAATTAATATATATGAAAACTTAAATGAAGGAGGAGTCTCTCTAGGAACATTTGAATTAGTAATGGCAAGATTTGCAAGTGAAAGTGATGAAAATTATTATGATAAAATAGAAAAATATATGAAAAAGAAAAGAAAGTATCCGGAGGCTATTTATAATGAACAATTAAAAAACAATGAAAATGTTAGAGCAAAGTTAACATCAGAAAAATATATAGCCACGATAGATATGGGATGTATCGAAAATAAAAATGGAGAACCTGTTAATACATATATTGACGCATATTTAAATGTTATGTCTCTTTATTCATATGCTGGATTATTTAATCCGGATGATATTAAAAGTGAATTGATTAAAAAGAACAAAATATTAGCAATAAAACCTTGTGACTTAAAAAATAAATGCGAAGATGTATGTGATGCTTTGGATTTAGCACTTTTATTTTTCAAGATGAGATGTGGTGTTAGAAGTATTAAAGATATAAATTATAAGTTAATGTTAGTAGTTGTTTCATATATTTTATCGAACAAAAGTTACAGAGAAGATAGTAGAACGTATGACTATTTAGAAGCATGGTATTGGATAAGTATATTTTCAGGTTATTATAATTCGGATCAAACAGAAAGAACTATTACCAGTATTAAAAAGCTTATTAATACAATTGAAACCAAAAATGCAGAGTGGTTAGCAGAGTTAAAGGAAAAAATGTTTAAAGTGGATTATTATTCAGAAAAGAAATTTTTGTTATTAGAGATGAATAGTGCAGGAATAACACCTAAATCATTTTTTAGGGATGTTGTATGTCAGTATTATTTATCAATGACATACAAAGGTCTTATAGATAAGGAAAAAGAATTAAATCCGTTTATAGATGAAAGTTTACACAAACATCATGTTATACCTTTAGCATCACTAAAATCAGATTCTGAAGAAAGCAAGAAATCAGGAGTTGATTTGAGAAAGGATGATAGTTATTTTCTAAATTCTCCATTTAATTTCATTTACATAACAGATGAAGAAAATAGAGATATTTTAAATGACAAATTAAGTGATTATGTAAAGAGAATAGATGATGATGCAACAAAATCAATACTTGGTTTAGATGGTAAAATATGTGTAGATAATGAACAGGAGTGCAGGGAAGTATTAAAAGACAGAAGTAATCGTTTTATAGGTAGAGTAAATGAACGCTTGGCTAAATTGTTGTAACAATGTTGGAAATATATACAATAGAGTATTGTATATAGGGAAGTTTCTAAACAAGTGGTTTGTGCAGTACAGTAGAACATAATTAAAAGGCATTTCATTTCGGATACGGTTGTATTTGAAAAGAAGTGCCTTTTATGATTAAAGATAATATTATGTTAAATAACAAATTATATAAATTTATTGTTGCAAACTTCCATAATATATGTATAATTATAAATACAATTAAAAAGTGATATAAGATATTTAGCTTTTTAATTTGCTGGCTTTATATATGTCTTGAGATAATACGGTTCCGGAATAAATTAAAGGAGAGTTTATGGAAGGAAACAAAAAACACAAAGACAGAGTATTCAGAAAACTATTTGGATATGAAAAGTACAAAGGTAACTTATTGGAATTATATAATGCATTAAATGACAGCAATTATACAAATCCGGATGATTTGGAAATAAATACATTGGACGATGTGTTTTATATGAACATGAAAAATGACGTGTCATGCATTATAGACTGGAACATGGTTATTTATGAGCATCAAAGTACATGGAGCTATAATATGCCGCTAAGAGGCTACAGGTATTCGGCAGAACTTTATAATGACTACATAGTGAGAAACAATTTGGATGTTTTTCGTCGAAAATTAATTAAAATACCTACACCTCAATATTATGTTTTTTACAACGGCAATGAAAAAAGACCTGACAGGGAAGTGCTGAAACTGTCAGACGCATTCATGGTTCCGTGCAAGGACGGAGAATTCGAGTGGACTGCAACAGTGCTAAACATAAATGCAGGACACAACGAAGAATTAATGTCCAAGTGTTCAATTCTAAGAGAATATGCTATTATGGTAAGTAAGATAAAGGAATTCCTGGCAGAGCCGTTAGAATTGAAAGATGCAATAAAAAAAGCCATTGATTATTGTTTGGACAATAACGTATTGAAGGAATTTCTACAGGATCATAGATCGGAGGTAGAAGACATGCTTTGGAGAGAATACAACGAAGAAGAAACAATGGCTCATTGGAAAGAAGATTTCTATGAGGAAGGGGAACAACACGGACTAGAAGTTGGAAGAGTGAATGGAGAAAAAATAAAACTAATAAAGCAGATATGCAAGAAGTTAGCAAAAAATAAATCCATTGAAGAAATCGCAGATGATTTGGAAGAAGATGTATCAACCATAGAGAAAATTTACAATGTTGCAGGTGAATTTGCACCTGAGTATGATATTGATTCTATAATGGAAGTGTTGGAAAAAGAATAGCAAAAAGTACAAGTCCTCAATTCACAAACATAGGCGTTGTGAGTTGGGGACTTTTTGCATTGTATTTAGATAAAAAATTAATTAGGAGCAACCTCCAGCTCGAATCCGCTTCGCTACTTTTCGCTGGAGATTGTCACAACATTAAAAAATAAAAAAAGACGATAATTCCTGCAAGCAGTAGAAGCCGAGCCATTCATAGCCCTACGGGCTATTTCATGGAGGGCTGTCGCCCAATAAATATAAAATAAAAAGTAGCCGTCTGAGTATGCAAGCATCCTTATTCAACTACTTTTATTTCATATTTGCTAGGCTTGTAGCTATAATTACGAGCAACCTCCAGCTCGAATCCGCTTTGCTACTTCTCGCTGGAGATTGTCACAACATTAAAATAAAAACAACCACACTCCTGAAAGTAAACTTTCGTAGTGTGGTTGCGTTTATTTTAACGTTGCTCGTAATTAACCAAAGTATCTCTTTAATAATCCTTCAAATGCTTTGCCGTGTCTTGCTTCGTCTCTTGCCATTTCATGTACTGTGTCATGGATTGCATCAAGGTTTGCAGCTTTTGCTCTCTTTGCAAGGTCGAATTTTCCTGCTGTAGCGCCGTTTTCTGCTTCAACTCTCATTTCTAAGTTTTTCTTTGTGCTGTCTGTTACAACTTCACCAAGTAATTCTGCAAATTTTGCAGCGTGTTCAGCTTCTTCGTAAGCCGCTTTTTCCC
>ERZ772889.1501-NODE-1501-length-20994-cov-3.077941_pt1 | contig 20994 bp, 9 predicted proteins | sample MGYA00512127_ERZ772889 | MGnify/ENA primary metagenome ERZ772889 (study PRJEB29015, sample SAMEA2737689) | human gut metagenome | biome: human gut; feature: human-associated habitat; material: faeces | place: China | collected 2012 ...
GGTCAGCGGCGTGCTCCGGTACGCCAACGAAAACGGCATCCCGGTCACGCCGCGCGGCGCGGGCACCAATCTGGTAGGCTCGACAATTCCGCTGTTCGGTGGTATCATTCTGGATGTATCCCGCATGAACCGCGTGCTCGAGCTGGACCGCGACACGATGACGGTCACCGTCGAGCCGGGCATGCTGCTCAAAGATCTGCAGGCCTATGTTGAGGAGCACGGTCTGTTTTACCCGCCCGACCCGGGCGAAAAGGCCTCGAGCATCGGCGGCAACATCAGCACCAATGCGGGCGGCATGCGTGCGGTCAAGTACGGCGTAACACGCGATTATGTGCGCGGGCTGGAGGTCGTTCTTGCGGACGGCACGGTGCTGAAAGTCGGCGGCAAGCAGGTGAAGGACGCGAGCGGACTGTCGCTCAAGCACCTGCTCATCGGCTCGGAGGGCACGCTGGCGGTCATCACCAAGTGCCTGCTGCGCCTTCTTCCCAAGCCGGAGACCACGGTGAGCGTGCTCGTGCCGTTTGCTGACCTCGGCACGGGCATCCGCAGCGTGCTGACCATCCTGCAGGCGAACGCCAACCCGACCGCAGTCGAGTTCATGGAACGCAAGGTCGTAGCCCTCGGTGAGAGCTTTTCCGGCGTGCAGTATCCGCGTCCGGATGCCGGTTCGTACATTCTGCTGACGTTTGACGGTCACGAGAGCGAGGTCAATGCGAATATTGAGCGCGTGCGCCGCCTTGCGCTCGACAACGGCGCCATCGACTATATCGTGCTCCGCAGTGCCGAGCAGGCCGCCGACATCTGGAAGGTGCGCGGTGCGCTCGTTATGGCGGTCGAGGCCGTGTCCGAGCAGGAGCCGGTGGACATCGTGGTGCCGATCAGCCACACGGCGGATTTCGTTCGCTACATCAACGAGCTGGAAGCATCCTCGGGTGTGCGTATGATCGCGTTCGGTCATGCGGGTGACGGTAACGTGCATCTGTGCGTAGTGCGTGACGGCCGCGACCAGCAGACCTGGGAGCGTGAACTGCACGACAACATGGAGCAGGCCTACGCCAAGGCGTATTCCTACGGCGGCGTAGCCTCGGGTGAGCACGGCATCGGCATTTCCAAACGGTCGTACTTCCTGCGTGAGACCGCGCAGGACAATCTTGCCGTGATGAACACCATCAAGACCGCTCTCGACCCGAAGCACACGCTTAACGACCAGAAATCTTACATTGTGGGAGGAAAATAACCATGCAGAGCTTATCTGAGCGCACCGCCGGCTTTACCGATTCGGTCATCCGCCGTATGACGCGCGTTTCCATGCAGTATGATGCGGTAAATCTGTCGCAGGGCTTCCCGGACTTCGAGCCGCCGAAGGAGCTGCTCGACCGTCTGGCGCAGGTGGCCTACGAGGATTACCACCAGTATTCCATTACCTGGGGTTCGCAGAACTTCCGTGAGGCGCTGGCCGCCAAGCAGACCTATTTCATGGGCCGCAGGATCGACCCGAACACCGAAATTGTCACGACCTGCGGCAGCACCGAGGCGATGATGGCTGCGATGATGACAGTCACCAATCCGGGCGATAAAGTCATCATTTTCTCCCCGTTCTACGAGAACTACGGCGCGGATACCATCCTGTCCGGCGCAGAGCCGATTTATGTGCCGCTCGTGCCGCCGGATTTCCACTTTGATGCGAACGTGCTCGAGAATGCGTTCCGTCAGCACCCGAAGGCCATCATTCTGTGCAACCCGTCTAATCCGTGCGGCAAGGTGTTCACCCGTGCAGAACTGGAGATTATCGCGTCTCTCGCAGAGAAATACGACACCTATGTTATCACCGACGAGGTGTATGAGCATATCGTATTCGCACCGAACAAGCACACTTATTTTGCCACTCTGCCGGGCATGTGGGAGCGCACGCTGTCGTGCTCGTCGCTTTCCAAGACGTACTCGGTTACCGGCTGGCGACTGGGTTATATCATTGCCCCGCCGGAGATTATCGACCGTGCGAAAAAAGTACATGACTTCCTGACCGTCGGCGCAGCAGCACCCTTGCAGGAGGCTGTTGTTACCGGTCTCAAGATGGGCCAGGACTACTATGACGATTTGCAGGCCAAGTACACGCACAAAAAGGACCTGTTCCTCAAGGGTCTGGACGATTTGAAGATTGCCCACACCGACCCGCAGGGCGCGTACTATGTTCTGCTCGACATTGCCGAGTTCGGCTACGAGAGCGATCTTGCGTTCTGCGAGGATCTGGCGCATTATGTCGGCGTAGGCGCGGTTCCCGGATCGAGCTTCTTCCGTGAGCCGGTCAACAACCTGATTCGCCTGCATTTTGCCAAGAAGGACGAGACGCTGCTCGATGCACTCAACCGTCTGGAAGGTCTGCGTGATAAGATCAAACCGAAACACCGATAAACAGGAGGAAAAGCCGTCATGGATGTAAAGAAAGCCGCAGCGGAAACGAAGGACTACATCGTATCCATCCGTCGGGAATTTCACCGGCACCCGGAGCTGAGCCTGCAGGAATTCCGCACGGCGCAGCGCATCGAGGAAGAGCTGGACAGGTTCGGCATCCCGCACACGCGCGTAGGCGAAACCGGCGTGCTCGGCACGCTGAAGGGCGTAAAGGACAACGGAAAAGTGCTGGTTCTGCGTGCGGATATCGACGCGCTGCCCATTGAGGAGACGCACGAGTGCGTCTATCGCTCGGAGAATGCAGGCGTCATGCACGCCTGCGGCCATGATGCGCATGCTGCCTGCCTTCTGGGTGCCGCGAAAATCCTGTCGGAGAACAGAGACGCGTTCAGCGGAAAGGTCCGTCTTGTGTTTCAACCGGGAGAGGAAATCGGAAAAGGTGCAAAGCCGTTTGTCGCAGCCGGTGTGTTGGAGGGTGCCGAGCGCGTGTTCGGTCTGCACACGGCATACGATTTGGAGGCAGGCACGGTAGGACTCAAACCGGGCATCAACAACGCCGCAGTCGATCATTTCCGCATTCGCGTGCACGGTAAGTCCACGCATGTTTCCACGCCGCATCTGGGCGTAGATGCGCTGTACATCGCCAGCCAGATTGTTGTGGCAGTGCAGGGACTGGTTACGCGCCGCACTTCACCGACCGAGCCGGTCATCATCGGTATCGGCAAGCTGAACGCAGGCACGACCTACAACGCTGTGGCAGCATTTGCTGAAATGGAGGGCACAACGCGCACCATTTCGCAGGAGAGCCGCGACCGCGTCCGTGCACAGGTCAGTGAGACCGCGCAGAGCATTGCGGCGCTGTACGGCGGCACGGCGGAAGTCGAGTGGACGGACTTTGCCGCTGCGCTCGTCAATGACCCGCAGGTGTGCGAGGAAGCTGCTCGGGTCGTGGACGAGCTGCTCGGAGCAGGACACGTTGTCACCGACCGTGAGCTGTCGCTCAGCGGCGATAATTTTGCCGAGTTTGAGCTGTATAAGCCGGGCGCATATGCGTATCTCGGCACCGGCAATCCGGATTTGCCGCACACGATGATCACCAACCATAACGGCGGCTTCGATGTGGACGAGAATGCACTTGTGACCGGTGCCGGTCTGTATGTCGGCTACACAGTCGCGCGGCTTGGATAAAGAAAACCGCTCTATCCTTGAAAAAGACAGAGCGGACAGCGTATAATATAGATAAGTTAAGGGACGCTGTGCAATGATCAGCCCCCTAAACGTTTTTGCTCAACACGCATTTGTAAAGAAAGCGAAACGCTCAGCTATCGTTTGGTAGCTGAGCGTTTTGCTTTTGAAATTACAGTTTTGAACTTACATCCCGCACTCAAGTCCGTTATACCGTGTCACCACAAACGGATAGCTGAGTGTTTCAGGCTGGATGCCAAGCTGCCGCAGACCGGCGCACAAATCCTCGACAACCTGCATATCGTGGTCGCGCTGCGCAACGGACAGTTTCATTTTATCTCCATACGACGAGATCAGCAGCGCAAACGGCTGCACGGCGCACGGCAGGATTGCGCCGTAATCGAGTACATACGGACGGCAGCTTTCCGGCAGGGCGAACCGGCCGACATTGGTAATGAGAAAGCTGTCCTCGAGCACAAAATCAGTCGTGACCTTCTGTGCCGCCTGCATTTTCTCCGCGAGCGGCATGTCTGCCTCATGCAGCGATTCACAGCGGTCTGCGGCGGCTTTGGCACGATAGAGCAGCTGTTCGCGCTGCATCTGATCCTTCAAAAACGCCTTCGTGCGCCGGAACACCTCGTCATTCGGCAGATCGCGGTACTCCGGAAAATACGGCAGATCGATAAAGCAAATAAAATACCGCGTGGTAAGCGTCGGCAGCAGCGGACGCAGATCGACCGGAATCTCCGCGATAACCGGCTTGTCCGTTCCGCCAAACTTATCATCAAACGCTTTCATCATCAGCGGAGCCAGTACAGACAGCGGACTGACGCCGATGGACTTTGCGTAATCGTGCAGCTGAGAAAACGGGAACGTCACCTCGGTGACGACCTCGGAGCCGTCAGCGCCCCACTGTACCTCGGGGGCATGAACAGCCTCCGGCTTTTTCCAGATGCCATCCGGCGAAAATTCACGGTCTGCCAGCTGCTCGTAGCCGTTTGCGCTCTCTTCGGGAGACCAGCGGGTATCCATGCCGCGCACAGAGCCGTCATTCTCAACCGGGAAACCGCAGTTTTTCAGGTACTGGAACAGTACACAGCGGATAAACTCCTCGAATCCGCGTCCGTCCGAGATAGAGTGCTGATACTCCATATAGATGGTCTTGTCGTGGTAGCCGACGAGAAATAAGTATCCGTTCGTATCCTTGGAGCCGATGGTGTAGCGGGTGGATACGCCGTCGAACGGCAGCACTACGGCGGGCTGCACGTTTCGGCGGTAGCGGAACGCAGTTTCGGTCGGCTCGGCGGTCAGCATCATGTGCGGAAAGCGCAGCAGTGCCTGCTCGACGGCTTCGCGCAGCTTATCCGGGCGCACTTTATCGCGCATGCGGATGGTGTGGCGCGGCACACAGGCGACGGTTTCATGGGTGTTGTACAGGAAGATTTTTGCATAGCTGTCCGTGCGGAGCAGCGGGTCATTCATGGTCATTATAGCATTCTCCTCAAAGCATAATCCGGCGCATCTTATATGGTAATTTCAGTATATCACCCTTCAACGACGTTGTAAATCAAAACGAGTCGAATTTGCACAGTATTATGCAAATATAGAACATGATGTACGATATAATGAACCGCGAGCCTGAAAATACTTGCGATTCGGTTGGCAGAGTATATCACGCCGGAGAAGCTGACATATGAGCATGGAATTTCTGCCGCGGCTGTTCGATTCGTTCTCGCGTGAGCGTATTCTGTGTGAGAAGCAAAAAACAAGCGACACCATATTTCGATTGGTGTCGCTTGTGTGCGTTTTCAGGCGCTGTCGGTATTGTCTGCCCTTGCAGGGCGGTTGTTCATACCACACCCGTTGTGCGGTATGGATCAGATGGGATTACTGGTCGGTGTAGCGGCTGAGGATAACCGCTACCTGAGCACGGGTTGCGGTGCCGTTCGGCACGAGCGTAGTCGGGGTAACGCCGGTTACCAGACCGTTGCCGTTCGCCCAGCTCATTGCTTCAGCAGCCCACGACTCGACAGAAGCTGCGTCTGCGTAGCCATCGAGTGCTGCACTGCCCTGCGGCGTATGACCGCGATAGGTATCGTAGCGGTACAGGATGGCCGCCAGCTGCTGACGGGTGATCAGTGTATCCGGCTGGAATCTGCCGTCGGTGAAGCCGTTGACAATGCCGTTTTCGGAGGCCCATGCGATGGCTTCTGCGTACCACTTGCCGTCCGCCACATCGGTGAACTGTGCGGTGGAAGCGGCCTTGCTGCCGCTCATGCGGTAGAGCACCTGAACCAGCATTGCGCGGGTCATGCCGTCATCCGGACCGAACTTGGTTGCGGTCAGGCCCTTGAACCAGCCGTTCTCGAGTGCAGTGTTGACCTCGTTGTAGAACCACTTGCGCAGGTTGACATCGGAGAAGTCGCTGCTGTACTCGTGGGTGATAACGAAGGTGGAGAAGTGGGTAGTCTTAAAGGTAGCCTTTCCGGTCGCTGCATCATAAATGACAGGCAGCTTTTCGAACGAGCCGTCCTCAGCAAGATAGTATGCAACCAGATGCGCGGCGTTCTCGCCGTTCTTGAGGCTGTATGCTACAGAAACCGAAGCCGTGCCGTTCAGCGCATGAATGCGGGTTGCAGTGCCGTTTTTCGGCTGCACCTGCGCAGAAATGTTCAGGATGGTGCCGTTCTTCGGCAGGTATTTGCGCTGTGCGTCCGTCAGGGAGGACTTGTCAGCGGAAGCGATCGAAATACTTGCCATACCATCGGCCTGTGCGGCGCTGCCGAGTGCGGTCAGCGTCTCACGGTCGAGTGCAACCGTGCCGTTCGGCAGGGTAAGCGCTGCGCCGTTCTTTGCACCGGCGAGAGCAGCTACCACATCGCCGGTGAGCGATACCGTGCGTACGGTGGAATCTGCGGACAGGTCAAGCGTCAGCGAATCCTTGCCGGAAACCGCAGTCAGCTTGGAGCTGTCGGCGGAAACCGCTGCGGGAACCTTGGTGCCGTCCGGCGCGGTAATGGAGGATGAGCCGCTGTCGGTCGGAGCCGGTGCAACAGCGCCGCCGCCTGCTCCACCGCCGCCGCTGCTCGGCTTGACGGCAAAGGCTGCGGTGACAGTAACGTCATTCGCCGGCATGGTGAAGGTGTAGGTCAGGGTGGACGCGGAAACCGTCTTGTCGAGCGCGGTCTCCGGTGTCAGCGTCAGGGTTTTCAGCTGATAGCCGCTTGCGGGTGCAGCGGTGAGCGTTACCGTGTCGCCGGCCTTGGCGCGTGCCGCAGAAGCGGAAACGCTGCCGTTTTCGGCCTTGCTGGCCGTAATTGCGTAAGTTTTGTGGAACAGATTGTCGGTGTTGACCGTCAGAGCTTCCGTTACGTTGCGGATAACCGCTTCAAAGCTGCCGTTATTCTCGGTTACGGAAACAACGGCACTCGGAGCCGCCTTCTGGAGTTCGGACTTGATTTCCTCGGCGGTGCCGACACAGTTTGCACTCGGTGCGAGCGTCAGCTTGACCGTGCCGTTCTTGCGAACCTGAGCGGATGCGCTGTTGACTGCACCAGTGTCGTTCGGCTGAATCGGCGTGGTGTAGGTGAATTTGCCGGTGCCGTTCGTGCCGGAAATCTTGGCATCGTACTGTACAAGGTCGGTGAAGTGAACGCGGATGGTCTGGTTGGCATCGAGTGTGTGAATATAAATTGGATCGACAAGATTTACACCATCAACCTGTACAGCAGCATCGTTTTCTTCTACGGTAATGTCACCCTGGGTAACCGTCCACTTTTCGACCATTTTACCGGTGTTGGGGTTTGTGGTGAAGGTGATTTCACTGCCGTTCGGCTGCTTGGTCTGAGAGACAACCGCGGTGTTGTCAATCTTGGCGGTCAGATGGCCGTTCTTATCAGCGGTGCCGAAAGTAAGCTGATAGCTTGCCGTAACCTTAAAGTATACGGTTGCAGTAATATTCTTGTCCGCACGGATTTTGCCTTCCGGATTGGTTTTGGAGTTTCCGGCAGTCTTTTTGCCGTTTACTTCCCACTGTTCAACCTGATAGCCAGTCTTCGGCGCTGCATGGAAGGTGATTTCCTCATCTTTATAAATGGTTACGCCTTCTGCAGGCATAGCCTTGGTCTCAACTTCCTTGCCGTAGATATCATACAGCGTGTATTTTACGGTGCCGTTGCTGGCCGCAGCGGTAGCCTTGGCGGTGTAGGAATCGCTCTGGGCAAATTCAGCGCTGATGGACAGATCGCCGGCCAGTTCGCTGATGGTGTAGGTGCCGTTGGGCTTTGCCGTAGCTTCATCCTGAGCAGTACCGTTTACAACCCAGTTCTTGAAAAGCCAGCCGCGGTCTGCGCGTGCCTGCAGCTCAACCTTGCTGCCGCCGGGAATCTTGGACAGATCGTCCACAGCTTTGCCGTCTACGGTTGCAATGATCGTGCCATGCTCCATTTTCGGTGTGGTAATCGCAAATGCGGCACGGTCGGTCTTGAGCGAAACCTTGGTGTTCTCGGTGATGGGGAAGGTATAGCTGCCGTCAGCGTTGAGCTTTCCTGCTTCAACAGCCTTGCCGTTCACCTGATAGGTCTCGCCCGTGGCGGCAGCATAGCCTGCCTTGGGCGCTACCGTAATCTTTGTATCGCCGGTGACGCTTTCGCCGCTCTTGAGAGACTTGATAAGCGTTTTGGAGGTATCGTTCGGATCAACCGTCTGATAGCTTGCGGTCAGTTCACCTTCCAGCGTCAGCGTGTAGCTGTCGCGCTCGAATACGGCAGCCAGATCAATATCCTGCACGCCAACCTCAACAGAGAGCGTGCTGGAGCCGTTCGTCGGGTCCGATTCGCCGGACGGATAGCTGTTTGCACCGCGTTTCGAGAGAATCCACTGCTTGAAGTGCCAGCCGGTGTTCGGCGTTGCGGTGAAGTTGAACTTTGCACCGCTGGCAATGTAAGCCGGGAAGTTCTTGAGGCTTTCGGAGCCATTTTCATCCGTGCATTTGAGTGTACCGCCCTGCTTATTCTGAACGGAAGCATTCAGTTTGGTATTGGTGGTCTTGAAGTAAACCAAAACAGATGCCGGTTTTGCAAGGGTCTTGATGGTAACCGAGCTCTTCTCCTTGCTGTCCTCGATTTCCTTGCCGTCATAGGTCCAGTAATCGACTGCATAACCTGCATCCGGCACAGCCGTCAGGGTAACATCGGTGTTTGCAGTAAAGCTGGAGATTGCACTGCCGTCATCCGCCTTGCCGGCATTCAGACCTGCAGTAATGATCGACGCAGAACCGACAGAGTGCTTGTTTGTGCCTTCGCCGAAGTCCTCAGCCTTGAGGGTCAGGATGTAAGTCAGGCCGTTTACCGTGTAAACGCCGGGGATAAAGGTAAATTCGTAATTGTTGTACAGCGTTTCGTTGGTAGCGGTAGTCTTGCACGGAGAAACCGTGTAGTTGCTGGGCGCAATGTTCGGCGCGAGCGTTACCTCGTTGCCTGCGGTGTTGATTGCGGTAAAGCCAAGGTGCAGAGCGGTAATTTCTTCAGCAGTCATGTTTTTCGTGTCTGCCGTGAGAGAAAGCTGTTTCGGGTCGTCAGGATTAACCTTATCCTGTGCAACACCGTCCTTCGGGGTGACAACGCGCAGCGTAACGGCACGCTGAACAACGGTAAACTCGGTTTCCGCAACCGGCTTGGTTTCGCCGTTGATATAAGCATACAGCGTGTAAGTGCCGACATTCAGCGGATTGGTCAAATCCTGCTGTGTTTTCGAACCGGAAACTGCATACTTGAAGGTTGCGTTATCGACCTTCTGCAGACCATGCGTATCTTTACTCATGCGGGAGAGCGACGGTGTTACCGTATCGCCGTAGGTGAAGCGGGTGACGCTGTTGTTATCCTTGCCGTTGGTGAGCGTCAGCTGATAGCCGGTCACGTTCTCGCCAACGAGAACCATCTGGCCTTCCGCATTGCTCATATCCTTGAATACATAGCTGCCCGGATAATACGGGGTAACCGTGTATGCACCGTCTGCGGGCACGATAACGTCCTTTGTAACCTTGCCGGTTTTGTCAATCTCAGCCGCAACTGTGGTAGAGAAGTCCGTGCCGCGAATCAGGAAGCTGAGCGTGCCGGTCGGGATGGTGGAGGTAGCAGACGCGGAACGCATCGTAGCATTGATGTGCAGCGTGCGGTCAAACTGAGCAGTGTTGTCTTTTTGTACATTCTCTGCCGTAACATTCAGCTCACACTTGGGTGTGCGCTTGCTGTACTGTGTGGTAATCTCAGGCGAGTAAGCGGAAATGCTGTACTCAGTCTTGGAGGTGTTGTCGAAATAGAGCACATTCAGTCGGCAGCGGTAAGTGCCCTTGTCGGCAGAACCGGCGTTTTCGATGCTCAGCGGATCGGAAACGCTGCCGGCAATCTCGGTCCAGGAACCATTGTTCAGCTTCTGCCACTGATAGCTTACGCTGTTGTACTTGCCGCCGTCCGGATTTTTATTGTCTCCGTTATACTTAACTGTTGCGGTTGCCAGAGAATCCGGATAGATCGGCAGAACCGTCTGATTCTCCTTGCCGTCAATCGTTACCGAAATATCGGGATAGCCTGCTGTGGTCTTGGTGCGGCAGGTCAGCGGTTCGCTGTAAATGCTGTTGCGCTGCTGCTCAGCCTTGTTGTTGTTGCGGGTCTGAATCTGATATTCATACTCGGTATAGGGAGACAGGTTCTTATCCGTGTAGCTGAAGGTGTAGGTGCCGTCATCGTGACGCTCACCATCGGTGAACGGCACAAATGCGAGTTCCTTGCGGCCGGAGCCGTCCGGGAAGTTGTAGTAGCGGTACAGCTGGAAGCCGGAAACGATCTTGTCGTAGGTCCACGTCAGGGTGACGGAATCATCGGTGGTTTTCGCAACATCCTGCTCAAAATCCTCTGGCAGCGGAGACGGAGCCTGCGGCTCGGTTACCGCATAGGTGACAACCGGGAACGCCTGATTGCCGCTGCGGTAGTTGTAGCAGAAAATACGCCAGTTCATGCCGTAGCCGTACGGTTTGGCTTCAATCGGCATGTTCTGCAGCGAACCGGAGAACGAGCCGCCTGCGGTGTTGACAGACACCTTGCCGGCAGAGCTTTCCGAACCGGCAACCACGCCTGCGGTTACGCCGCCTGCGCCTGCACCGGCCTTGGTTTCGATAGAGGTGGTGTTGGTGTAGTTTTGGCTGTCCGAGGTGGAGAAGCTGATCTCCTGCGTGATGCCGGAGCCGCCGCCTGCCGCGGTGAAGTCAACCTTAGCCGGATCACCGTTATAAGCCTTGGAGCCTGCACTCGGTGCGCTCGGATAGCTGGACGGATCACCGATCGTATGCGTCAGCACGCTGCCCGAAATGGACGGCAGCACGCTGTAATCCTCGGCGATGTTTTCGTAGTCGGACAGGTCGATCAGACCGATCGAGGCTTCGTGCGGGATGGAAACGGTGGAGGTTACTTTCGTGTATTTGCCTGTTCCGTCCGGGATGTAGGAGGTGTACTCGTAAATCTCCATCGGGATGGAATAGAACGCCACTCTGTCCTCGCCGGAGGTTGTCTCGTAGGTGATGGACTGCTCGAGCGAGGAGGTGTGCTCGGTCTCGTAGGTGAAACCGGAGGTAAAGGCGGCTTCCGCCTCAACGCTGCCGATCTTAACGCCGAATACCGAGAATTCCTGCTCAAAGGAGACATACGCGCCGACCGAGATGGTAGAGGAGGAGCTGGTGCCGTTCTCGGTGCCCTTCATGCTCGAGTAGGTGGTGGAGGACTCGGCATAGTTGCCGGACAGGTCATCGCGGTCGAGCAGATCGGAGAAGTACGGAGGCGAAGCCAGTACCGCCAGAACCTGCGGGTCGGAGTAGGTGTAATAGTGCTTGCCGGTGTAGGTCATGTAGCTGGTATCGTCGTCCGTGTTGGCGAGACAGAGCGTGTACGAGCTGTTGACATCGGTTTTTACCGGCTGAGAGCCGTCAAACAGGTTGACGGTCGAAAGTCTGGTTGTACCGGGAGTACGCTTGTTGTATGTGGAGTTTGTTTCCTTGTTTACAGTATCGTATGTACCGGTGAACGCCCAGTAGGAGGAGCGAATCTTGAACAGCTTGTGCAGCCAGTTTTTGTAGTAGTAGCGGAGCTCGTAATGCGGAACCTTACCGTCTACCGTGTACTTATCAGACTGCTTGTTCTCATCCTTGGACATAGTCTGCGTCAGGGTGAACAGCGTACCCGAACCTGCGGTGTTGTTGTCTTTATCCACCGCGGTGGTCACAGAGCCTGCGGATGCATCGTACTCAACGTAGTCCTCATCCGGCATAGCAGGCGTGTTGTCGAGCGCCTGCTTGATGTTCAGACCGTTCTCATCGCAGGAGATGACAAGGCTGTCAAAGTACAGCAGATCACTGGTTTTGCCGCCATCGTGTGTTTCGCCTGCGGTCGGACGGGAGATGATAGCCGTATTGGCCGGACACAGCGGCAGAGAATGGAAGGTATCGTTGTGCTTTGCCATTGCACCGTAGATGTACTCGCCTTTATCGTTCTTGGAGAACAGATCGAAATTCTGCGAAACAGACGGCTTGAAGGTGACGCCGTTCCATGCGTACAAGCCTACATAGCGCGTGTTCTGCTTATTTGCCTTGAGGTCGGCATCCGACTGGGCCGCCAGAATCAGCGTTTTGCCGCCGCCGGTCATATCGCCGAAGGCGAAGGATGCGCGGACCAGATTGCTGCCCTCATAGGTCAGCGGGAATTCCTGAGAGCTCTGCAGCATGTGCGCGCTCGTGGAGCCGAACATAACAACGGCACGCGAGCCTTCATTCTGCTGCGGACCGTAGTAGTAACCCCAGGTGCAGGCGAGATCGTCTACGCCGTCCTGGTTGACGTCACCGCTGACGAGAGAGATCATGTTGGAAACGACACTGCCTTCACGGAAGAAGTACGTCCACGCCTGTCTCCAGTTAGAGGGATTGGAGTAATCGTCAGTCTGCAGGTCGTAAATCTCAATGCGGGAATTGCCGACCTCTGGCACATAGACCGCAACCTCGTCCTTACTGTCGTTGTCCCAGTCGCCGGTAGCTACCTGCAGGTAGTTTTTCAGCTGATACGGATTTTCCGCGAAGTTTTCGACCTTTTTGGCGGTCGTGCTGCCTTCGTCGCTGGTGTCGGTCAGATTCGGGTTGCCGATTTCCTTGCTGGTGTCCAGCAGCGTGATCGGCTTGCCGTACTCGCCGGTTGTCGCATTGCCGAATCGCAGGTACAGACCGCCTTTCGCGCTCAGGTCACCGGCGTAAACCATGACCGTCTGCGAGGACTTAGCGTCACTGCTCGAGGTGAAATGGCCTGCGGCTACGTCTGCCATGGCGTAATCGGTACCATCTTTCAAATCGGTGGTGGCATTGGTCATGCCGGTCAGATAGCCCTTGGTGGCATAGCCGTCATTGCCCTTGCTGCCTGTCGGGAACTGTGCGTATGTGCCGGTAGAGGTGGTTTTACCCTTGGAGATTTCCTTGGAATTGGTTTTAGCCGTCAAAAACTGCTGAGCCTTGGTAGATGTGTTATCATCATTGCCGTACAGTGTGCTTTGAAGGATATTGTCCTTCTGGTTGGACTTGGAAACGCTTGTATCGCATTGCTCTGCGATTTCACGCTTGTCCAGGTCGATTTTATCCGACGGCAGAACATCATTCGTCAGACCAACGGTATACAGCTCGTACACCGGCGTAACCTTGATGGTATTGCGCCCGTATGGGTTGCTGGGGTCATTGGCATTAAAGCCGTCGGGCGCTTTGCTCGAATCAATGCCGAGCGCCGCAAGCGCGTCCGAGCTGCCGGTATCCGCCGCCGCTGCGCGGATATCAAGCGGGCCGCCTATGCCGGCGATAAGAGCCAGTGCCAGAGCAAGGCTTATGCCGCGTTTGAATTTCATGGTATATTCCTCCTTTTCCCATTCTGCGGTGCGGTGGAACGAGCCGCGCCTGCAGAAAAGAGACTGAAAATTGCCTGCGTTTATCATAGCAGCTTTGCAGCCTGCTGTGCGGTCGGGCACACGAAATGTCCGATTTTCGACACGAAATACACCGATAGGAAAAACAGAGTGAACTACGCGTAAATTCTGCAAAAAATGACACACAATCCACAGGAGTTATCAACAGGCTGTGGATAAAATGCGGCAAAAAACACCCCGGTTTTGTCACCTGACAAAACCGGGGGAAAAGATGACGAATGCTTTCGGGCAGGGGGTTAAAGCAGCTCGCGCAGCTTGTCCGCAATGAGCCTGCCGAGCACGGCGTGCTCCTCTGCGGTCAGATGAATCTGGTCCGAGCACTTTGCCGCCGTGACAGCCGAGCCGTCCACGAAGGCGCAGCCGTACTTTTCTGCCAGCGTGCGGAACCGTGCGGGCAGAGCACGGATGAGTGCGGCACTGCTTTCGTCAAACATGCCGTAGTAGACGCTGCCTGCAAGGTTTTCGCCCATTTTCGGCGGTGCAACCAGAAGGATCTGCGGTTTCTGCATGGTGTTTGACCATAAAAGCGGACTTTGCATCAGCTTGATCGTGCGGTCCATGGCATCGCTGATGGTGAACGGCGAGTGGCCGTACATTGCCTTGCTGTCGTTTGTGCCGAGCATGATAACGATCACGTCGAGCGGATCGTGCGTTGCCAGCAGGGCAGGCAGCATTGCCATGCCGTTTCGGCCGTAATCAATCGGGTCGGTGCTGCAGATGGTGCGTCCGCACAGACCTTCCTCGATAAAGTGCACATCCGGGAACTGAGCCGCAACCACACCGGTGTAACGCTGGTCCGCGTCCAGACGGTGCATGGGATCGTCGCCCTGATAACCCCAGGTGTTGGAATCGCCGTAAAACAGTACATTTTTCATTTTTACGCTCTCCTTTGTCTCTATCATAGCATGAAATTGCGGGAATAGATAGGGAAAACGCATTGTATTTCCGCACAGACATGCTACAATAAATACAGATTATTTCCCGGAGGTTTTTCCTATGACCCTGCAGCAGCTGACCTATCTTGTCACTGTGGCCGAATGCGGCAACATCACGGACGCCGCCGAGCGGCTGTTTCTCTCGCAGCCGAGTTTGAGCGCCGCGATTCACAATTTAGAGAAGGAGATGGGCGTTACCGCCTTTGTGCGCTCAAACAAGGGCGTAACCGTCACGCAGGAGGGCGAGGAACTGCTTTCGTTTGCGCGCATGCTGCTCGAGCAGGCAGACATCATGCAGGAGCACTTCGGCGTGGGCAAAAAGCGCGTGCCCAAGTTCTGCGTGTCATGTCAGCACTATTCGTTCGCGGTGAACGCATTCGTCGAGGTTGTCAAGGAGTACGACGCGGACCAGTACGGTTTTATCCTGCGGGAAACACAGACCGGTGAGATCATAGATGATGTGGCGTCGGGCAAAAGCGAGCTGGGTCTGCTGTATTTGTCCGAGAGCAACGAAACCGTGCTCTCCAAGCTGCTGCGCAAAAGTGAGCTCGTGTTCGAGGAACTGTTCACTGCCGCACCGCATGTGTTCATCAATAAGGACCATCCGCTCGCAGACCGGAAGTGCATCACGCTCGATGAACTGAAGCCCTATCCGTATCTGATTTTTGAGCAGGGAGACCGCAATTCCTTTTATTTTTCCGAGGAACTGCTCATCATGCTCGACATGCCGAAAACCATTCAGGTCCGCGACCGCGCAACACTGTTCAGTCTGGTGATCGGACTGAACGGCTTTACGGTCAGCTCGGGCATTATCGACCGCAAGCTGAACAGTCCGAGCATTATCGCGCGGCCGCTCGAGATGGAAGGCAGCATGCGCATCGGTCTCATCCGCAAGAAAAACGTGGTATTCAGCCGCTATGCGGACTCCTATGTGAAGGCACTGAAAAAGCATCTGTCGATAGATTAAAGCTGTGAAGGGCGGCAGATAAGACGTATTTGTCAACCGACAGATTTCATGGCAGGCTATTGTCAGGAAGAAAAAGCGTCATCGTGTTACCCAAAGAGATAGATACCCATGAGAAACCGGAAAACCCCATCTCGACATATTCTGCCGCGATGATTCGGGTGTGTCGGTGGAGCACCGGAACGATTCGTGGTCGTTCGACATCGCAAAAGCCGCTAAACGGTATACGTTTAGCGGCAGTTTTTTTATCGGTTTCTTCTCCACGTTTCCGGCGCAAACAGCAGAAGCATGGGGAACAGCTCCAGACGACCGGCGAGCATATCGAAAGTCAGCACGATTTTACTCAGCGGGTGCAGTGCACCGAAGTTGGCTGCAGGACCGACCTGATTGAGTCCCGGACCGACGTTATTGATGCAGGTAACGACCGAGGTGAAGCTGGTTACCATATCCTCGCAGTGCAGGCTGACAATGAGGACGGAAGTGGCAATGACGATCAGATATGCCACAAGAAAGGCGTTGACCGAGCGCATGACCTCATGCTGGACGCGCTGTCCGTCCATTTTATGCACGCGCACCAGACGCGGATGAATCAGCGACATCATTTCCTTCTTTACGCCCTTGAACAGCAGCAGGATGCGCGAGCATTTCATGCCGCCGCCGGTCGAACCGGCACACGCGCCGATGAACATCAGCAGCACAAGCAGCAGCTTGCTGAATGCAGGCCACTGGTTAAAGTCCACGGTTGAAAAACCGGTGGTCGTGATGATAGACGCAACCTGAAACAGGGAATGGTGGAAGCTCTCGCGCAGCGAACCGAAGCAGCCGCGCACGTTGAAGGCGATCAGCGTGGTAAATACGGCAATCACGCCGAGGTACACGCGAATCTCCTCGATTTTGAACAATTGCTTGAATTTACGGGTCAAAAGCAGAAAATACGCGTTGAAATTGATGCCAAAAAGGATCATAAAGACCGAGATGACATTCTGCAGGTAGGCGCTGTTGTAGTGCGCGATGGAATTATTCCAGTTGCCGAAGCCGCCGGTGCCTGCCGTGCCGAGCGAAACGCAGATGGCGTCGAACATCGGCATGCCGCCGAGCAGCAGCAGAATAATCTGCAGAACGGTCAGTCCAAAGTAAATCGCGTACAGGATAAGCGCGGTATCGCGCATGTGCGGCGATATTTTGGAGACCGAGGGTCCCGGGCTTTCCGCGCGCATCAGATAAATGGTCTGACCGCCTGCCAGCGGCAGGACGATCAGCATGAACACCAGAATGCCCATGCCGCCGACCCAGTGCATCAGGCAGCGCCATAGCATAGAGGCATGCGAAAGCGCCTCCACATCGCCGAGAATGGTAGCGCCGGTGGTGGTGAAGCCGGATGCGGCCTCGAAAATCGCATCTACTGCGAACGGAATCTCGCGGCTGAGCACGAACGGCAGGGCACCGGTCACGGCCAGCACCAGCCAGCACAGCGCGACTGCCACAAAGCCTTCGCGTGCGTAGAACTTGGTGTTTTTCGGCTTGTATTCACACAGAATGCCTGCACCGACCATACAAATCAGTGCCGTGGCGATATAGGCAGGCAGCTCGGGTTCACGGTAAATGACCGCGGTAAACGCGGGCAGCAGCAGGAACAGGGACTCAATGCCCATCAGCCAGCCGATCAGATAGCGGACGATTGCGAAATTCATTTTTCGCGCCCTCCGGCTGTCGACAGGAAGATATCCTGAAGGTCGTTCATGCCCTCAAAGGTGGAAACGACGATAACCGTATCGCCTTCATGCAGTACATCGTGGCCGCGCGGAATGATACGCTTGCCTCTGCGGTTGATGCAGCACAGCAGAACATCCGGACGAATCGGCATATCCTGCAGGGGAACACCGGTGAGGTGGTGCGCCGCAACACGGAACTCAAGCGCTTCTGCGCCGTCCAGCTGATGCAGGGTCTCCACGTTGGAGCCCATCGAGTTCTGCATCGCGCGGGTGTACTGGCTGATCAGCTCGGCGGTGGTCTGCTTGGGGCGAATCACCTTGCCGATCGGCATGCTGGCAATGACTTCCTCAAAGTTCACACGGTTGACCTTGGTGAACAGCTTCGCACGGGAATGACGGCCGGCGTGCAGCGCAAGCAGGATGTTCTCCTCGTCCATGCCGGTGAGCGCCGCAAACGCCTCGCAGGTCGCCAGACCCTCCTCGTCGAGCAGGTCGCGGTCGGTGCCGTCGCCGTAGATGATGGTCGCGTGCGGGAGCATTTCGGACAGTGCCTCGCAGCGCTCGAGTTTGTTTTCGATAATCTTGACTGAAATGCCGGAATCCAGCAGGATTTTCGCAAGAAAGTACGAGATTTTGCCGCCGCCGACCAGCATCGCGGAGGAAATGCGCTTGACCGGCAGACCGACCTTCTCGAAAAATTCGTTCTGCTCACGGCGCGGAATGATAACCGTGATGTTGTCGTTCTCGCGCAGGATGAAGTCGCCCTTGGGAATATAGGTCTGGCCGTCGCGGCGGACCATACACAGCAGCACGTCCGTGCGGAGCAGCGGATTGACCTCGCAGACCGCCATGCCGTCCAGGCGGGACTCGTGCGGGATTTTGAGGTCGAGCAGCTCGATGCGTCCGCGGGCAAACGTGCTGACGCGGATGGCCGACGGGAAGCGGATCAGACGCGAAACAACACGCGCGGTGGACAGCTCGGGGTTGATGACCATCGAAATACCCAGCTCATCGCGGATAAAGCCGAGGTCGGATACATATTCCGGATCGCGCACACGCGCGATGGCGTGGCAGCCGGATGCTTTACGAGCGATCAGGCAGGAAAGCAGATTGATTTCGTCATGGGTGGTAACGGCGATGAGCAGGTCGGTATCCTGCACGCCGGCTTCACGCAGAACGTGATAGCTGGTGCCGCTGCCCTTTACTGTAGCAAGGTCGTACATATTGGAAAGCTCGTTCAGCCGGCGTTCGGACAGGTCAATCAGTGTCAGGTCGTGTCCGGCCGCGCTGAGCTGTCCTGCCAGCTCCGAGCCGACTTTGCCGCAGCCTACAATAATGATGCGCATAGCGCACCTCCGATCTATTTCTCTATAGCTGTGCTCTGTTGACACAGTCTTGATACGCATATAGCGATTATAGCTGTTTGACCGAGAAAAAGCAATATCCAGACAGGAATTTTGCGGGAGTTTAGCGGAAAACCGACAGATAGGGAGAAATGGTCGGTGTATAGCTGATAATAGTATGCCCGAAAAAAAGGAAAAACCACCCGAATGGGTGGTTTTCACTGCGGATTAAAGTTCCGCGACAGGTCACTTAAACTGTGTATAAGTGGTATCGCTTGCGTAGCCGTCGCTGTCGGTCTGGTGCATGGAGACCAGATTGCCGTTATCATCAAAGGTACGGGTATCGGTCGAGAGGGTGCCGCCTTCGATGGTCGAGCGGGTGGTCTGCGTTTTGCCGTCCACCGAGTACACGGTGAGCACTTCTAACACGATGCCGCTCTCGTCTACGGTGACCGACTGGATGAGCCGTCCCTGACTGTCGTAGCGGTTGTCGGTGGAGGAGGTGATATTGTCCTCGCCCTCGTAGGTGCGGGAGGACAGCACGTCGCCGTTGGTGTTCATGCCCATGCGGACGACCATCAGCTCGTTGCCGTCTGCGTCGTAAACCGTGTTGACGGCAGAGGACTGACCGTTGTCAACCTCGGTGTAAACCGTCTCGGAGGAGACCGAAAGTTCGCCGTCCTCGTAGTTTTCCGTGCGCAGAACGCGGTTTTTGTCGTCATAGCTGCGGCGGTATTCCAAAGTGGAGTTGTTGGTCTTGTCGGTGGTGATAGCATCCGTGCAGTTGCCGTTTTCGTCATAGGTGTAGTCCGTGTAGGTGAAATTAAGCGGTTCTTCCTCGCCTTCCACGGTCTGCATGGTGTAGGAGCGGAAGGTGCTGCCGTCCTTGTCATGGCAGTTGACCGTGTAGCTGCGGTTGCCTTCTTCCGTGCGCAGCTCCAGTTCGTAGGAGGCAGCACGCGGCAGAACGGAAGCCAGCTGTGTCGGCACCTGCTCCATCACGGCAATGCGGCATGCAGGCGTGCGGTCATACGCGATGGTAGCACCGAGCACGATGACCGTGCTTACAATACAGGAAATAATGCGTTTGATCATATTTTTGTTCCCCTAAAATAATTAAGGTATAATAATTTCGGTAATCAAGATGATTCCGGAAAAAATGCAGCCGAACCGGAATTCGGCTGCATTCAGCGTTGATGGATTTTTACAGCGGTGTTGCCTCAGTTACTTTACGATTTCCTTCGCTGCAACGGTCAGAGCCTCGACCTTTTCTGCGGCCTCGGCCTTGTTCTCGCCCTTGGCCATGATGTAAACCTTGACCTTCGGCTCGGTGCCGGACGGACGGATAATAAAGGTTGTGCCGCCCTCGAGCTCGTAGTACATCACGTTCTGACCCTTAAGCTCCATCGGCTCGGACTTGCCGTCTGCCATGCAGGTGCGGGTGCCCGGCATGTAATCGCGGGTGTAATCGACCTTGTGGGTGCCGATCTGGGTCAGCGGCTTGTCGCGCAGCTCCTGCATGAGCTCCTTCATGCGCTGGAGGCCGGAAACGCCGGGCATAACGATCGAAATGGTCTGTTCGCAGTAATAGCCGTACTTCTCGTACATCTCCTCCATCGCATCATACAGGGTCTTGCCCTGGGTGCGGTAGTAAGCCGCCATCTCGGCGATCAGCATGGAAGCGGTAACGGCATCCTTGTCGCGGGCATAATCGCCGCACAGGTAGCCGTAGGACTCCTCAAATGCGAAAATGTACTCGTGCGAGCCGTCCTGCTCGAACTGCTTGATCTTCTCGGCAAGGAACTTGAAGCCGGTGAAGGTGTCGAAGCACTCAACGCCGTTCTTTTCAGCCGCCGCGCGTGCCATTTCGGTGGTAACGATGGATTTGAGCACCGCCGGATGTGCAGGCATGGTGTTCGTCAGCTTCTTTGCGGTGATGATGTAATCGGTGAGCAGCACGCCGACCTGATTGCCGGACAGGGTGACATACTCGCCGGACTTGTCCTTGAGGACGATGCCAGTACGGTCGGAGTCCGGGTCGGTGCCGATGATCAGATCAACATCGTTCTGCTTTGCCAGCTCGATGGCGAGCGTAAAGCCTTCCTTGTACTCCGGATTCGGGTTCTTAACGGTCGGGAAGTCGCCGTCGATCTTCATCTGCTCCGGCTCACAGATAATGTGCTTGTAGCCCAGACGGCGCAGGATCTCGGGAACCAGACGGTAGCCGGCACCGTGGAACGGCGTGTACACCAGCTTGAACTCATCGGCAACCTGCTTTACGCAGTCCGGATTTACCGCAACCTTAATAACCTCGTCGAGATAAGCCTCGTCAGTCTCCTTAGACAGAATACGGATCAGACCGTTTTTGACGGACTCATCGTAGTCTGCAGTTTTTACATCGGTGAAGATATCGGTCTTTGCCATTTCGTTGGCAACCACGT
>ERZ772889.1507-NODE-1507-length-20941-cov-8.226084_pt1 | contig 20941 bp, 18 predicted proteins | sample MGYA00512127_ERZ772889 | MGnify/ENA primary metagenome ERZ772889 (study PRJEB29015, sample SAMEA2737689) | human gut metagenome | biome: human gut; feature: human-associated habitat; material: faeces | place: China | collected 2012 ...
TATGCTCTTCCTCACAAGAATGCTTATGAAGAGTACCTTCTTCCATAGCCCTACAGTCCTGATTATTACCGACCGAACGGATTTGGATGACCAGCTCTCAAAGCAGTTTGTAGCATCCAAGAAGTACATTGGTGACGAAACCGTTGTGAGCATTGATTCCCGCGAAAAGCTGCGTCAGGAACTTCAAGGCAGGACAAGCGGCGGGGTGTACATGACCACCATCCAAAAGTTCACCGAGGACTTGGAGCTTCTGACGGATAGAGCGAATGTGATCTGCATATCCGATGAGGCACACCGTAGTCAGATAAACCTCGATCAGAAAGTCAAGGTCACTGCCGAAGGTGTAGAGCGAAGCTATGGATTTGCAAAGTACCTACACGATTCTCTCCCCAATGCTACCTATGTCGGTTTCACCGGTACGCCCGTGGATGGTACGATTGAAGTCTTCGGTCCGGTTGTCGATGCCTACACAATGACAGAGGCGGTCAAAGACGGTATCACAGTCAACCTTGTCTACGACGGACGCGCTGCACGGGTCACGCTTGATCAGGCAAAGGTTCGGGAAATTGAAGATTATTATGACCGTTGTGCTGTTGAAGGCGCAAATGAGCATCAGATTGAGGAAAGCCAGAAGGCGGTTGCTCATATTGATGCGATCATCGGTGATCCTGACCGACTTCACGCAGTTGCGGAAGACTTCATTAACCACTATGAGACCCGCGTTGCCGAAGGAGCTACCGTTGCAGGAAAAGCAATGTTTGTCTGCTCTAATCGCAAGATTGCATACGCTTTTTATCAGATTATAGTTGGAATGAGACCGGAATGGGCAGAGAAAAAGGTTTGCCCTGACGGGGTTCAACTGACGGAAAAAGAGAAAAAGGAACTCAAACCCATCGAGAAGATCAAGCTCATCATGACGCGAAATAAAGATGATGAGCCTGAGCTTTATGAAATGCTGGGAACGAAAGATGATCGCAAGGAGTTTGACCGTCAGTTTAAGAACGTTAAATCAAACTTCAAAATTGCCATCGTTGTTGATATGTGGCTTACCGGCTTCGACGTACCGGCACTCGACACAATCTACATCGACAAGCCCATCCAGCAGCACAGCCTTATCCAGACGATTTCCCGCGTCAACCGCGTCTATACCGGCAAGGACAAGGGCTTGATCGTGGACTACATCGGCATTAAGAAAAACATGAATCTCGCCCTCAAGAAATACACCAACTTTGAGAGCGATGAGTTTGAAGGCGTCGAGCAGTCTATCACGATTGTTAAAGACCAGCTCGATGTCTTGGCTCAGATGTTCCACAACTTCAATAGCACAGATTACTTCAACGGCTCACCGAAAGAGCAGCTTGCTTGCCTCAATCGTGCTGTTGAGTATGTACAGCTCACGGAAGATTTGGAAACTCGCTTTATGGCGGCAGTCAAACGCATGAAACAAGCGTTCAATCTATGCAGTTCAAGTGAGGCTATCTCTGATAAAGAAAAGGACTATCTGCACTTCTACTGTGCTGTGCGCTCTATTCTTTTCAAACTCACAAAGGGCGATGCTCCTGACATTTCACAAATGAATGCCCGCGTCCGTGAACTTCTTGAAGGTGCAATTCAATCTGATGGAATAGAAGAATTGTTTGAAACAGGAAAGCATATCTCTGTTGATATTTTCAGCGACGAGTATCTGGATAAGATCAACGCAATCCAGCTACCGAACACCAAAATCAAGGTATTGCAGCGGCTTCTCTCTCAGGCGATTGATGAGTATAAAAAGGTCAACCGCATTATGGGTATGGAGTTCTCAGACCGCCTCAAGCGGGTTGTTGATGAGTACAACAATCGCCGTCGTGATGAGGCTTTTGCTAATGAAGTTCTTGACGATGTGGCGGAGCAGCTTGCGAAGCTCCTTGAAGAACTCAAAAAGGAAAAAGACTCCTTCAAGGGCATGGGAATTGACTACGAGGAAAAAGCCTTTTATGACATTCTCAAGGCGGTTGCCAAGAAGTATGAGTTCGAGTACCCGGACGATAAGATGATTGAATTGTCAAAGCGGATTAAGATTATTGTCGATGACAAAGCTAAATACACCGACTGGTCTACCCGTGATGACATTAAGGCAAATCTGCAAGTTGACCTCATACTGCTACTGGATGAATTTGACTATCCCCCCGTAACCATTGATGATGTCTACAAGGAGGTCCTGGAACAAGCTGAAAACTTCAAAAAGTACGCTCAATAACCCACGTTCCATCGAAAGGAGTAGATCATGGGCAATTCAGTCATGTTGAATGGCGTCGAATATGCCGGAGAGCAGATTGCTTATAAAGACAGCACCTATGAGCTTGTGTCAAAGGTAGCATATCTGATCGGCGTCCCACTCCGTATTTTTCAAAATGAACACGAGCCGCCGAAGATAGAGATATACAACCGGCTTGAGCAGGATAAAAATGCCCGCATCATTCGTAATCTCTGTATCATCCGCACCGCCATTGAGCGCAATTACCGGAAAATAAATGACATCATGCGGATGGAATACCGTGGGCTTCTTTCGATGCCTGAGATCCTTCCAATGTCCAGTATGCAGCAGCTTTCAAATGACGGAATCAGCTTTATTAAAAAGTCGAGTACAAAGCTCTGCCACCACATTATCGAGATCAACCGGCTGATTTCAGACCGTATTAACAACTGCAAAAGCCTCTTTCCAATCTGGATTAACTGGGCGTACATAAAAGAGCTGTTCATTATGCCAAACGGCTTGACAGAGGACGGAACGAAAGATGCTGCGGACATCTATTACGCAAGTCTCTCCTACTACCCCTATCAAATGTATATCAACTGGGTACCGATGGACGAGGGTAATGTCCTCTATAATGATAAGAAGTTTGCTACCCTGCTTTATCAATGGCATTGCGACGCCTTCACGGAATACAGTAAAGTCTCCGATGCAGGGGCTTTTGTAAAAAACAATATCTACGACTTCATAGATGACAGCGAGAAAACCGTATTGGTAGTGGACTGCGAAAACTCCGACCCGTACAAGCTGTGCGCCACGCTCAAAAACCTTGATTATGAAGTCATGCAGAAAATTACGGCGATCATTCTCTTTGATGACGTACACACCGCTACGGCATGGCGGATTCTTGAAAACTACACCCGCATCCCCGTTGAACATATCATGATTGAGCGGATCAAGCAGAACAAATCACTGGTAGACATCAAGCTCACCGCAAGAGCCTGTCAGGAACACTACCAGAAGCAAGTGGATTCCTTCGTCATTGTCTCAAGCGATTCCGACTACTGGGGGCTTATCTCTTCCTTGCCAGACGCCAGATTTCTTGTCATGATTGAGCGGGAAAAATGCGGACCGGATATGAAGGCAGCACTTGCAGAATCCGGGATATTCTACTGCTATCTGGATGACTTCTACTCCGGCAACAGCGAGGACATCAAGAAAAACGCACTGTTCAAGGAGATGTACCGCTGGATTGACAACTCCGTTCACCTGAACGTCAACGATATGTTTGATGCGGCTCTGCGAAACACGCGGATAGAAATGTCTCCCGCAGAGCGGCGGCAGTTCTATGAGAAGCACATCAGGCACATGACGCTGACCATCGACGAGAACGGAAACGTCAGCATTGAACTGAAACGCGGATAGCCTTGGTTTCTATTCCGGGAGGAATGTGGATGGACAACAGATTCTATTTTGGATTCAATACATCGGAGGAACGGAAAAAGCGCAGAAAAGCAGAGCTGTACTCCATGAGTGAGCAAGTCAGCACCTTCTTTTGGGATGAAGCCCCGCAGCATGGCTTGGAAATGCGTGAGGGGCAGCAGGATATGTCTTTTGAGATTGTGGACGCCCTCATAAACGATCAGCACTTTGCGATTGAAGCTGGCGTGGGCATTGGAAAATCCTTTGGCTATCTTGTGCCGGTGCTGCTGTACAGCAAACGCATGAACAAGCCGGTTATCATCGCAACCTCGACCATCGCGCTTCAAGAACAGCTCTGGCGCGATGTCCACACGGTAATGCCCCTTCTTGGGCTGAACAGAGATGTCATCCTCGCTAAAGGACAGACCCATTATCTCTGCAACAAACGCGCAGATGAATATATGTGTGACCCGAAAGCAGACCCACCGGACGCGCTCAAAGAAGGGATCAAGCAAGGGTATGAGGAACGCAAGGATTTCCCGGAGGTTTTGCCGCAAGGCGTCTGGGACAAGGTAAACGTGCAGCGGTTCAGCATGAAGAATTGCGGCTCCTGTGAAAAGAAGTGCAAATATTACAAAGTCCGCGCAGCATTAAAGTTTACGGATGGAGTGGTACTGTGCAATCAGGATTTTCTAACCCAACATCTCATGAAACTCCGGCGCGGTCAGGACGGGCTGATTAACGCCGCCGCTGATCTGCTTGTCGTGGATGAAGCGCACAACTTGGATGATAAGGTGCGGAGTGCCACAACGGAGCGTTTCGGGCAAGGTATGCTCTTTGGAATGATTAAAAGCGCATTCTATGAACTGCGACCCTCTGACCAAAGCAGTGTGTCCGGTGAAAAGCGAGAGGCAGAGAGCGCGATCATCGCCTTCTATAACTGCCTGAAAGCGCAAGTCCAAAAGCAGATCAACGAGGCAGAACAGGATATGCGCTATGCTGACCGCTTTTTCTTCGACCAAAACGGCAGTGCGGTTGAGCTGCTTACCGAGATGAACGCCGCCATACACAACCTTTCGTCCAGCATTCAGATTTATTCCAGCATGGATTTCAGAAACAACCGTTCCTTTGCTGCCTCTGATGATCTGGATGCCGTCAGCGAGTCCCTTTCAGAGCTTCTTGACCGGATAGATGATATGCTGATCTGGATTGAGCAGCACGGCAGCAACACGGAACTCGTCTATTGCCCTAAAAACACAAAAGAAATTGTGAGCCGCCTATACTTCAATGGTGATGAAAGAACCATCTTGACCTCTGCCACGCTGACGAACGCCACGAGCGGGTCTCTGGAAGAACAGTATTCTTACTTTATCAGCAATACCGGCTTTCCCGCTGGTGATCGCGGCTGCTTATCCGAGCCAAAGCCTTCCCCATATCCATACGATGAACACGCCATGATCTACTATTGCGACGATCTCCCGCACCCGACCAGAGAACATGAAGCCTTCATTGAAAAGGGCGTGGAGCGGTTGCTTGAGATCCTGAACATTTCCAACGGGAAGGCACTCGTGCTGTTTACGGCGAAGACCGACATGGAAGAGGTCTACTCCATTCTCAGTGAGAAAAATCTTCCGTACAAAATCCTGATGCAACAGCCGGGATCGTCGCAGGACAAGGTGCTGAATGAGTTTAGGGAAGATACGAACTCCGTGCTTCTGGGGACGGGCGCATATTGGGAAGGTATCAGCATTGAAGGAAAAAGCCTTTCCAATGTGATCATTTTCCGGCTTCCGTTCCCTGTCCCCGATCCAATTATCGAGTATAAGTGTTCCGTCGCAAAGGACGCTCTGATGGATGTCCGCGTTCCCGAAATGATTATCAAGCTCAAGCAAGGTATCGGGCGATTGATCCGCAATTTCACAGACACCGGCATTGTCTGCATTATCGACCGAAGACTGCGGGACGAGCCGCCGGAACGTTATCATGACATTACATGGGACTCCCTGCCTATCAAAAATCGGACAAGCGGTTTGGAGGAACTGAGGAAGTTTTACGAAGGTCTGCCCTCAGCCAAGGAATGATGATACAAACGGCAGTCTCTTCGGAAACATAGAGCAGCCCCCCAAAAAACGACAATCAGAAAACGGAGGTGTATCATGATGTACAATGAAAATCTGCACGAAGAAGAACAACATCTGATCCAGCAGATTGCCGAGCAAACAGAGAGAGGAAAAATCGACTGGGAACTGACAGAGTATAATCCGCTGTCATTTCTGAATGAGGACAAGATAGACAAAAACCCAGCAGTAATCTGTCAGTCCTTCTCCTTTGAAGCGATCATCGGCGGATCCCGTTACGAGCTTGATGTCATGGAGAATATTGATGTGCCGTCCGGTATGGGAGACTACACCATAACCTTGACACGGGATGAAACCGAAAATTATCTTAAAATTGAGGATGCGCTTTCCTTTGACTGTGACCGCTATGAATGCACACCGGAGGAAGTCGCAGAGCGATTTGCGGACAGCCCCATTGTCCGCCTCTGCAACGCCATCATTCCTGCCACGCTTGGGCAGGAGGATTTAGAAGAGGTCTTCACATGGGCAAGGTTTTTCAACGAGACTGGCATTTCTGCAAAGCTGATGAATCATCCGCTGACCAAGCTCTGTGAAAAGCTGTTCGACGAACACCGTTTGATGGACTTCCATCGCTGCGTCTTGGATGTGGACTATCGAAAGCTGCTCCTAAATGAACTGGCTCATAACTAAGACACGAAAAAACGCCCCCGACACTGTGCCAGACGCACAGTGCCGGGGGCGTTCCCGTTTCCAGCGATTTATTTTTCTCTCGGCAAGGGACCGTTCATAAGGTGACACTTTCCGTTTTACGAAGCCGCGAAAATTCGATGTGTTCCGTGGAGATGTTCACTGGGCAGCATACGCCGTACACGTTTCCAATAATCACTGAGCAGTGCAATGGGTATTCGCTATCGGGAAATACTTCACGGTTTTCACAACGCTTGATTCAGAAGGGATTTTTTTGCCTTATTCCCGCGTGACATCAAGGGAAACCGGATTGATGACGATGATGGTCTTGCCCTTTTTGTGGGCATATCTCACGGTATTCCCGGTACCGCTGGGGCATCCATTCCATACTGCGAGAATATAATCGGCGTGATCGACCATGTACCGATTTCTCTTGTCCATGCAGTCCGGCGTGTACTCCCGTTGCAGCATGGTCTCCTTGTCACACTTTGCCGCGATATTATAATACCGTTCCCGTGAAGCCACAGACCATTTGATCGCTTGTGTCTCACAAGGGATTGCGCTTTCCAGAGTAATGTGAGGGTATTTTGATTTCAAATCGAGTACAATTTCCGCAGCGTACATATCGACGCCAAGAGCCATGCCGGTAATAAAATGCGTGACGCCCTCGTTCTCGATGAGTGCTACAATCTGATCCCGCATAACAGACTTCAAAGAAGTACAACGCTTATCGGATTCATCAAAGCCGAACGGAAGACTCTGTGGTCTATGACCGGTAAACGCACAAGTCTTGCCTTGAACGGATTGCTTTTCAGCTTTTTGAGCAGACTTTCTAAACTCAATAATGCGCGACATGACACCCCTTCTTTCACTCTTTTGGTAGGTAACTCCATTCTATCACCCTCATCACGGACAGTCAACGCATTGTCGTTAGTAAAATCAACGACGGCGTACCGTGGATAATGACACCGCCGTTAGGTACACTAAATGCAAAGGTGGTGAGGCTATGCGAGAGAAGAAGGACATCAATATTGAAATCGGCGGCAATATTCAAGTGGCAAGAGAACAGGCGGGATATACGCAGGACACGCTCTCAGAAATGCTTGGCATGACGCCGAATCACCTGAGTGCTATTGAGCGTGGTGCTTCCGGTATCTCTCTCGAAGCCTTGCAGCGTCTTTGCCGTTTGCTCGGCGTCAGCGCAGACCGAATTATTTTTGGGACTGACGCGCCAGAAGCGGAAGCCCTTGCGCTTGCCAGACGTATTTCGGATATTAAGCCGGAATACCGGCAACAGGTTCAAGAGCTGCTGTCCGCTATTTTGAATATGTCGTAAAAAAAGAGCCTCTGCCGACACTGAACTGCTCCCCGTCAAGTAGACAGTGAAATAATTCAAAGAAAATTCACAGCGCTGCGGCGCTGTGGGAACCGCAAATTCCGGAAGGATGCCTTGGCATCCTTTCGAAATTTGCGGTTTTTAAGCCGCTGAGTGCAGATTGTGTTTCTCCATCGGCGTGAGGATACCAAGGCCCCGCTGCACACGTCTGTTGTTATAATAACGGATATAATCCTCAATCATATCGACCAGTTCCTTTTTGCCGGTAAAGCGCCTGCCGTAATAGCGTTCTCGCTTCAGAATTCCCCAGAAGCCCTCCATCGGTCCGTTGTCAATACACTTGGCCACACGGGACATGCTCTGAGTCATGCCAGCTTTCTCCAGTTTGTGGTGAAAGGTCCGATTGGTATACTGAAATCCTCTATCACTATGAAATAAAGGATGTGCATCGGGGTTTGCCTTCACCGCACGGTCAAAGGTCTTGAAAACCAGCGGATTGTCATTCCTTTCGCCGACCACGTAGGCCACAATGCGGCGGTCGTAGAGGTCCAGAATTGCGCTGAGATAGACCTTGTGAACCTCAATGCCTTCATACCACTTGAATTCTGTTACGTCGGTAAGCCACTTCTCATTCGGCTTGTCCGCATGAAAGTCTCGATCAAGCAGATTCTCAGCCACAAACTGAGGATTCTTTGCCTGTCTGGTGCAGCCGTGGTTGCCGTACTTGATGGTGGACTTGATACTCTTTGCACGGCAAATCCGGAGAATGCGCTTGTCGTTCACATGAATGTGGTGGTCATGCCGGAGATCGTCGTTGATACGGCGGTATCCCTTGTCTGGGCTTTCCGTGTGGATCTGCTCGACTTTCTCTGCAATCTTTAGGTTCTGCATAGTCCTGGCACTTTGCTTCCCCGATGCCCAACGAAGGTAGGCAGCCCGGGAAATGTGCAGCAGTTTACAGGCTGCCTCAACCGGGTAGTTTTTCTCTGCATGGCATTCCCAAACAGCCCGGTATGGACGAGACTGTCTCACTTGCGAAAGGCATCCCTCCTCTCGATCTCGTCCAATTTTTTTAGCAGATCACGCTCCATCTCTGCCAGGTACAGTTGATGCTTCAGACGCTCGATCTCAATCTGTGCTGCTTCCAGCTCCGTGCGTGGCCTTTGATCCCTCTTCCGCTTTCCACGCCGGTCTTCAAGTCCGGCCGCGCCCAGTTCTTCATATTTCAGCGTCCATGTCCGTACCTGCTGGTAGCTCACCTGATGCTTTTGCGCCATCTCACCGTAATTTTTTCCCGATGCCAGGCAATCCTTGACGATTGCTAAGCGTTCTTCTTTTGTCGTGTCCCGGCCCTGGTTCATGTAACTCCCGCCTCCTGCGTGTTTTACAGAGTCAAAATTTCCATGAACATTATACACCTTAATCCAATTTCGGAGAATCCGTCTGTCCCGAATTCCGTATTTTTTGCAGATTTCCTGTAAACTGCCTTCACCATGCAGATAGTCGATGACCGCTGAAGTTTTTGTCTCTATCGTATATACTTTTTGCCCTTGATGCTTGAACCCTTCATCGCCCTCGTTTTCATATACACTAATCCACATTTTTACTGTCGCAAAATCTACGCCTGCACTCCGAGCTGCTTCTTGTACGCTGATTTTATTTTCCAAACAATCCAAAACCAACTTGACCTTTTTTTTCGCTGATATCTTTTGCTTTTGTGGCATAACAATGCTCCCCCTATGATGACAGTGTTTTTCTTTTTCACTGTCTCTCTTAAGGGGAGCATATCACACCCAAAACGGGCATCGACAGAGGCTTTTGGTTCGTTTTCCGGGCATTCAAACAAGTGCCGAAATCGACACTTATTTCTGCGCTAAAGAAGAAATTGCGCAGGGAATACAATCACTTAGGTTGGTCAATTTGCGCCGCTCTGGGGCTTGCAATCACAGGCTTTTTCGCCCCCTAACTGTCTACACTGCGATGCCTTGCGGGAGAAGTGCGGACAGGCGATGAGATCCGCGCGGAAACTCTGCTTGCAGCTATGGACGCAGCGGACGCAGAAGCGGTTATACTTCCGGCGTCCGCTGTCCCCGATGAAGAACGACCACTCCTGCCGCCATTTCTGACTTCTGCTCACAGCTCAATCTCTCCTTTGTGCTTTTTGGGAGGGCAGCATTCCTTCTGCTTTTCTGCCTTTGCAGACTTGAGCCTGTCCATGATGGAGGACTTCTCGCCCCTTTCGGGGGCTTTGACCTCTGCGGTCTTGTCCTCCTTCGGACCGTTGTTGATGATCCCATCAATCATGCCGTAGTCATCCTCCATCGACATCTCCGCCGCCTTGAGGTAGTTTTCCTTCTCAAGAGCTGCCATCCAGCTTTCCTTGCTGACACCAAGCATTCCGCCCTTTGCCGCATGGTCGGCAATCTCCTTGGCATCGACGGCGGCGACACCCTGCAAGGCAGTCCTCTCACCTATTATCTGAGCCATGAAGCGCGCGATGTCACAACGCTCCCGGCCGCGCTTTTAAACCTCGGCGGGTATGATTTTGTAACGCTCGGCAACCATGACTTCGACTATGGGAAACAGACCATCGAGCGCTATCTTGCCGCTCTGAACGCCCGCTGCCTGTGCGCAAATGTGGAGGGTATCCGCGGCGTGGAGAAAACGGCCGTTGTTACCATGGAAAATGGGCTTCGCGTCGGCCTGACCGGTATTATTACGCCCTTTGTCACACAGTTTGAAAGCGCAGAGAATATGGCCGGCATCACTGTGACCGACGCATTTGCCGCCGCCTGGTCCGCACTTTCCGAGTTGCGGCACAAAACAGACCTCACTATCTGCATCTACCACGGCGGATTCGAAGCGGACGTCAAAACAGGAGAAATTCTCTCACAGACCAGCGAGAACCAAGGCTGCCGTATCTGCCGGGAGCTTGGGTTTGATATTCTGCTTGCAGCGCACCAGCATATGCAGGCCGAAAATCTTCAGATCGGCGGGACGTATACCTGCCAGCCGCCGGAAAAAGCCGCAAAGTTTATCCGCATGGACGTAACGGCCGACCGTGGAAGCGTCCATGCCGTCTCCCAGCTGATACCGGCAGGATCGGTCGCGCTTCCGGCTGCCGCAGACGCACTTCAGAGTGCCGAGGCACAGACTGCCCGCTGGCTCGATACACCGGTTGGCCAGCTCGATGTGCCGATTCCGGCGGAAGATCCTCTGACGCTGGCGAAAAACGGCTCCCTGCTCGCAAACCTCATCAATCAGGTGCAATTGGAAGCTTCCGGCGCGGACATTTCTCTCACGAGCCTTTCCAATCGTGTGGTTGATTTTCCGCAGGATGTGACCGTCCGTGCCATCGTCTCGGCCTACGCATTTCCCAACACGCTCCAGACCATCCGCGTCACAAGAGCTGTTCTGACGGCCGCGCTGGAACGGAGCCTTTCCTATTTTGATTTTGCGCCGGACGGAAGCCTTTGCATCAGCGACACATTCCTGCGGCCAATCATCCAGCATTTCAACTACGACTATTTTTCCGGGCTTACCGTCACGGCAGACCTTTACCAGCCGGTCGGTCGGCGCGTGCGGTCCATCGTCTACCAGGGCAGAGAGCTGCCTGATGATCAGACGCTCACGCTCTGCCTCAACAATTACCGCGCCTCCGGCGCCGGCGGCTACGGCTGCTACAAGAGCTGTCCGCTTGTGTCGGAAAATTTGACAGAAATCTCTGATCTCGTCACACAGTATGTGCTGCAGCATCGCGAGATTACCGTCGACAAAACCAAGTGGCTGCAATTTTGCAGCGATTGAACACAGAGCCGCATAACGCGGCACAGGAGGAATGAACTATGGAAAACAACGTATTCAAGGTCGTCTTGCTGCAGGCGCTTCCCGCGTCCGGCAAATCCGAAGTCCGTAACTTTATGGCGAACATCGAGCCCGAACGGCTCAAAAAGGAGTTCCACATCGGCGAAAACCTCCAGCTCGATGATTTCCCCTACGTCCATATGATGCGCCGCATCGACAATGAGCTCGAAGCTATGGGCCAGGCCAGACTCTTCTATCCGGGCGAGGAGCCCTTCATTGACGGAAGAGACTGGGGCACGCTCTGCTGCCTGTTGAACGAGGACTATCACGATCTGCTCAACCGCAACGTGCAGAAGCCCGATTCCTGCGCGCAGCTGCTTTTTGATCGTTACGACAGAGCCGGTCAGATCGTCGGCATTGCGCCGCGGCTCGGAAAGCTCCCGGAAGAAATCCGCAAAAAACTGGCGGAAAAGCTGGAAGCCGAGGCGGCCGCCATGCTGAAAGAAAAACAGGACGCTTATCCCGACTCCTTTGACGGCAAGACCATTATCATTGAGTGCGCGCGCGGCGGACCGGACGGCGCGTCGATGCCGCTGACAGGCTCCGACGGATACCAGTATTCGCTTCCGATGTTCTGCCCGGAAATTCTGGAAAACGCCGCAATCCTCTACATCTGGGTCACACCGGAGGAGTCCCGCCGCAAAAATGCCGACCGCGCCGACCCCAACGATCCCGGCTCGAACCTGCACCATGGCGTGCCGCTGGCCGTCATGCTGGGAGAATACGGCTGCGACGATATGGAGTATCTTGTAAACACGTCCGAGCAGAAGGGCACCGTAACTGTGAAGGCGCACGGAAATACCTATCATGTGCCGATCGGTATTTTTGATAACCGTGTGGATAAGACCTCCTTCCTCCGCGCAGAGCCGTCCGCCTGGGACGCAGCACTGGTAGAAGATGTGACATGCGCCATCCGTCAGGCCACAGACACCATGTGGGCCGGTTACCGGAAATAAAGCAATGCATCACAAGCACAAACCGCCCACCGGAAATTTCCGGTGGGCGGTTTCGTTTTATGGCAGATTAAAAGCCGAAGCAGGCACGCACAGCGTCCGCGTAATCACCTCTGCAAACCAGATATGACGCAGCATGATTGCCTCGGAAAAAACTGCCGGCATTTTGAAAAATACGAGGACGCAGGGTACTCTTTTTTGAAGTCTCTGCTGTCAGTCATGCTTGTGATCCTCACGAATTCCGATTTATTTCATTATAGCAAAGTCACGCCCAAGGCACAATGCAGCCGCCCAGAACGCTGATATGCTCCCTCCATGCTTGACAGTTTGTTTTTCGCTGTCTCTCATGGAGGGAGCATATCAGACATTGCCCCGGCGGGGCTTTGGCTTATTTATAGCACTCCGGCTTCAGAATGCCGATGTAGGGGAGATTGCGGTAGTAATTTGCGTAATCGAGGCCGTAGCCGACGACGAACTCGTCCGGGATCTCGAAGCCGCACATATCGGTCTTGTAGCTCTCGGGATGGCGCGACGCCTTGTCCAGGAACGAGATCGTCGTAATGGATGCGGGGTTCCGTGCGCCGAAGAGCTGGCGCAGGTACTGCATGGTGAGGCCCGAATCGATGATGTCCTCGACGATGACGACATGGCGGCCCGTGATGTTGTTGTCCAGATCCTTGATGAGACGGACGACGCCGGTGGACTGTGCGGATGCGCCGTAGCTGGAGACGGCGATGAAATCCATGTCAATGGCGCAGTTCATGCAGCGGCACAGATCGATGTAGAAAAACGATGCGCCCTTGAGCACGCACACCAGCACGGGGCGCTTGTCTCCAAGCTTTGCGGTCAGATCCGCGCCGAGCTGCTCGACGCGGGCGGCGATGGCTTTTTCGGTAAAAAGGACGCGTTCAATGTCCTGTTCAGGCGTTCTGATGAGCATAAAATCCTCCAAAATAGCCGGAAAACCGGCGTTGTCAACTTTTCCATTATAAACAGAGGAATACAATAAGTAAAATAGATAAACCTAATTGAGCATATAATTTCCGCTTATTATAAACATTATAAAACAGACATTTACAAAACGTGAAAAATCGCATATAATCGGCCAGGAATGAAAAAATAAAACAAAAACTGCGGTAAAAAACGGATAAGGAGTTTTGAATTATGAGCAACTGCGCGATCGTAGGCATCAACTGGGGCGACGAGGGCAAGGGCCGGATGGTCGACCTCATTGCAAGAGATTATGACATCGTCTGCCGGTATCAGGGCGGCAACAACGCGGGCCACACCATCGTGAATGAGTACGGCAAATTCGCCCTTCATCTCATCCCCTCCGGCATCTGCCTGCCGGGCGTTGTAAACGTGCTGGGCAACGGCGTCGTGATCGATCTGGAGAGCCTGTGCGGTGAAATTGAGGCGCTGCAGAACGCGGGCGTGCCCATTACGCCGGAGAATTTCAAAATTTCCGAGCGCGCCACCATCGTCTTCCCGTACCACCGCGCCCTCGACGGGCTGGAGGAGGCCCGGCTGAAGGACAAGAAGTACGGTTCCACTCTGCGCGGCATCGCGCCGGTCTATTCCGACAAATATCAGAAGAAGACCATCATGATGGGGGAGCTTCTGTACCCGGCGTATCTTGAAAAGCGGCTGGCCAGCATTCTGGAGTGGAAGAACCTGACCATTCAGAATGTCTACGGCGCGGAAGCGTATAAGCTTGAGGATATGCTGGCGTGGTGCCGCGAATTCGGCTCGAAGCTTGCGCCTTACATCTGCGATACCAGCAAGTACCTCTATGAGGCTGAAAAGGCCGGCAAGAGTATCATGTTCGAGGCCCAGCTCGGCGCGCTGCGCGACATTGACTTCGGCATTTTCCCGTATACCTCGTCCTCTTCCTCCAATGCGGGCTATGCCTGCGTCGGCGCCGGTATTCCGGGCAGTCATGTCGACCGCACGGTCGGCATTGTCAAGGCGTATTCCACCTGCGTGGGCGAAGGCCCGTTCACGGCGGAATGGTTCGGCGACGAGGCCGAGCAGCTGCGCGTGGCCGGCGGCGAATACGGCGCGTCCACGGGCCGTCCGCGTCGTGTCGGCCCCATCGATCTGGTCGCGACGCGTTACGGCTGCCGCATCCAGGGCGCAACCGAGGTCGCGCTTACGAAGCTCGATGTCCTGTCCTATATGAAGGAGATCCCTGTCTGCACGCAGTATGAGGTCAACGGCGAAAAGACCGACGATTTCCCGTTTACCGCCGTCATTGACGAGGCAAAGCCCGTCCTGACGACCGTTCCCGGCTGGGGCTGCGATATCTCCGGTGTGCGCAAGTACGAGGATCTGCCGCAGGCCGCGCGTGATTACGTTGAGTATGTCGAGCAGGCCATCGGTGTGCATATCAGCTATGTCTCCGTCGGCGCAGGCCGCGACGAGATTATTTACCGCTAAAAGGAGCCGCCATGAAACCGACGTATGAAAGCCCGCTGGCCTCGCGCTACGCGTCGAAGACCATGCTGCACCTGTTCTCCCCGGATATGCGCTATGAGACATGGCGCAGGCTCTGGGTCGCGCTGGCAAGAGCCGAGCATACGCTTGGCCTGCCCATCACGCAGGCGCAGGTGGACGAGCTGGCCGCGCACGTGAGCCCCATCGATTATGACGTGGTCGCCGCGCGGGAAAAAGAGGTGCGGCACGATGTCATGGCGCATATCTACGCCTACGGCCTCGACGCGCCCGGCGCGAAGGGCGTCATTCACTTAGGTGCGACGAGCTGCTATGTGACGGACAACGCAGACCTGATTTTATACCGTGAGGCGCTGCGGTATCTGGAAAGGGAATTGAAGGCCGCCATGCGGAATCTGTGCGAGTTTGCTGACCGCTATGCCGCCATGCCCGCGCTTGCCTACACGCATTACCAGCCCGCGCAGCTGACGACCATCGGCAAGCGCGCGTCGCTGTGGTTACAGGATCTGATGCTCGACCTTGAGGAGGTGCAGGACACGCTGCGCGCGTTCCGCTTCCTCGGCTGCCGGGGCACGACCGGCACGGAGGCCAGCTTTGTCGAGCTGTTTGACGGCGATATGGCGAAGATCGACGAGATGAACCGGCAGATCGCCGCAGAGTTTGGCTTTAAGCGCTGCTATCCCGTCTGCGGGCAGACGTATCCCAGGAAACTCGACAGCCGCATCCTGAACGCGTTGTCATCCATCTGCCAGAGCGCCTGCCGCATGGCGACGGACATCCGGCTTCTGCAGCACGACCGGCAGGTCGAGGAGCCGTTCGAGGACAAGCAGATCGGCTCGTCCGCCATGCCGTATAAGCGCAATCCCATGCGCTGTGAGCGCATCTGCTCGCTGGCCCGCTACGTGATCGCCGACGCACAGAACGCGCCCATGACGGCCATGACGCAGTGGCTCGAGCGCACGCTCGACGATTCAGCCAACCGCCGCATCAGTCTGCCGGAGGCGTTTCTGGCGACGGACAGCGTGCTGCGTCTTGTGCAGAACGTCACGAAGGGGCTGCACGTGAATGAGAAGATCGTGGAAAAGCTGGTTCGTGACTATCTGCCGTTTATCGCAACGGAAAACCTGATGATGGCTGCCGTCAAGCGCGGCGGCGACCGCCAGCAGCTGCACGAGATCATCCGCGAGGCGTCCATGCAGGAGACGGCAAAGATGAAAAACGGCGAAAGCTGGGATCTGGTTGCCCAGCTGGCCGCCCGGCCGGAATTCGGCATGAGCGCCGAAGAGATCCGCGCCGAGCTGGAGCCTGCCCGCTACATCGGCCGCTGCCCGGAGCAGGCCGCAGCTATGACAAGCGCCTGCCGCGCGCTGATCGGAGCAGACGCACAGCAGGCGGAGGAATTGACACTGTAACAAATAAAACTGTGCCCGCGAGGGACGCACTCAGGCGTCTCCCGCGGGCTTTTTCTCTTCTGCGGTGTCCAGATACTGCGCTTCCGCGTCCAGAATTGCCGCTTGCAGCTTTCCCCACGCATGACGCGCCTCCGGGATCGTTCCCAGCTCGTCCAAAACCTCATCGATCGCCCCGCAGAGACGGGCATAGAGCTTTGCATAATCGGTCATAATAGAACCTCCTGTCCAAAAATAATATAATTAGTATAGCACATTTTTTCTGGTTAGTGAACTATCACTAATTATTTTTTTGAAAAAAGATACCATAGTGATATACCATTAGGAGGAATCACTATGGAAACCCACGAAGCCATTGCCAGACGAATCCGGGAGCTTTGCCGTCAGCGTGGGATCACGCCGAACGGGCTTGCGACGACCTCTGCGGTTCCGCAGGCAACGATCAAAAGCATTCTGAACGGCGAGAGCAAAAATCCCGGCGCCGTTACGATCAAAAAGCTCTGCGACGGCTTTGAAATCACCCTCGGCGAGTTTTTCTCAACGCCGGAATTCGACGCGTTGGAGCAGGAGATCAAATAAGTGTGAAAAACAGGAGGCGGTGATGGGGTGAAGCTGAATCAGGCAGTCAGCCTGCGATTGGCAGAGCTGATGCAGGCACGGGCCATGACGCAGTACCAGCTTTCCACGAAAAGCGGCGTCCCAAAATCGTCGATCGGCAATATCATGCACTGCGCATACGATTCTGTGAAGCTTCGCGTCCTGCACGAGCTGTGTCAGGGCCTGTCCATCAGCCTGCCGGAGTTTTTCGATTCCCCGCTTTTTTGCGAGGAGAATCTGGAGCCATGATGGATGCAGAAGCCGTGGCAAACAGGAGTTCATATTGGAAACTTGCGGCTGCCCTTCAGTCTTTTCTTTTGCTTCTCCAAAAGAAAAGACTGGGAAAAGAAAACGAGCCCGGAGGGATTTCGATTTCCCTCCGGACCTCCTTGAAGCGACCAAGAAAACCCCTTCGGTTTTCTTGGATCTTTCCCGCGCAATTTGAAGCAGCTCAGAATCTCTGACGCTGATCTTATACGTTTTATAGAGGTGGATGACCCGGTCCGCCGGTTTCTTTGAAAATGCCGCCCCGCCAACTGGCGGGGCGGCTTGCTGTTACATGGAGATCCAGCCGAAGGCGTTTGCGACGGAGCTGATGAGGATGATCGCGGCGAAGAACGGGCAGAGGAAACGGATCATGGCGTTGAAGACCCGCTTCCGGCGGAATCTGGGCTCACTGAGCAGGATCTCCTGCTCAATGCGGCCCACACCGGCGACCCGCGAGACGAGCAGGCAGACGGTAATGGCCGCGATGGGCATCATGACGGAGTTTGTCAGGAAATCAAAGAAATCCAGCAGCTGCATCCCGAGGATCCGCACGCCCGCCAGCGGCCCATAGCCGAGCGACGACAGGCTGCCGAGCACCAGCATCACGACGCCGACGATGGCAGTCGACTTTTTCCGGCCCCAGCCAAGCTCGTCCTGGAAGGTGGACACGGCGCTCTCCGTCAGCGCAATGGAGCTTGTCAGCGCGGCAAACAGCACCAGCAGGAAAAACAGAATGCCGATCGGCGTACCGAGGCCCATGGAATCGAAGACCTTCGGGATCGTGACGAACATCAGAGAAGGCCCGGCCTTCAGTGCGTCGGGGTCGCCGCCGGAGAACGCGAACACGGCGGGAATGATCATCAGGCCTGCCATGATGGCGATGGCCGTGTCGAAAACCTCCACGTTGCGCGTCGAGCCTTCGATGGAAATGTCCTTTTTCATGTACGAGCCGAACGTGATCAGAATGCCCATGGCGATGGACAGCGAATAGAACATCTGCCCCATGGCCGCTACGACCGTCATCCACGAGAAATGCGCGAGGTTCGGCACGAGAAAATATTTTACGCCCTCCAGCGCGCCGGGCCGCGTCACGGAATAGACCGCGATGATCACGGACAGCACGACCAGCACCGGCATCATGAACTTCGACACGCGCTCAATGCCGTTTTCCACGCCAGCGAAGATGATCGTCAGCGTCAGCGCGGCAAACACGACGAAGCAGACCTCCGCCGGGACGCCGTTGGAGATAAACGCGGAAAAATAGCCGTCGGCGGCCAGCGCACTGCTCCGCCCGAGCGCGTAATCGGCCAGATATTTGACGACCCAGCCGCCGATGACCGAGTAATACGGCACGATCAGGATCGGGATGATTGCGTTGATCCACCCGCCGAACCGCAGCCAGCCGGAGTTCCCGAACGCCTTGAACGCACCAACCGGGCTTTTGCCCGTCATGCGGCCCAGAGACGTCTCGGCGACGATCATGGTATAGCCGAACGTCATGGCCAGCAGGATATAGACCAGCAGGAAGATCCCGCCGCCGTATTTCGCGGCCAGATACGGGAAGCGCCAGATGTTCCCAAGGCCAACGGACGCGCCTGCCGCTGACAGAACAAAGCCGAGCTTCCCAGAAAATGTGCTTCTTGTATGCCCTTTTTGACTCATGTCTTTTCTCCGATCTGCTGCGCAGCGCGCAGCTTTTACAGTGTATCACAGAAGTGTGTAAAAAACAATCCCCGTCGGAGAAACGTATCCCCCGGTTTCCAAGCGGAAAACCGGGGGAATGTTGCAGTCTAAACGGCAGATATCAGTTCATTTCCTCGAACTCCGCGTCGACGGCGTTGTCGGTGAAGTCATTGTTCGGGTTTTCATAGCGGGCCGAGCCGTTGTATTCCGCGTTCGGGTCGATGTGCACGCCGGCCTCGTTCAGAAGCGCCTCCAGCTGATCGGCGGCGCCGTTCATCTGCGCGGGATCCTTGGACTTGACGGCGCGGCGGGCAGTCTTGACGGCCTCAGCCAGACGCGTTTTGTCCTCTTTGGAAACATTTTTCGCGTTTCCGGCCTGGAAGATCATCTGTTCGCAGCGGTCGCGGGCGGTGGCCTCGGCCTTGAGCTTCGCGTCCTCGGCAGCATAGCGCTGCGCGTCGCGCACGGCGCGGTCAATGTCCTCGCGGCTCATGTTGCTCGAGGCGGTGATGGTGATCTGCTGGGCCTTGCCGGTGTCGAGATCCTTGGCCGAGACGTTCACGATGCCGTTGGCGTCGATGGAGAACGTGACCTCGATCTGCGGAACGCCTCTGGGGGCACGGCGGATGCCGGTCAGCTGGAAGCGGCCAAGCTCCTTATTCTGGTGCGCCATGGGGCGTTCGCCCTGCAAAACGTGGATATCGACGGACGACTGGAAGCTCGAGGCCGTGGTGAAGATCTGGCTCTTGCGGATGGGGAGCGTCGTGTTGCGCTCAATGATGCGCGTGCACACGCCGCCCAGCGTCTCGATGCCGAGCGACAGCGGCGTCACATCGAGCAGCAGAAGGCCCTTCACGCTGCCGGACAGAACGCCCGCCTGCAAGCACGCGCCCATGGCGACGCACTCGTCGGGGTTGATGCCCTTGAACGGCAGAGAGCCTGTCATCGACTGCACCAGATCCTGCACCGCCGGGATGCGGCTCGAACCGCCGACCATGAGAACCTTGCTGATCTGCGAAATGGATACGCCGGAGTCGTTGATGGCCTGATTGACCGGCTCGCGCGTGGCCTGCACGAGATGGTAGGTCAGATCGTTGAATTTCGCGCGTGTAAGCGGGATCTCCATATGCAGCGGCCCCTGCTTGCCGACGGCGATATACGGCTGCTCCACGGTCGTCTGCGTCATGGACGAAAGCTCGATCTTGGCCTTTTCGGCGGCCTCCCGCACGCGCTGCATGGCGGCGGGGTCCCGCGTCAGGTCGATCTTCGTCTGCTTTTTGAACTCGGAGACGAGATAGTCGACGATGCACTGGTCAAAATCGTCGCCGCCCAGATGGTTGTTGCCCGCCGTGGCCAGCACCTCGATGACGCCGGAGGAGATATCGAGGATCGACACGTCGAACGTGCCGCCGCCGAGGTCGTAGACCAGAATCTTCTGCGCCTGCCCGTTACCGGTGATAGCCAGCTTGGCTTCGGTAGGCGTATGCAACGCCACGGGAATATTGCGTTGCGCGGCGGCGAGCATGGCGAGGCCGGCGGCCTGTGCGGTACCGAGTACGGTGTTGCGGTTGGATTGGGCGAACACACGCTCGATAGATACCGCGTCCGGCGCGAATCGGTCCATTTTCTCGGACAGGCCGTTGTAGATGGCCAGTAGACGCAGATCCTGGGTGATATCCGGTGAGGACCGCACCACGTCCACGTGAATAAACGAAAGCCGGCGGTGCTCGCCGGCTTCGATCACGCCGACCCCGCAACGTGTGAGCCCGGGGTCGACGCCAAGGATAATCACGAGGATTACTCCTCGTCGAGCTGGGCCATCACCTCGTCGGAAGCGGTCCAGTTGGAGTAGATGTTCTGCACATCGTCGAGGTCATCGAGGTTGTCGATGAGCTTGGACACCTTGCGGGCATCCTCAAGGCTCAACTCGACCTCGTTCTTCGGCTGCATGACCTGGT
>ERZ772889.1521-NODE-1521-length-20773-cov-7.763442_pt1 | contig 20773 bp, 19 predicted proteins | sample MGYA00512127_ERZ772889 | MGnify/ENA primary metagenome ERZ772889 (study PRJEB29015, sample SAMEA2737689) | human gut metagenome | biome: human gut; feature: human-associated habitat; material: faeces | place: China | collected 2012 ...
AAAAAAGCGCCAAATCCTTTCGGATTTGACGCTCCTGCTGACCTTGACAGCCATCCTTGGTCCGAGTGGCGAGAGTCGAACTCACGGCCTCTTGAACCCCATACAAGCGAGCTACAAAATTGTACAATATATGATAGAAGCGAGCAGTCTCGAACGAGATCAATCTCCGTAGTGCCCTATCTATGTAGTGTTGCGCAGATTATTTTTTTATTTGATTTGTAATCTTATATATGCTGACTTTTACTCGAGATACTTACTCAAATAATATTCTAATCATTCTTCCGAATTAAACCTTTCTTCACGAGAAAAATTTCTTCTTGCTTTTTAAGCATTACCGTAGAAGCCCTCTTTGCTATATGCGGCCCATTTCAGATACATCTCTTGATAGTTTTCTTTAATAAACGCTTGAATTTTTCTGACTTCTCTCTCATTTAACACGCCTTGATTCTGCATAACGCTATCACCGTTACTCTTAACAAAGAACTTTGCAGAGCCTGATTCGGTCAGTTTTCTATCGCTTGCGTGAACATGCATACATTCAATCACGCAGTACGACGTGAAATACAGATAATATCCTGCAATCTTGAATTCGTAATACTTTGGCATTTTACTCCTCCAAGAACTTCCGGTTCTTTTCTAAATAATCTTTAACAATTTGAATTTCTATATCATCCATGCTTGTCTCCAGAACTTCACCGTCCTTTGACAAAACTACTGCCTTATCAGGGCAATTCAAATTTAGCACTCGGAACCCCTCTGGACTACATCTGAAGGCATAACCATTTATGATCATATCTGCCTCATCGGCTATATTTTTTACATTAACCATTTGCTACTCTCACTTCCTTGATTGGAGCCAAAAATGTCTCTGGATCAAAATATAAATTTTTCAAAATAGGAATTAAATCAATATACTCTTCTTCTGGCCTGTCATTCTGTTTATACTTTGCCATCGCTACAATATAACCATGATCCCATTCTTTTACTTCCGTATAATGCTCCAATGAATATGGTGCGCGAAATCTAATTACCTTATCTCCCGCACGGAAAACTGTATAGTTAGATTCATTGCTAAGAATTGCCTGTTGGCTATTCATACAAGTTTCCCTCCTTCATTACTCTGGTTTTTTCAGTAACTGTTCAAAGTTTGAATATGCCTCGCGAATGATTTGTATTTGCCTACTTTCGTCGCAATCATCAGCACATTGCGAAATCCCTTTCAGCAGAGAAAAAAATCTCTTAACTGTTATATTATCCATATTAATTTCTCCAGATTCAACTTTTTGAATCCATCGAAGATCAAGTCCAGATGTTTCTGCAAGTCTTTTCTGTGTCACTCCAATTTCTTGTCGTAACTCCTTCACCTGCATTTTTTATCACTTCCTCGATTTCATTATACGCCAATATTAGCGTATAGTCAACCAGTATGTTTAAAGTGCTTTAGCTATCGTAGTTTTCCTGGCTTACCCTATTATATCTCTAGCCCAATTCTGTTTAACAATAAACACACCATAAAAACGTAAGCGGTCAATAGGTTCTTACAGCATTCCATCGCCAACGGTTTGGAACAGGTGCTGCCACGATTGTTGCCATAAAAACGAATCAATGCCGCCACAAACGGCATTGACGCCTGTACACTGCTCCTTAACCTGGGCCATATATTCTTTGGGTGCCTGATCCTTAATTTTGATGTTGATTTCAGATTGGGTGTAGACATAGTTGGCAATCTGGTTGTACATTCCACGTTCTTTGATTCCGCACTTTTGCAGATACTTTTTGGGGAAGATATGATGAATGTCGCCACGCTAATCAATGAGAGATTTCACCTCAATCTACTCTGACAGGAAACCATAATCCCCCATTTTGACCTGTGCCATCAGGAACACACAGAACATTGGGCTGCTGGCCACGGAGGTATTGAGTTTAGTAACCAAGATATTATTCCAGAACGCATCGGACAATTCACCAGCCTCTGTATGCTCCAGAAATTTCATAGTATCGTAGGCTTGAAACCACTTGATATCATAGTCGAAAGTAGATTATGGAGATTCAGAATATCTTCCGGTTAAAATGGTCAAGACCATCCACCAGCGCACAACTTTTTCGATAATTGCCGCATCTTCCCCTTTAGAACGAAGCAACAAATACAGAGCATACCCAAACTTCAAAACATTTTGGGAACGAATCGTTGCCGGAGAAATAATGCCGGTAGACTTCACGATCATCAAATAACGCTGAAAATCAGTCTTGCTGACAAACTCCAAAACGCCTTCCTTCAACTTTGCAAAGGAGTTTTCGGCGATGGCTTTCTGATAATCACAAGTGTCGAAATCACGACCCGACAATAAACTTACCAAATCCGAAATCTGTCCGCGCAGGAATTTAAAGGTAAATGCCACACGCAGCACATCGGTATAATCCGGTACATAAATATCCTCGTGCTCGTTGACGATCCACTTGATTTTGGAAAACTCCTCGCTGGTCACAAATTCTGTATCATTTTGTCGGATTGCCTCAAAGTCCTCTGGCTTCTGCATCAGGTGGCAGAAATAGTCCATGGTTTTGCGAATCTGATTGCCGCCAAATCGGTCATCCGAGGAAATTTTTGACATGGCAAAATCAGCCTGGGAGAGTATCACAACTTTGGAGTTGATGCAGATAAAAATCTCTGTAACCTGAGCGATATCAAGTTGATTTGGCAGTTCGATTATACCAATACTATTGTTCTGAATCTGCTGCAACTTGGTAAGTACATCATTGACTGCGCTGCGTTTGCCGTCATCCAGCTGGTTTTTGATACAGTAGTCAATAACAAAGTTAAAAGAATCAAATTCTGGCTGATAAAGCGGTGCAATGTCAGGAATCCAAACTCCATCTTTTTCGATAGCTGGGTTGGCTACCTCAAAACGCTGTTCCAGTGGATGGAAAGCAATTTTGATGCGCTTTTTCCGGTAGTTACCGCCGATTACCGACTTCCCAACAATCACTGCCTGCAGGGCTGTAATGCGCTGCTACCCATCAATGAGGATTTTCTTGCCGGAAGAAATGGTGCCATCTTTCAGACCCACATCAGAATTTTTCCAGACAATAATGTAGCCAACCGGGAAACCCTCATATAGGGAATCAATTAAAATCACGCACCTTGGTGGAATCCCACACAAAAGGACGCTGAATTTCCGGAATCGCAATTTCTCCACTACGAATCCAGGATAACAGGGTTTGTATTGAGCTGTTGTTTACTTCGTATTATGCTATGATGCTCTCCTTAGGCAACTACTTGGCTGTCATATTTTCGATACAGTTTGGACAGATGTCAATTTCATTGTTTTTCATAATAGCGCCACATCGGTCGCAAAAGGTGATGGTGCTTTCGTCAAAATCTTCTCCGCATGAAAAGCAATGGCATTTTTGTGCCTTTGCATCATGAACCAGCTGCTCCGCACCGCATTCCAAGCACTCATAAACTGGAAACTCCACACTTTCTTTTCCGCATTCATAAGCACTAATGCCAAGCTCATTCTCTACATACTCAACGGCGTTGTCTTGATATTTATAATACAGATAGGCTTCGTCTCTCAAATCTGTATAACTACTGGGTGGATCTATTCCCATGCTCTCCATACAGTACTCGATAAATGCACAATGAACTTTTTTTATAAATCTGTATTTACTTTTGAATTCTTCGTTCTCGTTTCTTATGCCGCTTATTCCCAGATTACATAAGTATTTCAAGTCCCAAAGTGACAGCATGTTCTCTGTAATGAAGTCATTTACACAATTCTCAAAAACAGAATATTCAACATCATAATGCGATAGTAAATAATCAATATATCTGCCTTTTATTATTGGCTTAAACACATCATGTACAGCTTCTGCTTGTGCTGCCACTTCATCAATATAACTTGTTAATTCTTCTGTAGAGAGATTTCTTTTTCCTGCTGCATGTGCATATTGATCTCTCCGGTTAATATATTTGACACGATCCGTAATAGATTGTTCATCCATCCCTATAACATGAAACACTTTAAAAATGTCTTTTTCCGGAATTTTGCTAAATCCATAAACACTCTCATAACTGTCTAAATCTGGCTTGTCATCTCGACCGTTATATGAACGCAAAGAATAATAAACATCTTTTACTCGTCCTGGGCTGATTAATAAAGCGTGCTCAACACTATAATAGACATAACTCATAAAAACTAAATGAGCGTAGAAAAAAGAAACTTGGTAGTTTCCTTTTTCATAATTATCAACAACTGTCTTCTCCAAATCATAAAGATATTGGTCATAAGATTCATTCCCTATATCCACTTTATCGGTTGGAAAATACTCCAAAAGGCGAACCAAGAACGAAGGATCAAACTCATCATCGGCCGGTTGGAAAGCGCCGTATAGAGCGTCCTTAAATGTTTCACCATACATAGGCTATTCCCCCCAGACCTCACTAATTTTATCTGTTATTTTTTGCTTAAAAATAGAAATTAGCTTTTTGTTTGCATCAATGATTTTCTGTTCTTCTCTTGCCTGCTTTACAATCGACTTTTGGACATCGAGTGGTGGAATGGGTATTACTAATTGCTTAATTGCATTAGCATTAAATTGAGGTTGCGCACCTCCAGAAACCAACCTATTGGCTTGATCCCAATAGTTCTGAGTTTGCGCAAAAATCCAGTAAAAGTAATGGTCTATGTACTCTGGAAGATCTAGCTTAATTAGGAATGATGCAAATACGGCTGTTTCATCCGTATCAAAATATAGTGTTTTACCATAGGTTGCTCCAGTTCTGGCAACAAGCAAATCTCCTCTGTGGAGCAGAAAGGCGTTATTCTGTTCAATTAAATCAACATAGCGTTTATTCTCGTCTCTGAGCAGTCCTTTTTCATCAATGTCAGTAATGCGCACAAAACGAGCCGAACCAGATTCCTTTGCCGTATCTGTATAACCATATGTCAAATTACAAATGTCACCTAATTTTACCTTTTCCCAAGTAGGATCAATTCCTATAGTTGGCTTATAAGCATCTATAATTTGTTGGGCTCCATCAACAATCTTTTGGTAGCCATCAAGTTCAGCAACAATTTGCTCTTGTTTTTCTAAAGGCGGCAATGGAATACTCAAAGTAAGGAAATTACTTTTTGAAATCTCCTTAAATGTTCCGCCAGATGCCAAAGATACCATTCTATCAGCGAGAGCTGTCATCATATAGGCCACAAATCTGTTTGAAACCTTGGTATCATCAATAACTATAATATTTTTGAATCCTTGATTTGTCGCTGTTTCGCATTCTGCAATAGCTACTCGACCAATCGTTGCCCTGGTCGATACTAACACTGTACCGGAAGGAAGTAACTTGGCACTGGATTTTTCCAGTCCTAACGGACTGATTGTGCGTTCTGTATCTTTCAGTTCAGTAATTAAGTTTGCAGCCGGCAAATCAACCAAAGTCGCCCAACGAATATTTCCATCCCAATATTCTGGAATATTAGAAGAGGGTGTACCACCAGACTCCACTCGAAACAATGATTTATCTCCCAAAGAAACCATTTTATATGTTCCTTCAGGCATACTGTTGGATAAATAGCGTTCTCCAACCAAGACATAATCTTGTTCGGCTATCTGTTCTTTTGGAGCAATAGTTACAAGCGGATGCTGGAGAATTTCGTCATCTGCTATTTGCGGGTCGAGATCTGCATGGTATTTTTTTACAATGCGAACAATCTCCGGGATTTCGCTTCCCTTTTTGGGTTGACGCTGCGCTCCCAGATCGAATCCATCGTTGTTCAGTTTTACAAATAGAATTTCATCCTTGAATTTTGAAAAGAGCTTGTCAATGAGCAAAATACTGGTTTTAACTCCGCTATAAGGATTAAAAACACCGGCAGGCAGTGAGATTACTGCATACAACAGATCATTATTCACTAAATATTTGCGAAGCTCCTTATAGGCGTTCGAGGACTGGAATATAATGCCCTCAGGAACAATGATTGCAGCTCGTCCATTAGGATTAAGGTGCTCAGCAATGTAGTCGACAAATAGAACCTCGGAACGCTTGGCTTTTACCCGATAGCGACTATGGGGCATAATTCCGCCCTTTGGCGTCATGAAAGGCGGATTCGCAAGGACAACATCATAACAGTCATCCCATTTTTCTTCACTGGTTAAGGTGTCATATTCACTGATTTTGGGCTTTGTAAAATGGTGAAGGTACATATTTACCCGAGACAGGCGTACCATATCGGGAGAAATATCGTACCCGGCAAAGTTTTCCGTCAAACGCTTGCGGTCATCGGCAGTCAATGTGCTTTTTCCATCCTCATCTTTGTTCTGTGCCAGAATGTGACGATAGGCACTGATCAAAAAACCGGCTGTGCCGCAGGCAGGGTCCAGAATAGTCTCATTTTTCTTCGGGTCTACGATTTCCACCATCATGTCAATGATGTGGCGGGGCGTGCGGAACTGGCCGGCATCTCCCTGGCTGCCCATGATGGACAGCAGATATTCAAAGGCATTGCCCAAATCCTCGCTGTTGTCATACGAGAAGTCGCTGACTTCTTTCAGGAACATATTCAAGGTATCCGGGTCCCGATAAGGGATATATGCTCCACGAAAAATATCTCGGAACAACTGGGGAAGGTTGGGGTTCGTAGTCATCTTTTCAATGCCTTCCGCATAAAGTAACGCCCTTTGCTGGCCGCTATTTTCGGGTTTCATGATTTCCGTCCAGGCATACTTCTCATATTCACCTGTAAAAAACTGCCGGGTGCCGCCAAATTCCAAACCTTCTATATCCATGTCATCCATGAATTTATAAATGAGCGCAATGGTAATCTGTTCAACCTGTGCCTTGGGATCGGGCACCTTGCCCACCAAAATATCACGCAACGTATTAATCTTGCGCTTTACGTCAAATGTCAACATTTTCTTTCCTCCTACATAAAGCGGGATACATTGACGTTATCGGCAACGTAATCTACCACGCTTTGCATACTATCCAGCCCCAAATGCTTTAGATCAACCATAGTGTATGTGCTGATGTCCGTTCCAAGCAGCTGAAATTTTCGGTCTTCGATGGCTCTGCGCACATCTTTGTCTGTTATATAAGTGGCAAAAAATTCTTTTACATCAGCATACTTTTCTGACGGAATACTGTGCGTCAGGGCATATCCCTCAAATTCATCCTCTACCAATTCCTTTTTGCTCTTAAAGAAGGGCAGGACACCAAAGATTTTGTCCAGAATTTCCCGAGCTGTGATGCGGCGATCACTGCCAATGGAGCGCCGCAGCTTGTCCCAGGTGTAATACTCGTTGGGCTGATTCATAATGTGGTCATCAATATAGCGGATGACAGCGGGATAGTTGCCTTGCTCATACTGTTCTCTCGCAACTGGATCTTCTTTGACAGTCTCCTCGAATTTATCAAAGTACATCCGGTCAATCTTCATGCCCTCAGCACCGATTTTGGTCTCCACCAGTGTTTTCAGCGGGTCAGGAGCAAAGTTTTCATACCAATCCGGATCAACAGGTGGAGTACCAGGCGACACACTACGGCCTTGGAATCGGGGCAGCTTTAAGACTTCATCATAATCAAACTTTTCTTCAAAATATTCGCAGTTCCCAAAGAAGTCGAACAGTTTGAATGTTTCCTTGGGGTACTCATGGACGATTTCCTGACCGCCGTTTCGCTCTTTGAAGATGAAATCATGTTTTCGTGTACCGCGGCCCTTGATCTGAATAAAGTCTGTGGGAGAGAAGATAGGTCGCAGTAACCCGATGTTTAGCAAATCTTCGCAGTCATACCCGGTTGTCATCATGCCCACTGTGACACAGATTCTGGTCTTGGATGATTTATACCCTTCCAGGAAACTGGTTGTTCCGCTCAGATTATTGTTCTGGAAGTTGATTGTATAGGTCTGTGCGTTCATAACGTCTGATGTGATCTGCATAGCAAAATCCGAACAGTATTTGCCGGGGAACATCATATCCGCATACACGTTTAGCAGCTGTGTGATTTTTGCTGCATGTTTGCGGCTTACGCAGAAGATGATTCCTTTGCCAATTTCTCCGGTAATCGGGTCACGGAGCGCATTGTCCATAAAAGTTTTGACAAACATCTTGTTGGTTTCTTCGGAGAAAAACTTCTTTTCAAAGTCACGGGCAAAGTAGGTTTCTTCCTGTTCTTCATCCGCTTCATCCCCTTGCGAAATCACGGCATAACCTTCATCTGCCAATAGTTTTGTTGTAATATCAGTTCTGGCGTCCACTACTGTAGGATTGATCAAATAGCCGTCACGAACTCCATCCAGCAGTGAATACCGGTATGTTGGGTCGCCACTTTCACAGCCAAAGGTTTTATAGCTGTCCAGCAGTTGCCGTTTTTCCCATGCCCGTGGATCAGTAGCTTTCAGCCTTTCTACATCAATATTTTTGATATAGTCTTTGGGCGTAGCCGTCAATCCCAGCTTATAGCCGAGAAAATATTCGAATACGGCACGGCTGTTTCCATTGATGGAACGATGACTCTCGTCGGCAATGATAAGTGAAAAATCGGTAGGCTTAAAGAAACGCTTGTATTTATTATTGAACATAAGCGTTTGTACGGTGGAAACAACAACCTCCGCTTTCCGCCAATCATCTACATTCTCCTTGAAGATAACTGTGTGATAGTCAGGAGCAAGGTAATTCTGGAAGTTTTTCTTAGCCTGATTTTCAAGCTCGATTCTATCCACCAGGAAAAGCACCCGATTCGCATTTCCACTCCGCAAGAAAAGACGAATTACGGCAGCAGATGTTAGCGTCTTACCTGTGCCGGTTGCCATCTCAAACAGGAATCGCTGATTTCCATGTCGTACAGATTCCTGTAAAGCCTTCAGTGCATTGATCTGATACTGACGGAGAAATCGCAGCCCATTATCATATAAGAACCGCTGCCGAGTTTCCGGATTTATGTACTCGGGTGCCTCCATATATCGAGGATTTTTGATTACGGCAATATAATCTGCACCAATTTCCTCAGAATATAGTTTCGCTGGGTCAGCATTCATAGCTTTGCTTTCCCGAATGCTTCCATAGCTGGGGAAAGCCGTGATAAGTTGCGGATTTCCCTTGTAAATATTCCAGAAATAATGCTGATTTCCATTGGAGAGAATCACATACTTGAGATAAAGAGACTTGGCATATTCTCTAGCCTGCTCCTTGCCGACCAAGGGATCTTTATCCTCTGCTTTTGCTTCCAGCACAATAAAAGGCTTACCTTTATCATCGAGGAGCAGAAAATCCACAAAGCCATTCTTCACCTTATCAAAATTTTCGCCCAGACCTGTCAAATCAGCTTTGGACATTTTGACATTGGGTTCCAGCTGTATGTTTGCAGGTCCATTTTCATCATCAAAGAAACGCCAGCCAGCTTCTTCTAACAGATGATTGATTTTAATTCTTGCACTTGCCTCTTTCTTTTTCAAAACAGCAGCCCTCCCTCTGTTTATGACTGTGATTGTAATTTATAAACTGTACTATGCTTGTTTACAGGCTTTCGGATCATATCTGATTTGCTTACTGTTCAGGGAATATGTCCACAATATCTCCGACATTTACTTTTAATACAGCGCAGATTTTGCCCAATGTCTCCAACGTCACTTCTTTGTCACGGTTCAGCTTTGTCATGGTGTTGGGAGCGATTCCTGCTGCTCGCCGTAAATCTGCCTTACTCATTTTACGATCAATAAGAAGTTTCCAGAGTTTATTGTAAGAGATGGCCATATGGGTACCTCCGGTCAGAAAATTTGACGCTTATAGTATATCAGATGCAAAAGTTTAGAACAATAGATTTTCGCATCTTGGTGCGAAAATCTATTGTTCCAGTTTATCGCTCGGCAAGGCTTTTTGTTCACTTTCCCTGCCGCTGCTGAGCAAAACAGGCACAGAAATATGCCCACTATCCGAGCAAATCTCTGTGCCTGTTTTACCTGTTCGAGCAGGAGTGTATCCATTGTGCAGGAGCAGGATGGATAGCCACTGCACGAACAGGTGGGGTGTCCAGAGGGGCTCCCTTTTGGCTCTGGGTTTCCAATAGGGATGAGCAGCATCCCTGTTGGGTAAGCGGTTACGTTTCTAATTGCAACCACATTTATACATCAATTATGCCACCATTTTGGCGAATTTGCCTCTTAATTTCCTCATCGCAGATACAGCCACGAAAATCATATGCATCAACATTGAAGTTTGTAATAATATCGGTGGCGCTATGAAATCTACAATATCTTTCGTGGCAGAACATAATCTGTCCATTGGAAAGAATCGCAACAAGCTCATGGTTTTCTGTATTGAAAGCAATATCCAATACATCTCCGTTTATCGTAGGATCTTCAGATGAATATGGATTACTATACCACCATCCCCTCTTTTGTCCATCTACAGTCTTTTCATAATAGTTGAATGTCTGAAGTGCTTTATGTCCGTTAGAACAGGCAATCACCGTACTTTCAGGACTGACAACCATCATATAATTTCCGACCGTCTTACCGAGAATTCGCTTTCTCATGCAATCCCCGATATGATAGATGCTAATAACATTGTCCTGCGTAGCAACCGCTATAAATGGTTCATTCTTGAAACTACTGATACCAATTACCGGTGCACTCTGACTGTTGACCTCAGAATAATTACCTGTACGAATATTTTTGAATTTCACCTTTCGAATATTGTTTCCCACAGCTGCAATCGAGCCATCCGGCATAAAACAAGCTAATTTAACATTCTTGCAGGGATTCTCTACATTTAGCACTTCATCTGTCTTTAAATCATAGAGACAGAGGTTAAGATCTGTATCCTTTCTCAAAACCTTAGTGCCATAGGTCGAAACTTTTCCATGTTGATCTGACACAAAGTGTTCATTGAACAGTCTAGATGTTCTTTTTTCCACATTGTAAACCCAAGTCTTCGTATCAGTTTCTCCAAGAATAAATGCACCATTTTCAGACAAGTGAATCTGCTCAACAGCACTTGGTGCTAAAACATCACCAACTCGGATCTTTTTATCCAAATCCCACAACTGTATTTTTCGTTTTCCGTTGCTCAGTTCATAGCTGAGTGTTGCCGCAGACTTTCCATTCCCTGAAATAGCCCCATCCTTTAAGCACGTAACACCTCTCGCAAGGATTGCTTGAACCTCGTTACCACTTGTTATTGTTAAATCGCCTTCTACAGTGGCCGTTGCCCTAAGTCCTTGACTCTCTGTCTGACAATTCACGCCGGCTTTTCGATTTTTCTGTGCATTATCCTTTGCTTTCAGGAAAGAAGCATCAATTCCATTAACTGGATTTTTCCATGCATTCTGCTTCTGCTTGTTATAAATACGTTTGCATTCTGTAAGAGAAAAACGTACCTCTCGATTGTTGTAGTAAAAATACAGGACATCATCCTTTAGAATTGCAAACCGAAAACGGCTATTGAAAAGGTCACAGTGCATTTCTGCTGGATTCAAAATCTTTCCGCAGTATACCCATTCGTCCTTTTTCTGAAACACATGAATACCTGTATTAGATCCACCCGTTACAACAAACAAATACTCACCTATAAATTCAATTCGTGCAATCGAACTGCTGATAGAATAAATAAAGGTTGGTTCTTCTGTCTGTAATGAAAATACAAATACTTTCCCATTTGAAGATGCCGCCAAAAATTCATTCTGTGGCGAAAAACGAAGATGCGTATAAAGTGTCACATCTTCTGAAGATTTTCCAACTGACACACAGTCTATCTTTGCTCCCCGCAACGAAATCCTATCGTCAGTCATTGTTACAGCATTGGGAATTTGTAGACCTCTTAAATCGAGATTTGAATAATTCGCGCACCCTCCAGTTTCAGAAGAAGGGAAACAGTCCAGAAGATTTCTCACGAGCTGGAATGCATCATCACGATTTTCTCCTATTGCGTGAATCCGTTCAGCCAGACCGTCCCAGTACTTTCCAGAAAGATTCCGGATATGTTCCATAACCGGAAACGGTATTGCTCTGCCATTCCAATACTTTTCAAGTTCAGTCTGTTGTAAAATCCAGGTTGCAGACAGATAGTCTCTGTAAATTTGATGTGGGAATGCAGTGACAGTATCGTTTTTGTACAACAAATTCGTTTGACAAGTCAAAAAATCAAAAACCGTTCCAAATTTGAGTGCTGGCAAATCATAGTCACGGAATCTTTCCTGGAGCGGCAGAATTTTTTCTTCATTTACATGGTGCTCCTTCAAGATTCTTTGGAGAAGTTCCCGGCATTCCACATTACTCTTATTTAAACAGTACGAGATATCGAATTCATACGCCAATGCAGGAAGAATTTCAAAAACAGCTTGATACGCAATTTGTATTTTTTCTCCATCAACACCACTTCTCTGCAATAAGACAGCGATTTGTGCAACATAATAATTATGCAACAAATCCGACGAATTCTTAATTGGAATAATCCAGTCCAAACATTCTTCTTTTTCGTACTGTTTTATAATTGGACAGATTTCCTTATACATTGTAACCATCATCGGGTTAGATAATAGTTTGTGCAATGTAAAGGTATCTTTGATTCCAGACCATTCTTCGGCGGAGAACACGGTCTCTATTTGCTCGTCACTCAATGGAATCAGTTGTCGCACGCTGTATCCGGTCATGCTATAACGCGCAGTAAAGTTTGTTCTTGAAGAAACAACAAACTGAATTCCCTTGAGCAAATTCAGTGCCTTTATTTCATTAATAAAATCTCGTTCTGTTTTCGCATCAATCTCGTTTAGGCCATCGACCAGCAGAACCAAACTTGGCTGAGAATATTTAACTCCGCAGAATTCCTCGAATCGCGCTTCATCGCCATCAAATAAGGATCGCACACAGTAGCTTTTTATCCCCATTCTCATGGCCACCAAACGTTCAGCCGGAATATATAAATTCACGTTCTCGCTATTTTCACACATATTAAGTAGCATGGTTGTCTTTCCCATGCCACCATTTGCAAGAAGGATCAAATGTGGTTTTTCTGTAATCCACGCATGACTCAACACTTCTTTTAGGCTATCCTCTTCCACGCCCTCAATGCGAGGAAGGATGCTCTCAATGACATTTGTTCTCCCGACAAACTCTGTGTTGGCCCGGTTCGCTTTCACGGCTTCACGGGATTGGCCATTATCACCCGGAAGCCTTAATTGAAAAGGGTACTGGTCCTCTTTTCTCCCATCGTGCCAAAGAATTGGATATTTCGCCCATCCTTCCGCAAACCATGTGTATGCCGTCACATAACCTGTATGTGTATTCTCGTCAACTTCACCAATCAACACTGTCGCACGGCTCCGTTCTTCCATACGCAGTTCACCTGCTTGGAGAGAATCGAGGTAGTCAATCGGATGAACCATATGGTCATGCTCATGACCTCCCAGCCATAAGCGCACGCCTTTTTTCCACAGCAATTCCCGTACGTACTTTTTCTCTTCTTGAAGAAGTGCTGTAAAGGGATAATGTGAAAGCAGAATGGTCGGCTTATTCGGGTTAAGATTCCTTAATGCATTTTGCAACAATTTCGTTCCTATAATCAAATCTGTTGCTTCCTGATCTTGGGTATATGTTAAAGTCGAGTCGATATGTAAAACATTGAAATCGGGCGTTTCTATATTGAAATGAGGTTGCAAGGGATTTGAATACTTTTCCACGCGACTAGCAGGATACAATTTAGAAAGAAAATTGCGAAAATCTTTCTGACCAGAATAGATCAACTTCAAATCTTCGTCTTTGATCGTTCCGTATTTGGGATCATAATATCCCCCTCGCTGAAAGCTGATTTTCTTTATCGCACCATCTCGCCCATCCGAATTTCTATCCACATCATGATTTCCTGGCACAATAAACAGCCTATCTGTTGTCAACCCTACTGCGGCGCAAAGATCAATCAAATACTTTGCTGCTTCATCTGTAAACGTATTAGGATTCGCATTTGCTGTACGAATATCCCCCGTACAAAAAACATAGTCACAGAGAAGATTATTACTCTTCAAAAATTGTGGTAACTCTTCACGCAGAGAAATTGTGCTCATGTCATCATTATTAAAATGGAGATCCGAAATATGTAACCACCTTAGCATAGAGCACACGTTCCTTTCACTGCTATACTACATTCTATATAATTTTCGTTTTATACAGCCTACAATGGGTAGGTCGTCATTATTTTCATGAACTCTTCGGCTGTCATTTTAGCTTTTTCGGCAGCACGCGCTGGTTTCAAATCACCTTCTCGAACAAGCTGAACGTGCATCCCAATCTTGCCTATGCTAATGCCTTCTTTTCTGCCCTCTTCTCTGGCCTCTGCCTTGACGCCCCGACTAAGGCTACACATAATAGGCACTTTCTTTCCAGTTCTTCGCTCATTGCAACGCCAAAATCTTCTCCGAGAATTTTCTCCGTAGTTGCTCTTGACGCAGAAAGCAACACATCCAAGAATTTTAGAATACCTGTATAGTTTTCAGAATCAGGTTTTCCCAGACAAATCGCTACCACACTCATTAAATCGTAGTTTTCTAATTTTTCAGTTGCATTTTCAATCAACTGTTCGGGACGAATTGAATACCGGGTAAGCGTATTTTGAAATTCATCGGACGACTTTGTGCAAACCCATATGGAATCCAACCATTTCTCTCCGTCAATGTAGAATCACATTCGGATTTTCACTTTATTAAAAATCTACGCACATCCTCATCAAAACGTTTTGCTTGCGGGCATTTTGCAACAACGTCACTCCAGTTGTCACATACAACTGAAATTAGTTCCTTATATGTTCTTTTTGTTTTATGCGGGCGATTTCTAATTTTGATTCCATGATATTGAGGCGCTCGTGCGATAATACTAGTCCATGGATCAGACAAGACCTCATAGTCTTCATACTGATCAAATGCCGCTACAATCCATGTATCTGTTGCATCAAACGGAATCATATAGCTTACCGCCAGTTCGTCTTCTGGCAGTAACAATGTGTTTATGAATGTTCTCAGAAAATCTGCCCCTGCTTCTGGAGTATTCCCATGCTCTTCACACGGTAAAACGACAGGACAATCACTCCGGTTGTTCGCAATTTTTTCGCAAGTAAGCGGGTGTGTGCTCTCTGGTGCATCACAGAATTTTCTTTGACATTCACAATGGACTTCCTTTTCACATCTTTCAACGTCTCCATCCATATGAATAACCAAAAAGTCAAGGACTGGGGTCAAAGAGTTCATATAAGTGTTTAGGCTTCCCTGATTTGTTTCACACCATTTCCAGACCCCTTTCCATCCGTTTCCGAACCGTCCAGCCATGTCGGGCTCCGGTTGGATCATTTGATAGCTGTTTTCCTCATTGGTTATAGTATCAATAACCGCAGCAATCAATTCATAATCACAGGGACCTTCTGCAACAATTCCTATCGTTTTCATTACAGATTTGGTACGCCTCCCAGTCTTCCTTCCGTCCACAATCTCGACAGCGAGTATCCCGAATCCATGAGTTCCTTGGTGATTTGTATTCTCTGCAAAGTTGTATGACCAGATTTTCTGCTTTTGTTCACCGCGAACAATCTTATATCATCATCCATTAAATCAAGCCCATCCAAAACAAGTGGATTGTGCGTTGTCACAAAAACAGTCTTATCTTGTTCTACAATTGTTTTGCAGAACAATCTTGTTGTCTCTCGCGCAAGTCTCGGATGCATTGCATGATCAAAACTATCAACTGCAAAGATACCAGGAGCATCAGGATGCAATGCTAAGCAGAGCAGAAAAAGTACATATAGTGCTCCTTCGCTTGCATCATAAGCGGTAAAACTAGTTTTTGAAGTTAAATAACGATCTTGGAATTCCAAAATTCTTCTTGATGTTGGTACAGCAGCATTTACACTGGATTTTTTAGGAGAAGCCACATCAAATCCACTTGCCCAGTCTATTAGTTCGAGAACATCGTCTAAAGGAAGGTCCTGTAAATAGCTTTCGCCGTCTTCATCTTTCCTTATAATTTCTTCAATCGCTTCCGCAAGCCTACCACCGCATAAGCCGATAGGGTTGACCTGATATGGATCCGGAAGCGTTCCCCGTAGTGCTTGAGTATTCGGTTGATAAATCGCGTAATTTTTAAACTTTTCTATCTCCGTTCTAACCTCGGCTAGTTCTTCATTTGGTTCAAGCATTAGCAAGCCAACATATGGATCATAAGTCGTCTTTGATGCTCCGCTTCTCCCCCATACCGTTTCATTGTTTACTGTCAATTTTTCCGAATGATACCGCCACATGTCTCGTCTAGCTGAGTCGGATTCATTTGGAACATTTAAATTAACCGCATACTGATAGTTTTTTTCATTTTGACTCCAAGATACGTCAAAATTAATAGTAGGCGCTTTTCTCTTCAAATCGGAAAATGCCGATTTATAAAGGCCTGGAACGCTTAGACGAATTCCCTTTCGCTGCATACTCGAATTATCTATACGATCAGTCATAGCAGCACAAAGCAATCCTATCGCTTCAAGAACAGTAGTCTTACCGGATCCGTTTGCACCAATGAATACATTTACACGCCCCGGTTCAAATGAAACATTCTCTAAGGTCTTAAAATTTCTAAAAACAAGCTTGTTAATGTTCATAATGCTCACTTCTTTCTCAAAATCAACCCGATATTATCCTTCTCATAGTTTTAATTAAGTATACCAGATTCATCAGATAATTGCAAACTTATTCTAGCGATGCATAGGTGCATAGTAAGTTAGCTGCTGTAATTCGTTCATTCATAGCCTTCCGCCTTTAATAATAGACACTGCAAAGGTTTAGAATATCCTGTAACAAATCATACTCCATCTTTGCCTTATCATTCACCTGATAATCAATCGGCGCATTCTCTGAGAACACGGCATCTGCACTTTGTATTCTCGGTGAAAATCCCATCAAAGTATCCGGGTCAATGCTCAAACTGGTAAGAATCTTGTTCAAGTGCTTATCGAATGTACTTTTGCTATCTATCTCGCCATTCAAAATCTTATCTAAAGTAGGGCGAGAAATCTCTGTTTTCTTGCAGAACGATACCTTTGAGAATCCATTGCTGCGAATATAGTCCTTTAATTTTGTCCCTGTCAGTTTTCTCTTTTCAAAAAGTTCATCAAAACGCATTTTTTATCTCTCCCTTCTGCTATTATTATATACCATCAGCTTCGGGAAATCAATCGTAATGTAAAAAAGTTTTTTACATTTTTGATTCTACCGCAAAAAAGATGGCCTCCTTTTTGGGGAAGCCATCTCAACGATATTACGGTATTTTAACTTTTTCGGCTTCTTTCCTGTTCCTGCTGCGGCGTATTGTCTTTTTGTCGCCGCTCAGCCTGCTTAATATGCAGCCGATCAAGCACCGACCACCTGCCGCCAATGCGCCGGGGCTTTTGGGGTACATTGTTGACGCAGCCATCTATCATATTGTAGTTTTGCTCTGTGCCGGATTCTTTGGCGCGTTCCGCTGTACCGTTTTCAAAGAACTTCTGATGGTGCAGCAGTTCAGGCTTTTGGCCTTGTAAAAAAGCACTCATAGACTTCCAAGGCTTCTTCCATTGTCAGATGGTCGTGGAACTCTCCCGCAAACGTAAACTCCAAACACTCCGCAACATAAAAGCTGAGCGTTTCCTCCGGCGCAGGTCTTTCTGCGGCGAGCTTTTCTTTCAAAACTTCTGCCTGCTGTTCAGCCACCGTATCGGCCTGTTCCCGCAGTTCTGCCGCGTCCATGACCCTGCCCTCTGCTGCATCACAGCCAAACTCTGCCAACAGCTCTGTCATAGCCTCCTGCACAGGCTTATCTCCATCCGTTTCAAGGATGCCGCCATCTCGCTCCGTGAAGTCTTTATTATATAAGGTATAGTCGAAGCCATCGTCACAGGTCTGGATGTGAAAATAGGCATCCGGCAGTTTGTAGGCCAGTTCCACTTCCTGCACGGCTAACGCCCCCTGCAACGGCTGGACAACGTGATTCTGGATATACGGGTTATTCCAGCCCGGAACCGTTTTATAGTCCTCTACGATGGTGTCAAGGCCGTTCCTGCACTGCAAAATATCCAGTGAACCCGGCAGCGGATCAGGATTTTTCTCCACACCCAAGGCTTTCATATAATGGTTCGGAAGTGCCTGATACTGCGACATTGCATCGTTGAGATTGCCAAACCGCTTAATTTCAAGCGGAACAGCCTGCCGGTTCTCGACCACATAGAATCGCTTTACAAATGGCTGTTCCAACTCTTTCTGCTTTTCCAGTTTCTCTCGGTACATCGTCACAAAGCCATCCAGTACAGCCGAATGGCTGGTAACTACCCAATCTGCTCGAAATTTAATGATTCTCGCATTATTCTCCGGGGTGCCGACTTGCTCCGCCCATTCCTTATTACTGTGAGAAAAGCGGCCATCGTAGTTTTTATGGTGCAGAGTATTTGCCAGAATGTAGCCCACGCGCTCCATACCGTACTGTCGCACCACCTGATCGACTGCACCATCGCCAAGGTACATTCCGTCATAATTGTCCGCAATCGCTTCATGGATTGCCTGCTTACACTCGCCGTTCAGCCGATAGGAGGTACGGTATAAATTTACAAAGAACTGGGCACGCTTCGGGAAGTTCAGCGACTGCAACTCCACCACACCATTCTGTTTCGGGTGGTAGGCCATGTGGATTCCCTTGTCGATTGCCAAACCATTGATTTTTCCGTACTGATGGTCGATATGCGCACCCAGCGGACTGATGCGGTACGGGCAGAACGCCACATCAAACGGTTCCTGATGATATAATTCCTTGTAAACCTCAACACACTTCATCGGTTTATTTTCCTATTCTTCATTATTTGTAGAACTTTGCGTACCACTCAGCGAACTTCCGCAACCCCTCGCGCAAACTGGTAGAGGGCTTATATCCGAAGTCACGCTCCAGCGCACTGGTATCTGCATAGGTCACAGGTACATCACCAGGCTGCATCGGAACCAATTTTTTGTGTGCTTCAAAATCATAATCTTCCGGCAGAACACCAGCACGAATCAGTTCTTCTTGCAAAATCTGTACAAAGTCCAGCAGATTTTCCGGGTTTTGGTTTCTCAGATTGATTTTCGTTTTATTTCCGTCATTCATGTACATTCTGCACTCCTCACTTTTTCTATATAAACAGCAACAAACCCACGGCGGATCGCACAAAGGCAATCCACCGTAGGCTTGAACTCTCCTGCAATCTTTATTTGCTGCTCCTTTTTGTGGGTCAAAACAGAGCTTCCAAAAGCCACCTACATATAACCCTCAGGATTTCCCGCTTCTTGCAGTTTTTCAACAAATAAAACATTTGAAGGACAACTCAAGCCGTCAAAACCATTTAGTTATCGTAGGTTTTCTTGGTTGACCCTATGCGGTTGTCAAGTAAGGAACAAAAATTTTTGTAAATAAATAAGCCCTACAAGGTTTTCAAATCGGTTTTGAACCAATTTGATCCTTGTAGGGCTTATCTCTTAATTTTTATGGACGAAGACCCTTTACAAGAGTCTGAAATTCCTGTTCTGTATCCACAAAGTGGTAAGGCGCATACTCACCATACGCTGTTGGCCTGCTGATTGTTACAAGCTGTACTCCCTTATATCCAACCTCTGTGTTCAATTCTCTTTTTAATTCCACCAGATGCTTCCCATGCGTCGTTTTTAGAGCAAAACAACCATGTGCATTACGATCTTTTGCTACTAAATAGTACATTATTCAGCACCTCCTTAAATTCATGTTCATTCCGAATCAATCCATTTTCATACTTTTCACGCATTATCTTCCCTGTTTCCACGGGATAACTCTTTTTATACAGATAATCGTGAAGCCAGTTATTTAATTGCCTATCAAACAACGTATTAAATTGGATTTCTATGGGGTAATGTCTTCCACTTTTCTGATAGTACACATGGACACCCCTGTAACCATCATCCACTGCCTTTCCTTTTGCCATATCAGCAATCCGGAACGGTGAAAACTCTTCTTCTAATATTTGATCGTAGCTATCACAAAAAGCCCGGAAGCCCAGAATATCATTAAACACTTTTCGTGTCTGATGATCCGGATAGTAACGATCATACTTCAAAAGTATAGAATCCAAGCTCTTAACCCTGTAGTCTAGCGCAATATTAGAAAGGATTTCCTGTTCATCCAACCACTCAGTCATCGAAATTAGTTCAGCAATTAACAAATCCTTATCAAAATAATGCAAGTTCTTCTTCAACGGAATTCCCAAATGCGACTCAAATGATAGTGCATCTAAAATTTCCACCGATAAGCCATTCATTTTCAGCAATTGCTCATTCATAGAGATGCCCCACTGCTTATTAGGATTCTTATCTTATCGGTTTTCAATTAATTGAGCCTCGTATAGCCTATCTGCTTATTCGATATAGTTTTAGTGACCAGCTGTTCTTAGCAGCCTTATCATCACTCGAATTATACTTCGTCTGAGTTATCGCGTGAGCAAGCTGGTTTTCCATCAGCATTCACTTCTCAGCAACAGGTTCAACGGGAGTGTACACTCTCCCTATTGTGCTTCCATCTTACCATAAAACGCTTTGCATATCAAGCTTGCAGATGTAAACTTTTCGGCATAGATTTGTCCATATTGCTCTTTTTCGGCATCATGCCGTCATTTAAATTGATGTTTTCCCCTGTCACCAAATCATTTGCCTTCAATAGTTTTCAATTCTTCAAGGTAATAGTCACCATGATAGAATTTAGAAACATCCATATCAAGAGCT